>Ga0114925_10000018_pt1 | contig 47250 bp, 55 predicted proteins | sample SumtaG_2_FD_87287 | JGI IMG/M metagenome (GOLD analysis project Ga0114925, IMG submission 87287) | Deep subsurface microbial communities from Indian Ocean to uncover new lineages of life (NeLLi) - Sumatra_00607 metaG | ecosystem: Environmental > Aquatic > Marine > Oceanic > Sediment | place... | reverse complement strand
ATCCATAAATTTCATCCATAAATTTCATCCATAAATTTCATCCATAAATTTCATCCATAAATTTCATCCATAAATTTCATCCATAAATTTCATCCATAAATTTCATCCATAAATTTCATCCATTGAGTTTAGCATACAATACTCATGCAAAGCATTTTTATACAGCACCCTTCCCTTACTATATCTTTTCATCAAAAATGTCTTGCAAGTGCCTTACACTCCCATTAAAGCACCTTTCCCACATGATTTTGTGTCTCAACATCATAAAAGTTCAAAACATAGGAGAACATTTCCAAAAAATAAAATCTCATATATAAGTAATGCTCTAACTTTCAAATCATCTCCATTTTTTCAGATAATTTTACCTCTATTTTTATTTTGTTCCTTGACAAGTCAGAAAAAATAAAATATCATGAACTTTAGTTGGGTTGACTGGTTAATCATTCCTGGTTGCTTAATCGCGCAGACATGTAGATATGAATTCCCTTCTGATCTACATGTCTGCAACTCAACTATTCCATAAATAATAAAATTTCATTATTTCTTTACAAACCAGAATAATTAAAATACTATACCTGTAATTTTGATTGAATTTGAACCTTCCAAAACACAAGATCACCCTGACAAATGTGAAACTTGTCAGGATGGTTTTTTAATTGGTGCAATTTAATTAATATTCAAATGGCTATGAAACCAAATTAATTTCATAGCCATGTGTTGGGCTAACTGGAGCAATAGTCCAGTAGCTTGGTTGCTCAGACATGCAAAATTCCCCGTTACGTATGTCTGTAGCCCAACTATCTCACAAACTGCGAAATTTTCCCTTTACAAAGCACACAAAATATACTAATTTATGTGTCATTGGATTAGCTGAAAAATTTCAGTACACAAAATTTTTACTTTTCGTGATGTTCTTTGCTAATTGCTTAGACGGGAGTTCTTTGCTATGATAGATCAAGAGATAGACGAAACTTACTGGTTTGATGATGCTGATACCCCCTATGTAATTCCAACCCATATTATCGACAAATTATGGGGCATAGATAATTTTTGTGACTTGATAGGCTTGTTCATGGCTTATTACGCTATGTCAAAAAGTCACAAATCATATGAGACCCATAAAAAATTAAACACAGGGGACGAAAAACCAATACGTGAACTTGACTTGTTGAAGTGGGGTAAATCCAAAGAACACAAAACAAGAAACAAATTAATTCAATTAGGTTTGATTAATGAAACAATAGTAAAAAAAGAAGATGGAAGAATACAGCACAGACAATTTGAATTAATATTTAAGTGGTGACTCAAAATTAAATTAATTTTAGTCACTTACTGGACTAACTGGACTGGCCCCCAGTAGCTTAATCGCGCAGACATATAGAACTCCCGTCTATATGTCTGTAGTCCAACTATTTTTTAAACGGGAGAACTGCACCATGTCAAATCAAAGCAGGGATGTTTTATTCACTCACAATGAAAAAGAAAATCATCTTCCCATCCCGTCACATGCTATAAATTTAATAATGTCCACAGAAAAAAGTGGACTTTTGCTTGGTTTGTATGTGTTTCTTTTCTCAGTTGCAAGGGAACAAAACACAAAAAAAATACATGCAAAAACGGAGTATATACGGGATGTTACGGGGATTGGTATCAAAACAACCCGTAAATTAATAAAAGAATTAATTCAATTAGGATTAGTAGAGGAAGAGCGAAAAATTGTAAGTGGTAAAACATGCTCTGTCTTTATTAAATTATTATTCAAATGGGACAAGCCTTTGTCCTATTCCCCACCAAACCCCACCAAACAACAATCACAAAAAAACACCCAAAAAAAGCTAAAAACAGCCGATGAGTTGAAAAGACGCTATTTCCCATTGGCTGAAAAATTAGCTTCAATTGTAATGGAAAATAAAAACGTTACAATTACTCCCGCCAATAAAGAAGCATGGACAAAACAAATTCGATTGCTTTGTATAACTTCTAAAATTGCCCCCTTGCGAATCCAAAAAGTCTTAGAATGGTACAAAGACAACATTAATGACCAGTACACGCCAGTCATTCATAGCGGGAAATCCCTACGGGAGAAATTTGTGCAATTGGAAAATGCTATAAGCAGACAAAATCTTACACAAAAAAAGAGGAAAAACACACAATCACAACATGAAACTAATATGACTCAAGAAGAATTGGATAAATGTAAACACAAAATGGAGACAGCAACACTATGAATCGGAAACATAGAGTGAGATATAATGGAAGAATAAATTCTTTAGAGATTCCACCATTGTACCAAAATGCACAAGTTGGTGATTTTTCCCCAGATATTTTGAAAAAAGCATTAAATGCTTCATTTATTACAGGTGCCATTGGTTGTGGAAAAACACATCTTTTATGTGCTATTGCTCAAAAAACTGTGATGGATTCACGAGAGTCCCCAACTGTATTCGTTGAATATAAAGGGGATGAACATGGAACATTGACAGCTATTTATATACCTGCCGTGGAATTAATAGCCAATATCCAATTAGGTATGAGTAATGAAAAAGAAAAAACAAAAGAAGATTACATTCGATTGTTTTGTCTTACTCGGAATCTGTACATAGATGATTTTGGTGTGCATACCGGCACTGATTGGGAATTTTCTGTTTTTGCCCGAATTATAGATTACAGATACTCACACATGCTAAAAACCACCATTGCAAGTAATTTATCTTTTGAGCTATTGGCAAACAACTACAGCAAAAGAATAGCTAGCCGATTATTGGGAATGGGGAAAATTTTGAAAGTAAAAGGAGAAGACAAAAGAGTAGAAGAACACAAATGAAGATCAAACGTAAAAAAGTAGATGTAAGTGCTGATGATCAAATCCTCATCGGAATGATCGTCAGCACGGAGTTCTTGGGAATGGTTAACCCAATATACAACCCTATTCTATTCCAGAGTGCATTCGGCCAGACTATAGCTCAGTGGTGTATAGAATACTACGAAAAATATTCTCTTGCCCCTGGAATTCATATCAAAGATATTTTCAAGGAAAAGTTAAACACAGCCGATGATACAGACGTTATGGATTTGATCGGTGACTGTTTATCCAGAATCAGTAATGAATTTAAAAAAACCCCTCATATAAATGCTGAGTATCTTTTCGACACAACGAAAAAATTACTCATCAAAAAAAATGTAAAAGAACTAAGTGAACAAATTGCCTTTTGTGCAAAAGAAGAAGATGGAGACACAGAAATTCTCCAACTGCTTGAAGAGTACAAAAATGAGAAAATCAAAACAATAGAGGTAAAATTCACTTCATCAACAGAAACATCAACTCAGTTACTAACAGAAAAAATAAAAAAACCCAAAGCTATCATCTACCCATGGTTAAGAGAAAAAAGCCTTAATATGATTTTTGCTGAAAGAGGCTTAGGCAAATCTTGGCTTGCAATGATAATTGCCGTATCTATCACTCGGGACACATATGAGAAAATATCTATCGGCCCTTGGCATGTGAGACACCCATGTGGTGTATTTTATGTAGATGGAGAAATGGGTAGATTTGATCTTCAAGACCGATTCAGACAATTGATTGGGCCACTAGGGAAAGAATCCCGACAACACGCTTTGAAAATTTTCTCTGCTCCAGATTATACAGAGAAACACAATAAAACTGTCAATTTATATAATTTTGAATGGCAAGATAAATTTTACGAATATTTTAAAAAAAACAGGTCTTGCCGTGTTCTGATACTTGATAATTTATCCTCCTTATGTAGTGGAAGGGATGAAAATGACAATCAGAGTACAAGTGTCTTCACAGCTTGGCTAATTAAATTACGTGCATTAGGCGTTTCCGTAATTATAATTCATCATCAAGGTAAATCAAAAGGCCACCAACGAGGGGCCTCTTCATTAGAAGACCCACTCAACAACACAATACACCTCACCAAGCCAGATAATTGGAACATTCATGAAGGAGCATTTTTTCATGTTAATTTCACAAAGGCAAGAAACAATCCAGGAGGAGAGGCTTATCGCCCATTTGAGTTGAAAATAATTGAAGATGAAACCAGTCGCAAGTTTCGAGTATGGGAAGATAGTTAAATGAGTTTTAATAAAGAAGCAGACGGATCATGGTTTTTTGTTAAACTAATCAACAAAACAAATTTGTTTTGTTCTTTACAAAGAGAACAAAAGGTTATATTTTAAATTAATCTTATCCCTTAATTGAAACTAGGAGTTTTCATGTCTCACAATAAATTCAACAAACGTGTCCTTCTTTCCATGATAAATGAAATCAATAAAGCAATTGATTTCGCACCTGCAATAAACATTAAAGCAAAAAACTTAAAAAAAGAATTGACAACAGGTGCAAAAGACATTTTTGAAGAGGATGCGGAAGTACTTAGTGAGAAGACATGGGAACTATTGAAAGAAGGAGGATTTCTTGTCCACATCTATCCCCCAAAAAAAGAACCAAACAAAATAAAAATCACTGAAGTGAGTGACACACAAGTAATTGAGGAAGAACTCATCAAAATTCCCGAGTGCATTATTACTCATGTTGCAGAGACCATCAATAAAATCTTATATGAATCACCAGACGATGATCTTATCCCAATTCAACCAGATAAAAAATTGATGTTTTTAGATATTCGCGAACGGGCCAGGGAATTGTTTGAAGAAGAAATAACGATGTTTGACGATCAATCTTGGACTTACCTGGAAGAAAATGGTCTTGTCAATCACCTCTTAACCGATGAGCGTTTAGAATCTCTTGCTGAAACTATTCAGCAAAATCAAAAAAAAATGAAACCCGTCATCATAAAGAATCAACCCCCAATAGAGGAAAAAGAAACTCAAAAAAAAGTACAAAAGAAGTCTAAAAAATCCAAGAAAACACAAAGGCCCAACAAAGAACGTATTAATCGAATTAAACAGTTGATTCAAGAAAACAAACACACCAACACACAAATTGCCCTTATTATTGAAAAAGAATACAGTATGTTTGCTTTGTCAGGCACCTTAGCCATTATTAGCAATTCCAAAAACAAAGCGCGAACAAAATATGAAAAACTTGCAATAACTGACCCTGACACAAAGATTATGTCTTTCCCAGAATAAGAGGAACTTTTATGAATGTTCTACTTGCATTATCAGGAGGTATTGCTAGCACTACATTGTTGGCTCACCTGCTCAATATTAATTTTAATGTAGCTACAATTGCATTTTCATATAAATCAACATCAAATGATAAAGAAAACACAGCGGCCATTAATATAGCCAAACATTATGATGTTCCTATTACTCTGATTGACATTGCCTCTCCAATGGCTGAGTTTCAAATGCCGGTAAAAATCCGAAACGATAATTTAAAAAATTTGCTCTTTGTTTCAATTCTTGCAGGAATTGCTGAATCAGGTGAATTTGATACTATTGCGATTGGAACACAGAATTGTGCAAAGGCTCTAATTTCTTCCATGAACCTCTCAATGAAATTTGCATTTGAAGAAGAAATGAAATTATATGCTCCATACATTAGAAAAAAGAAAAAAGACATATTAGAAAATGGTATTAATCTTAAAATTCCTTTTGAAAAAATACGTTCTTGTTCTTCTTCACTGAATTATGCTTGTGGAAATTGTTTGCAATGCATGGAACGTATTAATTTGTTCGAGGAAAGAATTGAAAGTGACCCAATTACTTACGATTAAAAAATGGAGTAATTAAAAATGCCAGACAAAACCCAACCTTCAGAAAATAATTGCGAACCTGTTGAACTAGAAGACCCACCAGAAAATAATTCAAAAATTAAATTACCACCAGAAAAAGAAGTAACCCCAATATACGTAACACCGAGTTACTTATTACTCAAAAAATATGATTCCCCATTCGTGAATAAAGTGATAAACCGAAATGTGGTTTCCGGAGAAGTTCAAATTAAATACCCTGAATTCTCCAACATTTACCCTGGTGATGCAGATATAAATTATGCACTACTCCACATTAACTACCTACCCCGACATTATTGTGTGTCAGAAAAATCTCTTAGTGAATATCTGAAAACCTTCTGTAAATACATGGCAACCCATGACACTTGCATAACCATTATCAGTAACGATCTAATTAATCTACTCGACCCTTTCCAAATTACTGTAACAGCTGAATCAGTCCATGTTGGTGGAGTGCATTTTCGTCCTACTGTACAATACGTCCGTAAATAATTTTTTCTTGAAAGGTCTGATTATGTTCATCAACACAAAAGCTCTGTTAGATGTACTTCATATGCTACGACATGGAATTGCCCCAAAAGCAATTGTGTTGCAATCAGATTGTTTTGTTTTTCAAAAAAATATTATTTACTCCTACAACGATGAAATAGCCATATCTCATCCATTTAAAATTGAAATAAATGGAGCAGTTCCTGCCAAACAGCTGTTGAACTTTTTGGAGAAAATTGAAGAAGAAGAAATAAAAGTCACACAGAAAGATAATTTTTTGTTGGTGAAAGGAGGGAATTATAGAGCAAAGATTAAAATTATTCTAGAAATTACATTGCCTGTCAAACAAGAAACTGGACACTTCAATGCGCTTCCATACGACTTCACAACGGCTATTAAGTTTTGCTTATTCAGTTGCTCTAAAGACCAGACAAAACCAGCCCTAACATGCATACACGTCCATCAAGGCCGTGTTGAAAGCTCCGACAGTTTTAGAATGACTATTCGATACCTTGATGATGACAAATGCTTCTCCAAACCAATTTTGATTCCACATGTTGCTGCAAAATCGCTAGTCACATTTGACGTGGTGGAATATTCAACCTCTCCAGGTTGGCTACATTTCAAAACAGAAAATGAAGTGGTCTTTAGTTGTCGTACTTACATAAGTATGACTTTCCCTAATATTCAAAGAATCATTGATGTTGAAGGGGAACAAGTTGATTTACCAAAAAAGCTGAACAATGTAATAAAAAGAGCAAACGCCCTTATCGACAACGGTAATTTCAACAACCCCCGTATATCTCTTACAATTGGAAACGGAAAATTCATTGTCAAATCTAAAGGTAATTTCGGTTATTTTGAAGAGAACTGTTCAATTAATTATAAAGGAGAATCTAAAAACATTAAGGTCCACCCTGAATATTTAGCCCAAATAATTGAACTATGCAACGTAATGGAAATCAGCAAAAATCAATTAAGATTTGAAGGTGATGACGGAGAATTCGTGCATGTATTTGTTTGTTTCACATAATGATTACTACCGGATTTTTCAACAAAGAAGAAGTAGGACATGGCCATAAAATTCAACGCTTGATTGGGTGTGGTGCATGTGGCCTCCGTGAAGAGTGCATAACACCTGCCATAAAATCTACTGGAAAAGGTGAAAAAGGAATATTAATTATTTCTGAAATCCCCTGTCAAGAAGAAGATTTAACCGGAAAATTAATGCGTGGTTCTGCTTCTGACTGGCTTAGGCATAAATTACGGTCTCATGGAATCAGCATCGAGCAAGATTGCAAAAAAATTGCAGCCGTTAGTTGCCGAACACCAAATGGCCGAACTCCAACAAGCAACGAAATAGCAATGTGCCGTCCAAATATTTGGAAAGAAATTGACAGTTTTAAACCTGAAACAATTTTTCTCTTGGGCAATGCTGCCGTGGAATCTTTCATAGGTGACCGATGGGCAGAAAAGTCAGGAGGCATCAACAAATGGAGAGGGTGGGTTATTCCAGATAGGAAAACTCAAGCCTGGGTTGCCCCTCTCTTTCACCCTTCATACGTCATAAAAAGTATGGCCAGTGGCAAAAGGAGTGAACGTTCAGAAATATACGCCCCTGTTGTTGGTATTATTTTCGACCAAGATTTAAAAAGGGCTTTGTCCCGCTCCGAAGCACCTTTTCCTACAATGAAGAACGAAGAAAAAGCAGTTGAAATTATTTTGAACCCAGACCATCTGCTTTCTGAACTCAAAAAAATCAAAGAGGAACCATTTGCTTTTGACTTTGAAACAACTGGATTAAAACCCCATGCACCAGGACATGAAATAATTTCATGTGCTATATCCACAAGTACAAAACGAGCAATATCTTTTCCCATGCCCCAAAGGGGTCCAGCTACAAAAATGCTCAGACAGATATTTTCTAATTCAAAAATACCCAAAAGAGCGCACAATATGAAATTTGAAGATAATTGGGCAAAAATTAGATATAGAACACAAATGCAAGGATGGGAATGGGATTCTATGATTGCAGCCCATATTTTGGATAATCGTATGGGAATTACTGGATTGAAATTTCAGGTGTACGTTCATTTTGGTGTGGTAGATTATGCAACCCATATGAAGGAATATTTGGAAAGTACAGGCAACTCAAATTCAATAAACAGGGTACGTGAGGCCCCTTCACAAGATTTGCTTATGTACAATGGATTGGATGCACTTTATCAGTTTGGCTTGTCAGAAATTCAAATGCCTTTGTTAAAACAGGGTATTTACCAATGAGACCAATCACTGAAGAAGCGTATCAGTTGATGCACGATTCCGGCCTTGTTCTGGCTCAAATGGAACGAAACGGTGTCCATGTAGACATAGATTATTGCCACAAGGCAATTCGCCATTTAGATAGGCGTGTAGCACGGATGCAAAAGCAAATACTAGATTCTGAACTGGGAGAAGTTGGACGAAAAGCATTTGGTTTTAAACTGAATATAAACAGTGACAAGCAACTATCACATATTTTATATGATGTAATGGGTCTAGCTACTTCATTCAAAACCAAAAAGGGCAACGATTCTGTAAAAGCAGAAGCCTTGGCCGAACTTGATATCCCTGGCCTTGATCTTCTGATAAGAAGCAAACAACTAGTCAAAGCCAAAAACACATACTTGCAAAATTTCATTGATGAATCTGTTGATAACTACATGCACCCGTTTTTTCATCTGCATTTAGTGCGAACATTCAGGAGTTCATCATCCGAACCTAATATCCAAAATATTCCAAACAGAGACCCCGAAATAAAGGAACTTTGTCGAAGAGCAATTATTGCCCGTCCAGGCAGAAAAATAGCTGCACTCGATTTTTCAGGTATTGAGGTAAAGATTGGTACGGCCTACCACAAAGACCCGACCATGATGAAATACAACTCAGACCCATCCACCGATTTACATAGGGACATGGCACAGGAAATTTATTTGTTCACTCCAGAAGAATGGGGATATATACAAGAAACAGACCCAAAAATAGCCAAAGCAATACGGCATAGCAGTAAAAATCAATTTGTTTTCCCCAGTTTTTACGGGGATTGGTTCAAATCCTGTGCGCCAAATTTATGGAAAAGCGCACAAAAGGAAACCCATATACTCCCTAATGGTTTGTCATTAATTCAATGGCTGCAATCATGTGGGATTGATAATTATGAGCAGTTTGAGACACACATAGAACTTATTTTTGAATCATTTTGGGATGAACGATTTCCCATATACACTAAGTGGAAAGAGGATTGGTGGGCTGCATATCAGGAAAAGGGATTTTTCGACACTTTGACTGGATTCCGCTGCCAGGGGGTCATGGGCAAAAATGATGCAATTAATTATCCAGTTCAAGGCACCGCTTTTCATTGTACCCTTTATAGTTTGATTGAAACTCAAAAGGTGATTGAAAAAAATAATTTAGATACTCTAATTATTGGACAGATACACGATGAAATTATCCTTGATTTGGTCCCGAAAGAGCAGGATTTTTTGTTAAAGCAATGCAAAATAATTATGACAGAAAAAATCAGAAAGAACTGGAGATGGATAAATGTTCCAATTGATGTAGAACTCGAAATCACACCTATAGATGGTTCTTGGGCAGATAAACAAGAACTGGAGATTGTATAATGTATGACAAGAATACATGTAAAAACTGTAAGAATTTTCACAAAAATGGTGAATGTCGTCATAACCCACCAGTAATTATTATAGATTGTAATATAGACAATACTTTCATCCATAAGACAGTGTTTCCTGAAGCTGCAAAAAATGATTGGTGTGGAAAATTTGTATCTTATACCAAGAATAAACAAAAAAAATAAATTAAATATATTTGGAGAAGTAAATGTCGCTAGCTACTTTATATCGCCCAGAATTATTCGACGAAGTTGTTGGGAACATAAAAATAATTAAGTCAATAGAAAGCATCCTCAACAGAAACAGATCAAACATTCCTAGTTCTTGGCTCTTCACTGGCCCAAGCGGATGCGGGAAGACCACTTTAGCTAGGATAATTGCTTCTGAACTAGATTGCCGTGAGGATGATTTGACTGAGCTAGATGCAGCTGATTTTCGGGGAATCGACAACATCCGGGATATTCGTGAGCAGATGCGGTATGCACCTATCAAAAGCAAATGTAGAGTATGGATTTTAGATGAGTGTCATCAACTCACCAAAGATGCTCAAGAAGCTCTATTAAAAGGATTGGAAGATACACCAGTACATGTGTTCTTCATTCTATGTACAACTGAACCAAAAAAACTAAAGGCCACGTTAAGGAATCGTTGCATTCATTTTGTTGTCGAACCCATAAGTAACCAGGATATGGTTACATTCCTGTACGAAGTAGCTTTTGAAGAAGACAAAAAAATCGGCAAAATTATCTGCCAAAAAATTGCAGAAAATTCACATGGTTCTTGCCGTCTTGCTTTACAAACTTTAGAAACTGTGTTAAGTTTGCCCTTGAAGGATATGCTAGATAGCATACAAAAAAATTCCGAAAAAGATCATGAAATAATTGACTTATGCAGAGCTTTATTCAAAGGCGAATCATGGGGAAACGTAGCTCAAATACTCAAAAGTATAGACGGAGAACAACCTGAAAGTATCCGTCTAGCTGTAATGGGTTATTGCTCATCCATTCTCCTAAATGGGAAAGACTCTGAACAAGCGTTCATAGTGATGGATAGTTTCAAAGAACCCTTATACGTAAATGGAAAAGCCGGACTAATTCTCATGGCATATGAGGCTATGTCTATAGGAAAAGAAAAAGAAGACCCAATTCCTTTTTAATAATTCAACTTAAAGAACTATTAATGATTAAGAAAAATTAATGAATTACGCCGATGATTTACGAATCAACAAGCATCAACTCGATGTAGAATGGTTAGAACAACCCCTACGATTTAATAAATATGCTACCAAGTCTGCCGAAGCAAACAGGTATGTTCGTAAATGTGAAGAGCGAGTAAAAGTAATACGATCCGAATTAATTATTGAAGCAAGTACAAAAGGCTCATCCATTCTTGGAACAGGTGTTAAGCCAATAGCTCTCAACATTGAAGCATTCTACCGAAATAATGAGCATTATAAAAAAGCAAAAACAGAATTGCATAACGCTCAATTTGAACAAGAAATGTATGCCAATGCCGTGTTTGCATTTCATCAACGAAAAGCAGCATTAGAAAATTTAACCCGGTTACATGGACAAAACTACTTTTCTAGTCCAACCATTCCCCATAATCTTCCAGAGGAGTTCAAAGAAGAGAAAAAAGAAAATTTACAACAGCAAACACGAACAAGACGAAGAAGAATTATAAAAGAAAAAACAAATTTTTAATGAATTACTACTGAGGAGAAAAACATGTCAAGAAAAAAAAGTAATTTAAGAGAAACCCTCAAACTAAAAATCATAGCAAGAAACAAGGAAAAAGCTGCCGATAGAAAAGGTACTTCCGCCCTTTCTCTTCCCAATGATATGTCTATAATTGAAGTAAAAAAAGGCACGAGATATTTCGATATAATACCATATGAAGTGACGGAATCCACGAACCCCTCAGCAAAAAAAGGTGAACTATGGTACGAGCGTACATACTTCCGACATGGCCAAGTTGGTCTTGAAAATAAAACTATTGTATGTCCTGCGAGAACTATAAAAGAATCTTGCCCCATTTGCGAACATCGCAATATTTTGTTGAAAGATTATGATAAAAACGAATCTGAAATCAAAGCAACGAAAACGTCTGAGCGTCAGATATTCAATGTGATTGACGTTGAAAAACCCGATGATGGTGTGCAAATTCTGGACATAAGTTACTTCTGTTTCGGGGAAGTACTCGATAATGAATTATTGGAAGATGAGGAACACGGAGTTTACCCAGATCTTGAAAACGGCTTGACTATCAAAACCCGTTTCAAAAATGAATCTATTGGTAATTTTGAATTCCCAAAAGCATCACGTATTGATTTTGAAAAACGGGACCCATATGAAGACTCAATTCTGGAAGAAGTGGCCAATCTCGACACAATACTTAACATACTTTCATATAAAGAAATTAAAGCATTATTTTTTGAAACTGGAGAAAACCTAGAAGAAGAGGAAGAGGAACCCAAGCAAACCAGACGGCGTAGCCGGAAAAAACCAGAAGAAGAGGTAGAAGAAGAAGAGGTAGAAGAAGAAGAACCCAAACGAACCAGACGGCGTAGCCGGAAAAAACCAGAAGAAGAGGTAGAAGAAGAAGAGGTAGAAGAAGAAGAACCCAAGCGAACCAGACGGCGTAGCCGGAAAAAACCAGAAGAAGAGGTAGAAGAAGAAGAACCCAAGCAAACCAGACGGCGTAGCCGGAAAAAACCAGAAGAAGAAGAGGAAGAGGAAGACACTAATAATAATACCGATGATTATGACAATAACGATAATAATGATGATTCTCTCAATGAACCAGAGAACCCAGAGAACCCAGAGAATTCATGTCCACAGAGATATATATGGGGCCAGGATAACGACAGCACTAATCATTGCCTAAATTGTGCTGTCTGGGATGCATGTAAAGATGAGCAAGAATTTCAGGAAGCAAAAAAATCTGAATAATAAAAATTATTAGTTCATCAATTCATTAAAAACAACCCGCTTGGGAAGGTAAAAACTTCTCAAGCTCAATGGAGAAAATGTGAATAAAAATCCTGAATATTATACAACAAAAGAAGCCTTAAAAATTTTACGCGAAAAAGGTATAAATATATCCAAAGTCACATTAATTAGTTGGGTGAAAAAACATAAGCTAGGCATTCAACCAGGAGGTTTTCGAGCAAACAGATTTATACAAAAAAATTTTTTTCATGAATTTATGAAAAAAATAGAAAAGGATTTCTTTGATAATGTCTAGGCATGTGCGTTCTCCTTCAAAAACATCTCTTACAGAACAAATTAAAAAGTCAGCTTATGAAGGAAAAAATTACACACAAAAACACACACAAGAGGATGTACTGCCCACAGGTTCCACTTTGTTAAATCTTGCATTATCTGATTATACATCAGGTGGATGGCTCAAAGGTTCTATGGTCAATATTATTGGTGATAGTAGTGCAGGAAAGAGTTTTGTAGCACTAACCACATTGGTTGAAATGCAAATTGCAAAACAGTTTAATAAATATTCTTTAATTTATGATGATGTAGAAAATGCAAATTCATTTAATATGGACTACTTATTTGGTGCTTCATTCGCAGAGAGAATTCAAGCTCCTGCAATAAATGATGAGGGTGATGAAATACCAAGCGATATGATCGAAGATTTTCAACTAAATTTAGTCAAAGCCTTAAAAAAAAGCCCATGCGTATATTGCCTGGATTCGTTCGATGCACTAAACGCTGAAGCCGATGAAAAAAAGAGCATGGAAATGCTGGAATCCAGAGCAAACGGCAATTTAGTCAAAGGCTCATATGGAATGGCCAAAGCCAAGAAATCAAGTGAAATCCTGCGTCAAATTATTGGGCGACTAGAAAACACCAAATCCTTCTTGGCTATAATAAGCCAAACTAGAGATAACATTGACCCTATGTCTTTTACCAAAAAAACCAGAGCAGGTGGAAAAGCTCTTAAATTTTTTGCTACTCACGAAATTTGGCTTGCCAATGGTGGTTCAATCAAAAGCAAAAAAAGAGAAATAGGCATTAAATGCAAAGTGAAAATTTCTAAAAATAAATTAACGGGGAAAGTCAGAGAAATTGAATTCCCAATTTACTACGATTATGGAATTGACAACATCGGTTCTTGTGTTGATTTTTTAATAAAAGAGAATCATTGGAGTGGTGGAAAAGGGAAAAGAGTTGACCCACATGACTTAGGAGTAGACCCCTGCCTTCGCTCCATTTTAATTAAGAGGATTGAAGATCAAAGCCTAGAGCAAAAACTTTTCGATATTGTTGGAAAAGTCTGGCACAAAATAGAAGAAAGTTTGCGCCTCAATAGAAAGCCCAAATACAGGGAAATACGGTGAGGCATTCCAAGAAAAATACTCAAGGAAAAACCTATATTGGTATCGACAACGGTGTGTCAGGCTCTATAGGTGTCATTCCATTTCTTGGAATAAACGCCAAGATGATACAAACACCAACAATAAACGTCTTTAATTATACGAAAAAAGCACAAAAAATATGCAGAGTTGATACAGATGTTTTACATGACTTTCTGTACGAAGTCCGTAAGCCCTTTGCAATAATTGAACGACCCATGGTAAATCCAACACGTTTTAAGGCCACACAGTCTGCTTTACGATCGCTTGAGGCTACTTTGGTAGTCCTTGAATGGTTAAACATTCCATATCAGTTTATCGACAGTAAGGAATGGCAATTTAAAATGCTCCCTCATGGAATCAAGGGGAGTGCTGATTTGAAAAAAGCAAGTTTATCTATTGGAAAACGCCTTTTTCCTCAATTCACAACTTTATATGAAAACGATGCCGATGGAATTTTAATTGCTGAGTGGGCAAGAAGGTCTAGGCTATAAAGGGAATCAAAAAATGACCAGAACTCTCAATGACATAAGAAAAAAAGTAAAAAAGTGTTTCCCTGACTTGTACACAGAATATGAAACAATATTACACAAATCAAAAACAGGAAAGAAACAATCCACTGAGAGATTGCCCCAATCAGAAATACTTAAAATACAAACAAAAGTTAACAACACACTTAGAAAACAATTTCTTTCTAAAACACAAAACATCAAAGAGTGATTAATGTTCCACGACACTCATGTTTTTTAAAGGCAAGTAAGAGGGCAAAATGGATGCAAAAAAATGAAAGAAAATTCATGGGAACAGTTAAAATATCCTTGTCCCTTATGTCGGAACATATACAACATAATGTTGAAGTTAAAAGAAAGATGTTGAATGAATTAAGAAGTGTCAGAAAAAAAAATAAACAATATCCAAAACATTATAAAAAAGAACAGTAAAAAATATGATTAAGTCGATAACGCTAAACAATTTTCAGTCTCACAAAGATACTACAGTCAATTTTTGTGACGGAATAAATGCCATTGTCGGTTTATCGGATAGTGGAAAAACTTCCATTTTAAGGGCTATAGACTGGGTTGTGAATAACAATCCGTCTGGAGAGGAATTTATCAGTTCTTGGAGCAAAGAAACCTCCGTCAGCATCATTTTGAATTCAGGTGTTGTCGTGAAACGGGGACGTTCTCCAAGTGACAATTACTACATGATCGACAAACAAATATTCAAGGCGTTTGGTGTTTATGTTCCAGAAGAAGTTAAAAATGTCATAAACATGGAGCCAATTAATATTGAAAAACAATTGGATGCTCCATTCCTCTTAGGCTCATCCCCTGGTGAAGTAGCTCAGATTTTGAACCAAATTGTTGATTTAGGTGGAATTGACCACGCCATATCTAACATCCGTAAAGAAAAAATGAGAGTAGATCAAACTTATCGAACCGAATCGACTCGATGGAAAGAGAAAGTTGATGAGCTTAGGCAGTACGACTATCTTGAGGCTATGGAAAGGGATGTCAACTCGGCCGTAGTTTTGACCCAAAATATCAAAAATGCTCGTGAGGAAGTAGGGCAAATACAAAAAACAATCAAAAACATCGACTTCCAAAAAAATATAATCAGTCAGTATAATTACGAATTAATGATTGAACCGCAACTTGCTCATTGTCAAAAACTGTATGATGAATTAAAAACTGGTTACAGAAAAATGACTACACTTAAAACAATTATACGCACGCATAAAACTAATTACACAGCTATATCCAAGTACAACAAGATTCTAATTAATAAGTCTCTCGTCAAAACAGCCGATGAACTGTTAAATAAAATCAAAATAAACCGCGATAAAAGTAAGCAGTTAGAGTCTTTGCTGGAAAACTATACAATAATTAAAGAGAAAACCGCAAAAAACATTAAAATTATAAGCAACCATCAACAAGTCACAAAATGCTTAAAAATATTTGACAAAATCAAATCAAATTCCGATACATCAAAGATAATTAATACATTGCTAAGTAACATTAAAGTAGAGATACAAATTCAATCTGAATACGACACAATCACAAAAAACATGGAAGGAAAATATACCGCCATGTTTCCTGATATTTGCCCCTTGTGTGGAAAATAATTATGAACCCTACTGCAATAATAACTGGAGACATTCATCTGCGAGAAGACACACCCGAATGCAGAATTGATGACTTTTTCAGCGAACAAGCAAAAAAAATTGAATGGCTATATGATTTGCAAGAAAAATACAATTGCCCAATTCTTGATGCCGGGGACCTTTTTTCCAAAAGCAAACCATCCCACTACCTGACCCAATGGGCTATACGAAATCTACCAAATAATTTTCACACGGTTCCTGGCAACCACGATCTACCTAACCACAACGTCTCTCTATTGAACAAATCAGCACTAGGTGTTCTAGTAGCCGCTGGAATAACCACAGTGAAAAATAAACCTTTTTTTCTATACAAAACCAAAGTTTATCCTTTTGCATGGGGAGATGAATTATACCCAGTACAACACAACAAGAAGACACGCCAAATTGCTCTATGCCATGTAATGACGTATATGGGTGAATCTCCCTGGCCGAATTGCCGTGACCCTCACGCAAAGCTCTTAATGAGAAAAATGAAAGGGTATGATCTCATAATCACCGGCCACAATCACAAAGCATTTGTTATTGAATCGCACACAAGTGGACAACTTCTTGTTAATCCAGGCAGTTTAATGCGGTCAAGCGTGGATCAAATAGATTTTAAGCCAAGGGTATACTTGTGGGATTCTAACAAAAACAAGGTAGAGCCTGTCTACGTACCAATCAAAAAAAACGTAATTACACGCGAACATGTAGACAAAAAAAAGAACAAGGATGAAAGAATAAACGCCTTTGTGGAAAAGTTGACAGATGACTTGGACATTTCCTCATCTTTCATCAAAAACATGGAAGAATACTTTGCCACGCACGAAACAAAACCACTTGTTCAAGAAATTGTATGGAAAGCTCTTGGATAATAATTTCATGAAAAGGAAAAAGATATGGGAATCGGTCAAGAATTAATGACAATGAAAAATGCTATCGAAGATGCAAAAAATAAAAAAAATCAAGCTGTAGGAGCCATGGACAACCTTGAACGTAATTTAAAAGAAGAGCATGGACTGACCAGTTACGAGGAAGCCTGCATCCATGCCGATGAATTGGAGAAAAAATGCGAGGAAGATGAGGAAAATTTGAGAATAATGATGGTTGAATTACGTGAGAACTTCATTTAATGGAAATTTCCGAAATTCAAAACACCTTGGAGCAGAGAAAAGGCAAGGCTTCCCAATTAAGATCAGAGGTCATGGAACAAAGAAAACTCGTGCGAATTCTCAAAAAGAAAGCAGAAGCATGTGAACAAGCCCAATTAATAATACAAAACGTTGCACAATTAACTCAAAAGCAACTGGAGTACCATGTGGCCGAACTGGTCACATTAGCCATGGCAGCCGTATTTGATGACCCATATGAACTCTCCATTGAATTCACACAAAGGCGTGGCCGGACTGAAACCGATCTAAAATTTATAAGGGACGGACAATCCATAGACCCGCTTACTGCTAGTGGGGGAGGTGCGGTGGACGTGGCTGCCTTTGCGCTCCGTGTATCCCTGTGGTCTCTAGCTCTTTCTAAGACAAGACCGACTTTGGTATTGGATGAACCTTTGAAGTGGCTTAAAGGCGGTGAACTTCCCATAAAAGGGGCTTTGATGATCAAAGAGATTAGTGAAAAGCTCGGATTGCAAATAATAATGGTTTCTCATATCCCCGACCAAATTGAAGGAGCCGATCAAATCGTCACAGTGCAAATTAAAAATGGAGAAAGCTATGTCACCAGTTCCAACAATGCAACAATTTTAAAAGGATAAAATATTGGGACAACATGACTCCACTAAACAATTAAAAATCCTCAGAGAAATGACAAAATCATTGCCCAAATTAATGAATCTAAAATGTGCCATGAAACACAGTTAACCGTATTGAAGAGACCTGAAAAGTCAAATTTGATGGTTGAAAGGATAAAGTAACAGTAGCACGTAAAAAAACCCACTTACATATGACGATGTAAGTGGGTTAAAACTCTGTAAGGAAAATCTTGCGACAGTGTGTATACATCAATGAGAAAACTCGTACAGGGCTGGTACAATCCCTGTACGAGAGAAGAAAGAATGAGACACACAAGCCAAGAATGTCATACTTGGTTTGTTGCTGTCAATAGATTTTTTGCTGCTCCACTAGAACTTGACTTTAAACTCAGCTTGTACTGAGTGCATGTTCTCAACGTTTTCTGTTATGCTGTCATCACTAGGATCAACGCCAATAGCGATCAAGCTGAAAGTAGTACCTTCATCCAACTTTGTGGAAGCTACGATGGAACCGCCCCAAGCACTGTCAGAAATAGATTGTACACCACCGCTAACATCATCTTCAACGATAGAGGCGTAATCAATAGCAGGACTGATAGTCCAAGAACCAGCTTTCACAGAAAGACCAACACCAACACCCCAAACATTCTCAAGTTGATCAGCATTGCTATTTGTAGCCCAAGTTTTCAACAAGTCACGTCCGTTGACGTTACCCTGGTCCCATGCCAAAGACATTCCAGTTGCATTGCTGTTTTTGCTATTGGAGTTGCTGTCTTCATTCAAAGGATGAGTAAAATCTTCACTGGAGTAGAAGCCGTAACCTTTCCAGCCACCAAAACCAGTTTTACCAGCAACACGCAAAGCGGCCAAAACACCAGAACTATTCAACTGATTCAATGTAGTTGTACCTGTTGGTGCAAAAGTATCACCGTCGAAATTGTAACCACTTTCCCAGATTACTGTACCAGTCAGTTTCACACCAGACAGGTTTGTTCCGAGAGTAAATGCGGCCCAATCATTGTCAACGTCAGTACCGAGAACTGCACCAGCGGTATTTGTGGCAACACCTTCATCAATCTCTTTGTGAAACCAAGTCACCTGATAGTTTGCCTTGGCGGCCTTACCCAAAAGACTGATACCGTACAAATTGATCTCATCGTTATCAGCATTGGCACCATCGTTTTCAGCATTATTGCCAAATTTATCCTCCAAAGCCTTTAAAGCCTTTGCACCAGAAGTGTAACCTTCCTCAACGCGAACATTCATACCCAAAAGGGTCATGTCACCAAAAGATTTGGAGACAACAACAGCAGCCATGGAACCGCCAACATCTTTGTATAGAATCTTGTCATGCATATTCATCGGCATATTACCAGCTTTGATACCGACACCATACATCTCAGTTTCCATCCAGACACGTTTTATGTTCCACCCACCATTAACGTTTGTATTCTCACCTTCCATAACACCATCTACAGGACGAAATTGCAGGTGAGCATGTGTTTTGTCGCTGACTGTGGCATCCAGATTCAACTGCATTCGATGGAACCAACCTTGCTCTTCATCAACACCCTGTGTATCTGTCAACGTTATATCCGTATCTTGAACCCGCATCGTGTAATGTCCACCAATCTTTACTTTAGCGGCTTCAGCCTGGGGGGCAATGGCTAGAGCAGCCATTGCTGTTGCACCTAAAATCAAAGACTTTTTCATTTTTTTGTTCCTTTTTTTAAAAGAGTAAAAAAATCTACATGCAATATATATGCCTGTGTTTCATTAATTAAAAAACAACCCTGGGGAATAATTTTACTCCCCAGGGCCTTAACTAATGGAGCAGGTGGCTTGTCGTTACCTAAAAGTTGCATCAAGTTTTCACATTACCATTGTGACTGATAAAATCTTATCAAAGAGCCAATTTGAGTTTCAGACTTAGAGCATGGGACTGAAAATCTGACCGTACATTAGTGTCATAATCAAGGCCAATAACGTAAGTTTCTTCATCATTGGCATAATCAAGACCAAAACCAAAAGAGCCACCTAAAGCAGACGGTTTAGCTCCGAGGGATGTACCAACACTACCGTCTGTACTCAAAAACGTCCCTACAGAAACTGCCTGTTCTTGCAACACGTCAATATCTGCACCAAGGCGAATTTCTGGTGAGAGACTACCACTACCTGATTTGAATTTTGTATTGATGGCTACGCCAGCATTTATACTAAACAACTCTGTATCTTCAACATCTACATGCAATGCGAGAGGGCCAATCTCATCATAGCTATCAGGTTGGATAAGTGAATATGACATACCGAGCGAGGGGGTAACGGCATAACCGTCTTGGATCATTGGCATACCAATACCAATATCAGCGGAAAAAGTGCTTGTATCGTAGCTACCAGATGCTACACCGCCTCCTAGGGTATTACGTGAGGTATCGCTAGATGAGGAGGCGATCGTAACGGAGTTATTCACAAAATAATCATCCATAAACAGTGTACTGTACAAAGTTGCCTGGACTTGATCGGTATCCGTTTGTGACTCTGCGACACTTTTTCCAGTGACATCAACTTCCGCATAACTTGCAGCAATGCCGACTAGAAAATTCTTTTGTGCCATAAGATCAAAACCGAAAGTTACCCCGCGCACCTCTGCATCATACCCTGCAATATCATCACGCATATCCATTTCAGCGTCTGATCCAAAGGCTTTGACCCAAACACCGCCAGACTGTTGAACTCCACCAGAATTCATTCCAGATTCTTTGTCATCTGAGGAAGCCATGGAAAATGCACCCAAGCCATAACCACCATAATTAGCAACAACAGTATTCTGACGACTACCAATAGTTACACTAATTGCATTTGAACCAACGATTGCAGATGCTGCTCCAGAGCTTGCATCTGGAGTCATTTCAATGAGTGATGTGTCAAACGATTGCGTACCCAACGCAATCATGGCTGTAATATCGCCCTCTTCAAAAATTGCATCAACAGTATTTTTAGCAAATTCTTTATGTTCTTTATCAATCTTTACACTGTCGTAGTTTTTATCATTAGAAGTTGTTTTGAGTGTTTTACCACCATCATCATCATCAATTATCGTTATTAATATAATATTATCGCTATTTTGTACCATGATGAGATCAACGTTAGAATCTTCATAGGAAGCCAGGATATTTTCATTTTCATTAACGCTAACTCTGATATTAACAACGTCATCTGCGGTAGCCAAAACTGCAGAAGTTATGACATCACCTTCCACAACAACATCATCTACGGTAGCTATTTTTGTAGAAGTTAGGGTATCACCTACCTTAACAACGTCATCTGCAGTAGCCAGAACTGCATCTTCCAGGATATCACCTACCGCAACAACGTTATCTACAGTAGCCAGAACTGCATCTTCCAAAATATCACCTACCTTAACAACGTCATCTACACCAGCCAGAACTGCATCTTCCAAGATATCACCTTCCGCAACAACGTCATCTGCAGTAGCCAGAACTGCATCTTCCAAGATATCACCTAAATCAACAACGTCATCTACAGTAGCTATTTCTCCAGTAGTTAAGGTATCACCTACCTCAACAACATCATCTGCAGTAGCCAGAACTGCATCTTCCATGATTTGACCTAAATCAACAACGTCATCTGCAGTAGCCAGAATTGCATCTTCCATGATTTGACCTAAATCAACAACGTCATCTGCACCAGCTATAACTGCAGGAGTTAAAATATCACCTACCTCAATAATATCATTTGCAGTAGCCAAAACTGCAGGAGTTAGCACCTGATCAACCACAACAACGTCATTTATGGTAGCTGTTTCTGTGTAAGTTAGGATATCACCTTCCACAACAACGTCATCTGCAGTAGCCAGAACTGCAGGAGTTAGCACCTGACCTTCCACAACAACGTCCTCTAAAATAGCCAGAACTGCAGGAGCTAGAGAATCACCTACCTCAATAATATCATCTGCAGTAGCCAAAACTGCAGGAGTTAACACCTGACCTACCACAACAATGTCATCTGCAGTAGCTATTCCGTCAGTTAGGGGATCACCTAAATTAACAACGTCATCTACACCAGCAAAAACTGCAGGAATTAGTATATCACCTTCCACAACAATGTCATCTGCAGTAGCCAAAACTGCAGGAGTTAGCACCTGACCTTCCACAACAACGTCATCTGCACCAGCTATTCCGTCAGTTAGGGGATCACCTAAATTAACAACGTCATTTACACCAGCCAGAATAACTGTTCCTGTACTATCAGTCTCCATGTACTGACCTAAAACAACAACATCATTTATGGTAGCTATTTCTCCAGTTTTTAAGGGATCACCTTCCGCAACAACGTCATCTGCACCAGCTATAACTGCATCTTCCAGGATATCACCTACCTCAACAACATCATCTATAGTAGCCAGAACTTCAGGAGTTATCACCTGATCTTCCACAACAACATCATTTATGGTAGCTATTTCTCCAGTTTTTAAGGGATCATTTTCCGCAACAACGTCATCTGCACCAGCTATAACTGCAGGAGTTAGCACCTGACCTACCTCAATAATGTCATTTGCAGTAGCCAGAACTTCAGGAATTAACATTTGACCTAACGCAACAACGTCACCTACAATGGCTATTTCTCCAGTTCTTAGGGCATCACCTTTATTAACAACATCATCTACACCAGCCAGAACTGCATCTTCCAGGATATCACCTACCTCAACAACGTCATCTGCAGTAGCTATTTTTTCAAAAATTAAAGTATCACCTTTATTAACAACGTCATCTAAAGTAGCCAGAACTGCAGGATTCAGAGTATCACCTAATCCAACAACGTCATCTGCGGTAGCTGTTTTAATAAAAGTTAAAGTATCACCTACCCCAACAACATCATCTGTAGTAGCCAGAACTGCATCTTCCAGGATATCACCTACCACAACAATATCATCTATAGTAACCAGAACTGCAGAAGTTAGAATATCACCTACCTCAATAACGTCATCTGCGGTAGCTGTTTTAATAAAAGTTAAAGTATCACCTACCCCAACAACATCATCTACAGTAACCAAAACTGCAGGAGTTAGAATATCACCTACTGCCACATCATTAAAAGTCCCCCCATCCCAATCAAATGTTGTAGCCTTTGCACCTCCAGCAAAACCAATTAACGCAGTGGGGACGATAAGTCCAGAAATCAACACCATTTTTGCTGCATAAGATAAAGCTCGATTCATTTTTTTTCCTTTTTTTAATTAAATATAACTAACAATAAGTCACTATAATGACACACTGTTGTTGTTATTACACTATAAAATTTAGTTATTCAACCAAAAATCACAAACCAATTTATTTTCTACCCCCCCCCTACTGCATAAAAACCTTGTAATCATAAGAAATTTTCTTCAAAATTAAGATGAATTCATTCTACAGTCAGAGTGTTTTTTGATTTTGACTTAGAAAAAACACCCACTATATGAAATTATTATTTGACTCCAACAAATCAAATATGGCATGATTCGTACCATACACACACACACCATACGAAGATTTTCCCTTCTTTTCGTTTTCCCTTCACAAGTTGAAAATACTTGTGAAGGGTTTTTTTTGCCTTTTCTCGTAAACAAAAAATGTCTATAAAAACAACAACCTTAAGCATAGCTATAGCAATGGCATTTCTTGCACCACAAGTATGCATAGCACAAAAAACCTCAATTACAGCAAAAGGATTTGCAGGTTTTATTAAAAAGAAAATTCAATCAAAACAGGTATCATGCATTATGGACAGTCAATATCATAGTCCATTTAACATAGATGATTATCGGTGTGGCAAAACAGAAAACTTAAAAAAGAAACTTCCGTATCACCTATACCAACCCGATTATCCATACATGATATTTCGCGTTATGTGGTATTATGAAAGCGAGAAAACTATTAAGACTGCATCAAAAAAAGAGAAAATTTTATATGGTCTTAATATTGAATTTGTAGGTTACAATAATCCAAAAGACACATCAACAAAAGAGACATTTATAATTGATTATGATAGCAAATTTTTATGGAAAATACTTGAAAAATATACATGTTTCCATATGCATAATGATATGACTGTTTCTGAAAAAACATGCAAAACAAACAACAATAATACACAATAATGGGGACAAAATATGTCCATGTTTATTCTTATCTATGTGGGTCTGTGCCTTATCCTCGTCTGCTTAATTTCCTTCTATAAAATGCTAGTAAAAAGAATTCCATAGAAACGAGATATTGAGTTACTAAATTTAACAATCATTACAATCAAATAATTCAACGCATTACTGCCACTACTGTCTTTTCTCATGCCCTTGATAATCAGATGATCGGTTTGATTGCCGCCTTTCTTCAGGCCCCTGATATGATCTAATCATGACGGAGAAGTGCATCGCTTCAGGCCCCTGATATTGTCGAGTCGCAATGGCGTAGTTTATCTCCTTAGGCCCCTGATATGGTCTGATCACAGCGGCGAAATTCATCGCTTCAGGACCCTGATATTGTCGGGTCACCATAGTAATCTGCTTATCACAATATACCCAACTTCTTTATATTCCAGTATTTTTTGCAACATATACCTATTTTCCTGCCATTCACAGCACAAAAAACCCCTTACACAGTTACAGCTATGTAAGGGGTCCATTAACTAAAAGCCTTGGTTCATTTAGTGCCTTTATACTATCAAAATCACGACTCTAAATCAAGTTTTTTATTTCAACGCAGAAAACCACTGCCTAATGGAACTGCCCCCCTTATTCTATAAGAATCTTGATTGAATTAAACAATCCAAAAACTTTGTCATTGAAGGCTTTAATAGTTCTAAATGATTGCTGACTTGTTAAAACAATCAAATTAACAAAGTTAAATACATATACCAGCAGTTCATGAAAAAAATTCAAATTAAATGCATTACCATAATCAATCCAAAGATAATTCATATATAAAAGTATGAGCAAATGACAGTACCAAATGATTCCATATGCCCATACCATGTGCGTTTTTGTTTGTATTGTGCTTATACTCATTTTTTAATCCTTATACATAATTATTATTTTCATGGATTGTTAATGCACTATTTCCCTCACTTATTTAATAATTGTATTGCCCAGTATTCAAGGCAGCATGTCCGGGTGGCACCCAAGTATTGAAAGATAATTCTGCGAGCATGTTTACAGCCAATATTTTATTTACTGGAATGTCATGGGGAATGAGTACAGTCTGCCCCATGTAACTTGGTAAATTACCTATTATTCCTTAAATTTAAAATTGGATAACATGTTGAGACTCTTGTGAAAATTAAGAACAGTATAATATTTCTCTTTTTATTTACTCTGTATAAATAAGTACCGCTTCAATTTTAAGGCCAACTAAACCACTTGAATCAGTTAAATCAAAATATACTTTTAAATATGTATTCGAAATGTGACATGTATAAGACGTGGCACCTGTTATTGTATTCCCGGGGGGGTACTTATCCGTAAACTGGGTTTCCGCTGTGTATATCAGCATATTCATAGATATAATTTTTGTATGATCTGCGATATTATGTGCAACTAGTTGCATATAAACCATAGGATCTTCTACAGTGCCTGTGACAATCTTCATTTTAATTGCAGGGGTGTTAGTAGCCCCTAATTTTGTAAACCCCCCCACATGAAAATCAGCAGTAGGTATTACATCAATTCCCACTTTCCCATCACTAAGTAAAGTAATTGTTTTATTTAAATCTACTAAATTTGCCTCTATTCCAGTTAGAATAAACCAATTTCCATCTGTGGAACCTACTCGTATGCCCCCTATAAAATCGCCCCCCGTTTTTTTAAATACCATTGGATACACGGTAAAGGAAGTGTCTTTTTCCATCAAAAAACTCATTTGGCCGGAAGATGTTAAATGGGACTTAAATGTATCAGCTAAAATCGTACCTACCACATGCAGTTTTCTCAATGGAACGGCAATACCTATTCCAACATTACCAGCCAATCTATAAGCATTCCCACCTAATTCCTCCCAGATTGCCCCCGCAACAACTCCCACATCACTTTCCCTCAACTTTTTTAAAAAAACGTCATACTTTGCTTTAATAGCCATAATATTTTTTCCTATGAATAAATCAAAGAAACACGATCATCCCAAATATTCGTAAAACTTGCTTTCCCGTCTGGGTGAAGCTCAGGATATTCGCCCCCATCGGTTGCATCTAACTTTGTAATTAACCAAACCGGGTCAGCAGTAAACGAACCAGGGACGGCGGTTCCCGTGTAAATAATATCATCAACAATTTCCAAACGAGTAGATGCCCCTTGGGGTTCAATTATGGAAGGAATTAAAATTCTGGTCATGGATTTGACTTCCTGTTAATTGTAATTATGATACATAATTTATAACAAAGTGAACCGTTCTGCCATGTGTCAGAGGGAAATTAAGGTCCACCTTAATTACAATACTGCTGTTGCTGACCCAAGCATCATACTTCATATCTGCTTGGCTTGAATTAGGAGGCATCCAATGATAATCGTTTATATTTAATACCACTGTATAACCTCTGATTTTATGATAATCCAACCCATGATATTCAGCCGAGAATTCGCCTGTGCCTGAGGTTTTTAATGTGATTATTTTAGTCAATAATGCAGGTGAGTCCTTAGTTTTCTCGCTCGCACACAATGAAGTTGTGGATGGAATTTTGCCCCATAATTTTTGACGAATTATATTGAAGATGCTTTTAATAGACATATTGTTTGCCTTTAAAAATAAATTGAATAAGTGGTATAATTCCTAACAGAATTTTATGTTGCCGCTACTTCTACGTAGGATATAATAGCGTAACACTGTTTATTCCATAGATTATCACTGTTTATTTCAAAAAATACAATAACCTTATCACCAGCGGCTCTAACAGTAAAATTCGTATTCTGCAAAACTGTATTGGGATGGACAATGTATCCCTGTGATGAATCAATAATTACTTCAATCCCTCTAATATTAGCAAAAGGTACAGTATGTGTCATTTGTAAAGATGTGCCATTAGCACTGGGAGTTGTGCCTGAAACAACGGTAGTCTGTAATGGGCCTTCACCACCACCTCCCGGATCGGCCCAAGTAGCTAAACCAGAGGCATCAACACAAGTTAGTATTTTATCAGCAGCGGGGGCACCTCCCCTAATTTTTACTTGTCCATCTACATCTAATTTTGCTTCGGAAGGAGCTAATCCAACTCCTACATTTCCGGTTGGTCGATAAACATCACTTCCACTCTCTGTCCATAATTGAGTTGGCGTAGGTGGTGGGGGAATAGCATCAATTGCATTTTTAACCCTAAGAGGAGTCATGATAGTAGTGTGATCTGTGCCTGCAAGAGCTTCACCAGAATCCGATAATTCAGCTATTCCCTCGTTTGTTTCAGTAGCAGAAGTGACAAAAGCATCAATTGCAAACTTTGTCTTCAATGGAGTCATTGCCTTATTGTCTATGGCTCCGGCCTCGGCCTCGGTCTGATCAGCAATCGGCACGTCTATAATTCCTGAATAATCAATAGTCCCAGTTGCTAGACCCGTTGTTGAAACTTGTATGACCGTGCCTACCTTCTTCCATATCGACAATGAGGCACCAACTGGATCAACCGCGCCCCCAGATTCCGGGCCACTTATGCTAATGGCTCTATATACAATCTCATCAAATCCAAGAACCATAGCCCCTACTACATAATCAGTAAGGAGGGAATAGGATAGAACCCCCTGTTTTTCCATTTGAGTATGCAAAAGAGTCATTCTTCTAATAATTTCATTAAAATCATTAGAAGCAGCAACGTCCGTATATGGCCATGCTCTATTGATACGAATCTCAGTTAAAGTCGTATTAGCATACGTCACACCAGGAACGGGAATACCTCCGGGAGCGGGGGGAACATCGGGCGCACCCTCAGCCCAAATGCCACCCATTTCAACAATTCTATTCACCATATTTATCTCCCATATTATTAATTATGAATATCTTCCCACGTCCCTAGATTCCCAACCGGGTCCACCTCCGTAGAGCTTGGGCCATTTGGCTCTATTGCTCTATATAAAACACCATCACTGCCCATAACCAAAGCACCGACTACATAATTAGTTAAAATAGAGTAAGATAAAACCCCCTGGCTTTCCAATTGGCTTAATAAAAGTGTGATTCTCCTCATAACTTCATTAAAATCATTTGAAGTTATGATATTTGTATAAGGCCACCCCTCATTAATCGTTTCTTCCGTTATCACCGTATTGGCATATGTAACCCCCGGTATAGGGTCCTCTAAAGGAATATCAGGCGCACTCTCAGCCCAAATACCACCAATTTCAACAATTCTATTCGCCACGTTAACTCTCCTATCTACACAATTATTATGTCCTGCCTAACCGCCAATATTCCAATATCTGGACCACAGGCAGTGTCAGGGGCAAACGGACATTCAGGGCATTCAGGACACCCGGGAAGTCCAGGAATAATCCAAAAACTATCCATGCCCAATGTAGGTGGATAGGGCATAATATCAACAATGCCTTCTTGAGAGTATAAAACTCCTAAAATAATGGCAATTGTCGTGCGGGACGTATCTCTAGGGACTTGGATATCCACTATCATAGGACCAATACGTCGAAAACTCACATTTAAATCAAATGCCAACAAAGCCACTCTTTGATTCTCGGGGATACTTCCGTATTGGGTAAAATTTCTATAAATTCGCGCTTCAATGAGTTGGCGATAAATGTCATCATTAGCAAAAAGAAATGTTAAAACGGGAACATTAGTAACCCAAGCGGGAGACCGATCAATAGTTTCTCCTGGAACGTCCGTACTCAGCCAAGCAAGTACACTTTGATCAATTGAAACCCTAGATTGTCCTACTATTCGCCCAAGGCTTTCAAGTTGAACTTTAATAGCATCGGCTGGACCGCGCTCGACCACTACTTCCTCAACTGCACTCAAAAGCGCATCAAGTTCCCACCCGAATGCTTGCAAAATATCCTTTAAAACAGGGGCATCCTGAAATTGCAACAATAAGCGGGAATACATTCTTTCCAGAATGTCTATTTTTTCAAATTCTATCGGATCAAATGTCATAGAACATCCACAGTAATGTCATTAAAATCAAATGAAGAAATTTCGTTCCAATCAATCACTACATGGGGAGTATTCCCCGGGGATGTCACACCAACATAAATATAATTAATCTGTGTCCCCCTAACACTATTTACAGGAACATACAACTCAGAACTGTATAAGTCATCACCCGGGGCATACCCATCTGTGTCTAATGGGGGGGCCACTCCTATTGGCAAAGTTTGCCCCGAAACATACGCCAAAATAGCCTCTTTTATTCTGGTAGGCCCATCAGTTGTCCATAACGCTGAATCGACAACTGTTACTTGCACATTAATAAAAACTTGAATATCCAAAGGTCTACTAAAAAATATTGCGTACTGCATTCCCTGCAAATCCACTTGTTCCGTGGGAGTGGTGCCATACGTAGCCATGCCAATACATTGCTTCAAAAAAATTGTGTCACTAATTTCCTGATCATCACCACCTATAATAACAACGGCCACCGTTTTCCCTGGAATGCCCCTACCATCGGTTGTTAAGCCCTTATTTTCATACACACGAACAAAAGTAACATCTGATAATGCTAGTAAAGAACTGAACAAAGCATCAACAACGGAAGCCCCTGTTATCCCCGTACTGATTTGTTGTCTTTTTCGCAACTCTATATCAGTCTCTTCCGAAGTTCCTGGGGTGGCCTCCAAATCATTTGTAACACTAATCCAACCAGAAATAGGAGTGAGGATTTTCACAAGTGTTCCTGGTGATGCCGTGTTTGGACCTTTTGTGGTGCATATTGCCGTTCCAATCCCCTCACCTTCAACATCCAATAATATTTGGGGCAATTCCCAGACAAATGTATTGTCATTGTCTGTAATTTGCTGCCCCGCTGGAATAAGTTGATTGGGCTGACCTGTTAAATTGACTATAACTTCGGAAAACGTCCCTGCCTTTCTTCTAATTCCATTTAATTGCACAACCCCGGATAAACCTGCCCCACTTGATTTTAATGGATCAAATTGATTGTACGAATATTGTAATTCTTCCCATGCAACCGAAAGTCCATCCGAAAAACTATCCACAATTTGAACCAGTGGATCATCTTCATTCGCCAAATCAACAATGAGTTTTTCACCTGTGCTAGCGTCAGTTACTTCATTTAATGCAGCAACTAAATCACTTCTAATATCTGCCAATCGTTTTAAAACAAATCCCTCGGGAGTTACGCCAAACTCAGCCATTTATTCCTCCTATTTTAATTGCAAAGGCAATTTCTTCAATGGATGGACCATCAATGCCTTCAACTTCGATACGAATATTAAATGACACATGCCGATTTATAGATTTTACTGAATTAATATTTATAATACTAATTACACCAGGGACTTTTAAAACCGCATCACGTATCAATAATTCAGCTTGTTTTGTGTCTTTAGAACCTAGAATTAATTCATACCAAGGCATCCCAGCAAGTACATTTAAAAAATATTCTTGCCAGTAATGTCGCAAAGTTATAATCACTCTTTGGCGCACTTCTGGCGCACTTTTAATTTTTGCTATTTTTCCGTCGCGACCAATGATAATATCATTGTATTTTTCATTTAAAGACCATGTAAATGTCATGAGTGCGGTGTCCCTGTGTCAAATTCATGGTCTCCATTAGAGTCATTCGGCTGAGAATGAATATGTGACTCACTAATATTGGTGCCATTATTAGACACATAACCCTTGAATTCCGCATCATCCTCAACAAGCAAAGTACCCGTGATCGTTGTTTTAGGTGCATCAATAATTATCTCAGTGGTATTATCAATAACCACCTTGTCATCATACACAGTTACTTTGCTCGTTTTACCTCTGTTTCTAATTTGAATTCCTTGGCCTTCCCATTCTGCCAGCACACCAGGGGTAGGCGATGCTGCCATAAAAACCAAAGCATCAGTCAAATCATGGTGCCTAGCAGAAACACCCTCTTCACTGGGCTGTATTCCACCATTATCATGCCAATTGTCTATTGATCGTTGGCTAAATAAAATTATGCAAGGATCTCCCCGTTGAATGGGAAGAGTTAGAGCAAACCCTGCCGTGGATGCAAAAGGAAACACTAACGGGGCGTTGATAATTGGTGGAAATTCTAACACCCCCTCTTTGTTATCTATGAAAGTTTTCATAGAAACAGCCGGAATTACCGTGGCGGTTTGTGTTTCCCCATCAAAGCCATCAATCACACCTGGAATGCACGTATTCAATCTTGCTAAGGCCCTATCAATTACCTCTTTAAGTTCCGAAACATCATTACCCAGCCTATTGTCCATCGTCTACTTCCTTAAGCTCTTTATGATTTATAATTGAAGTGGTCCATTCATCAGAGTGGGTATCCCCCAAGTGTGTCAATTCATGAACTTTATATGTTCCATTCAATAATGGATTTATTTTTGTGTCAAGAACAACACTACCTCCTGGGGCAATATATGGGTTGAACAAACTTTCAATCGACGTGCCTGCTTGCACTTGAAAAGGCGTTGTCAATATAGGCTCTGCTCTTATTAAAAACCCATTATTTGCACTAATAACGACATTCCCTATATTAATTTTTTTATTGTCATCAATAGCATAAAATCGACCATCATTTATCCACCAACTAAAACCATGAACACGGGATAATTTATCAAGCAAATCACTAGCCGGTCCCGCATAGCTATAGCCTTGATTGCCTAAAAATACATTTTTCACATCAATCAATTTTGGATCAACGTCCACACCAGGAAATAAATTGGCAATATCAAACAACATTTGCGACAATTCATACGTTGGTCCAAAGGATTTAGATAAGGCCGTTCTCGCTATGGACCCCATAGCCGCCGTACACAACAAATCCGTTACTATATCTGCTCCGTCCCGGCGTGATACAATGTTCCACACCGTACCTTTAAACACAGACAATAGACCAACATTAGCCCACCCAGCATTTACAATCACCTGTGTTTCTGGTTTTTGCAAAGCTCCTCTAATACCAGGACCGAGATTATAGACTGATATAGTTGTGGTGGTTGAAGTTGAAACAATGTGCTTTGCAATCGAAAATTTAATACGAAGATTGTTGTTTGTCCCATCACCATAAAAACGAACCGCAGCACTTTCGTCCCCTCCTCCTTCCCATTCAGTCAATGGACCTACTTTAATTTCAACCTGTCTACTAAATGGTTGCACATTTTTCATATTGACAACACTACTTCGGTGCCTGGGGGATACCACACCAATTTTGTATTAATTCCTAAATTACTATCACTCAAATAATCTCCAGGGGTTTTTTCAAACAAAACAAGACTGCCTAATAATTCCCTCTGCTCAGTATATGGAGAAAGCATGTCAATATTGGGGACCAACATCAACCCAGCAAGGATAACATCCCCACGGGCATCCATGAGGTCCATGGTCCATGCTTCAATAGAATAATTAAATCGTGTTACAATTTTTATGAGAGTATCCCCAAGACTGACCTCTGTGATTCCTTCTCCATCACTTGTCATCTCTATGAGGTATGGATCAGCCATTACAACGCTGCCTTGAAAAGTTTAAAGAAAGTTGTTTGATTAGCTGTTTGTCTTCCATTATTAGTTGCCGTTTCTGCTGATTTTGGCGTAGGGGGACCCCCAGTTTGCTCTTTAGACTCTACTTTTTTTGCAGGAAACGCTACAGACTCTAATGTGACAAAACTTAATTGTTGAAAACTGGCCTTACATTCCAATTTTCCCCATTGAGGAACAACATTATTAATTTGCAAATCAGTCATAACCATACTAGACAATTGTTTATGCTCCGTTTGTAAATCTACGGGGAATCGTTCAAAAAACAATTTTTCCAATAATTCTTGTGCCTGTTTTGCGTAAAAATTATCCCAATTAGAAACATCAAAACTTAATTCTAATAAAATAGGATGCAAAATAATATGGTCAGACAGAATCGCTCCAGATTCCACGGTGTGCTGTGTTATATCCGCTTTGTATGTAGTTGCTTCTTGAGTACGTGTTGTAACGGGGATACCCGCTATAAATGGGCTTGGGTTTTGCACATTCCACCCAAATATATTTGTAGCAGGGTCTACATACCTATTTTGCAAAAGTTCCTTTTCTCGCAAAATAATCCCAACAATACTACCTCCCAGAGAAGCATCTGCAACAGTAATTAAATTACTGGTTATTGCCATGTCCTACCTCATTGAATTGCGGGAGCCAGCCCACCAGGATATATACGTTGTAGTGTTGTTTTTAATTTGGATGAAACCTCAGAAGCTACCGCCGGAGCATTATTCCCCGTAACAGTAATATCTACATTATTCACAATATTTTGCTCAGAAGTAGAATTATTATTTGTTGAAATTGGGGAAATCGGTGCAGATACCGCCTCTATGGTTTTGCTGATACTGCCATTCATGTTCAATTCTTTTACTTCTGACATCACTTTATCAGTGATCTTTGAAACCATATTCATAATAACTTGAATGTTTGGAACCTGTATATTTTCTTGAAGTATTGCCATAGGTTTTTGTAATTTTTCTTGAATCTGGGCAACTGGCTCCCTAGACTTTTCTTGGATTTTTGTGATCGGTTCCTGCAATCTCTCTTGTACCTTGGTAATTGGGCCTTTCAAATTTTCTTGTATTTTTATAATTGGTTTCTGTATTTTTTCCTGAGCCTTAACCACCTGTGCCATGGGAACCTTGATTTTTTCCTGTATTTGGGCAATAGGTGCTTTGATTTTTTCCTGTGCCTGAATGACAGGCTCTTTGATCTTTTCCTGTATTTTTACAATTGGTTCTTGTATCTTTTTTAAAGGCTCTTTAATTTTCGCTTGGATGTTTTGTTCAGAACCTTGGGAGTCTCCAAAAAAATCATGAATTTTTCCAAAAATACTATCCCGCACACTACCCAACATTGATTCAACAGGCTCTTGCATTGGTGCAACAATCTGTTTTACCCCTGGAATAATTTCTGTCTTTACCGTTTTAGTAATTTCTTGAACTTTACCCTCAATTATTTCGTCATCATCACCAAAACCAATAGCTCCCAATCCTTTTTCTGCAAGATCTAAGATTAAGCCCCAACCTTTTCCAACAAGTCCAAGCAAATCAATAAATTTATCCAGAACAACAAAAAAAACATCCTTCAAAAAAGAAGCAAATGAGACAAATGCCGTGGCCAATTCCCCTAAAAAATCTGCCATTGCAGGAAATTTATCGCCAAATACTCCCCATAATTCAGTGACTTTTTTAATAAGTTCCCCTGTTACTGATTCACTACCTTTTAAAAAACCAACAAAATCATCAATAATTAGCCCAACGGCAGCAATAATAGAAGCGAAAACTAAAAATTGCGCCGTTAAAAACACAAGTGGAATAGCTAAGGCCGTTAGTGCAGAAAAAACCACAACACTCACCGCTTCCGTGGCTGTTATCGCTTCACTAACATCGCCTAAAACTGTAACGAATTTATCAAACCCTGGAATGACCTTTCCCGCTCCTTTGATAAGTTCCCCAAAAAAAGAACGTACCAAACGAATCCCATCCGCAAATTTTGCAAAGCCCTCAACTATCCCATTAATAAATGCTTTTAACCCAGATTGAATAAGTTTTCTATTAACTTTAATCCATTCCATCAATCCAGAAACAATATCCTTAACCGCTGGTCCCGCTGCCGAAGCAATTGTCTGCCCTAAAAAACCAATTACACGTCCAATTAATGAAATTTGCCTATTGAACTCACGGGCATTTTTTAAATTTTCAGGATCAATAATGACGGGAATTTGTTGGGCTTGTTTTCGCAACCTTTCAATCTCACCACGGCCCTCTTGAAGCAACATAATGGTGTCTTTAGAGATTCCAATTTTATTTCCCCATTGCATCTGCTTCTGTTTAGACATGCCTTGCATTTTATCAGCAATGTCCAACAAAACCTCATCAACATTTTTAAGCTCACCACTTGCTTTTTTGGTGGAAATTCCTAGCAGAAAAAGCCCTTGATTGAATTCACCGGGAATGGGTGAATTCATAGATGACATCAATGAAACAAGATCGGATTGCATTGTGGCCGCATTCCCTCCAACTTGTTCCATTGCAAACGTCATTTCTTGGATGGTATCCGTAGAAATTCCCGTGACCCGCCCTAATTTTTCAACTTCATCAGATGCCTTATTTAATTGAACAACAAAATAAGATACTGCCGTTGATGCTGCAACAACGGCTACGGATGCCTTTTTTGCGTGTTGTGCAACAGAGGCCACACCCTTATTGAATTTGTCAAGAACAGTACCAGCGCGACTGTCCATATCAAATCCAAGAATTGTGACCAATTCATCAATAACCTGTGGCATCCAAGCACCTCTTTTAAATTTCTCTGCTTTGCTCTTCTAAATAATCTTGAAGATCCATGCTTCTGTGCATATCCACTAATTCCACAAGAGTGATATTCCCATTAATTAAATCAACCCAGCTACACATACCACGCCATACGGGTCTACCTAACCAATAGTCGTCTCTACGGGTTTCTGGGATTGGAATTCCTTGCCCATTTTTTCTTGGAATATCTGAGTTATCCCAGATGCCTGTGGAAAAAAATCTTTTACAGTCTCCCACAAAACCCATAAAGTAACTTCATAAACTTCTGCACGATAATTTGTAAAATGTCGTTCAAAATCAATTTCCATTGAAATTGGATTATTACCACATGACAATTTAGAAGCCAAAACCGCATCCATGATCAACTCATCCAATTTTTTCGCGTCCACATTAGCTGTGATGGCTGCAAACTTGTCCATGCCCCCTTTGCTCACATCTGCCCCTAAAGTAGCCAAGACAGGCCCTATAAGCACAGCAACACGGGAACATAACGGCATTGCCTCACGGACAGGTGGGAGAAGTATTGAATAAACACGATCTTCAATTGATTTTTGTCTTTTGTGCATAATTTTCCGCTTCCTACCCAATTAGAGTGGTTTCACTATGGTCCATTTCGATTTGGAGACATTCAAACGAAAACTGACGGGGCTGCATTGTCGGTCCACCAGTTGTAAATTGAGGATGATCAGCAAAAGCACATCCTTTACAACTGATCAGCTCATCTACACCAGATAAAATAGCAATATTGAACAATCTTGGGTTCGCGTTCTGTTGTTCCCGCATACTATACAATTTGCCTAAAGCTGGGGACATAGGTGTGAGGCTTAACGTGAAATTTCCCCCTTGTTTGGTAGAAAGGCTCATGGATGGACCATCAGCCCCAGCATTGCGGACGGCTGCATTACCATCCTCTTTAATAGTTGTGAAATCTCCCTCAGCAAATCCAGAAATTTGTACCCCATCAACCACTAAAGTATGGCGATTCTGAGCATATAAATTTATTCTGGCCATGGTCTGCTCCTTTCCAATTAATTTATTGTACTAATTCCACGTTGATGCTCGTGGAATGGATTGCACCAGACTCCTGAACAATCATTTGTATGGGTGGACCCTCTCGGGCAATTCTGTCAGCAGCGGACGCTTGTTCCACTGGAGTCGGGATGACTTGCACCGCCGGAATCAATCTATTCCCTGATTTATTGTCACTTGTTGCTTCTAAGCGGTCTGCGAAAGTTCCATTGTACGTGTACTGGTCCCCCGTGTCCTGGCAAGCGTCAACAAGAAGCATTTGGCCATTTCGAGTATATGGAATTTTTTTATTGCGTAGAAAAACATTGTAAACATTCACGCTCAAATCTTCCAAGAAATTATCAAGATTAATTACCGTATCCATCCACCAGCCAACAGTACCAGACGTAATTCCGTCCCGATAAGTTTTAGTATTATTGCCAATGGCAGTATACGTATTGTACCCCTTACTTTGGAGTACTGACCATTGCGTCTCGGATAATTGGACGGTATCAATTCCGGGCAACTGTTTGAATTTAGCCGTTACAGTGCTGTCCTGTAATCGGTAATTGACATGAAGCATATACGCCAGAATACTCACATCTGGATATTGTTGTGCATTATCATGATATAAAACAACTGCTTTTCTGTTATCAGTTGCAAATATAACTGACCCAATATCAGTCGTGGTTTCTGTATCGTATGCCAAAATACTATTAGTGGTAAGAGCTATTACCGCCGTCCTAGGCAAAGCCCATGCAGCAGCTTCCGCTTGGACAGTCTCATCCCGCAATGATGCCCCTAAAGTCCACCCATAAATATATTTGCCAGCGGCATTAGCTGCATTGGCAACATTTGTCAATTCGGCAGCAATTCCTAATGGAGTGAATCCATTCGCTACTTTCCCACCTGTTACCATTGTCAGCTTTAATATATCACCTACAAAGGTCCCTAAGGAATCGGTCGGATACAGCATTCCATTGCCATCACCTACGGCCACAGTGCTAATAACAATTGCCTGACCACCCCCCACAAGGTCTCGTGCAGCACATGTAAACAACGCGGACAATTGGCCATTAATGACTCCAATTATGCCCTCAAGGTCTTGTGTTGCTGCCTGAGCAAAATTCATTGGATTAACGACTTCTGTACTGGGTGAACCACCAACGACATAATTAATAGTAAACCCACCATTGGCGATAAGAAGAATGGCAGCAATATCATCCTCTGTAATTGCAGCGGAAACATTCTCAGCAGCAATCGGTTCAAGGAACACTTCCCCAATTGCCATGGTAGCAGGACGGGGAGTTTGCGCGAAAAAAGAAGTTGCAGCAAAATGAGCTTCCGACCCTGGGGCAAAATCGTTTTCTACTGCTTCAATAGTGCTGTAAAAACGAACACGATCATTATCAACAGAAAACCCTAAACCTGTGGAACAAAGTGCTAAAATTGATAAATCAGTTCTTGTCTCTGTGGATGCCCGTGATAAAGAAATTTGTACGTCAAGGCTTCTTGGTAATGCCATGATTTCCTCCTATGGAATAATGTTTTTATCTACATTTAGTTCAATTAATGTTTCGGAATTATCCAATCTCACATGAGTAAGATCAATTTTTTGGGACTGAATATCATATATTTGATTAGAGTCTACTGGTCCAGGTTCAGATATATTTGATATAAAAGAAAATCTTACCTCTGTTCTTGGCTCAATATCTGCCCGAAATGCACCGGAAATATCCAATCTCCTCACATTTCCCACAAGACCTGCTATTTTCCATAAATCTTCAAACCGTTTTTCAATATACAAACCATTTCTAAATCTTACTGCCGATTCATCCGCTGAATTATCTGGAGAACTCCTATAAAAAGTAACTATACAATCTACTGTCGTTGTCCCCCATGGCTTTTGCTCAAAAACTTCCAAATTTTCCCCCACGGGGTCAAGTTCCACATTCTCTACTATTTGGTGTTGCAGCGGTTGGTCCATATTTAGGTAAATAGTTGCATATATGCCTTCTGGTTGAGATTGCATCCCCGTGCTACGCCACCATTCACGGCCAGTCACAGACTGCACTACCATGCCTATTGTCTCATAAAGTTCATTAAGTGACGTTGCAGACATAAATTAAATAACATCCTATAATTTAATAAATTTGCTGCCGAACATGACGCTGACCTTGGTACACATTAACCCCAGCTTGAGCTATCCAATCTTGATGCGCCATTATTCTGTAAGAAAATCCACTATACATCAGAAAACTCTGTTTTCTTGTGCCACCTATGGGATAAATGCCAGAAATAAATAATTCTTCTACGGTATAAATCAAAATATCACCAATGCTGACATTTCCAATCCCAAATAAAATCTCCAATTGCTTCATGTTCGATGGGTCAATTGCAGCAGTAATCCCTCGTATACCCGCATCTTGCTCTTCGTCAATACCCGAAACTTTCAAATAATCAATATCTTGAACAGGCACATTTTCCAACGTGAAAAATGATAATGCCAATTGCAAAGGCCCACTTAATGGTAAAACGCTCATCGTGATCGGTCTCTGACCACATATGTAACTGCACCTTTCATATGGCCCGTATCAATCAATGGGTTTGCAGATTTTTTTCTTGCTATTGTTGCCGGTGCATTTGGCGGGTCATCCAATGCAACAATAGCATTTTGAATTGCAGCCTGGGCAGCTTGCCCCGCTGCTTCGTACATCGGTTCCTTTTTTTCTAATTGTAAAGCCTTTGCAATGATTGGTGCTGTTTTCTCATTTATTTCATCTTGCGCTAATCTCATGAAGTCACGTTTTGGAACACCAATTCCATATACATGTGCAGCAGCAACCCCTGCCACGGGGGTGCCATCAGGGTATGCATTTGCTTTACCAGCTGGAAAGCCCACGGCTACCTCTTTCCCAGTAACCCCCTTCATTTTTTCATAAACTGTACTGAGTGCATTAGAATTCTTCTGTTTGACACGCACAATCATAATTTAAAACCCCCCAACTTTCCAATTGTTCTATGCTGTCAAACAAGCAGAATTAATTACAATTGACTGCAAATACAAAAATTGTTGTCCATAAATTGTTTTGTTGTAGTAGGCACCTGATTTTGACCCTGGAGTAACACTTTCGCTTGCGCTTTCAAAAGAAATACTCAAACCTGCTCCAGAAGTTGATGCAACATTCCCAGAGGCAGCTTGTTTTCCACCTTCAATAGAAGATTGTGACTTTATCCACAAATAAATATTATGAGCAACAAGCAACATGATTCCATCGGAATACCAATCACCCCATGCCAATTTAGACAACAATCTTTCTGCAAAATTTAATTGATATTGCACATTAACCTCATCCACAGCCGGGGGAACGAATATGGGGTACACAGCTATGAATTCGGTATATGTTGGGGCTACGTTTGGCATTTACTACCTCTACAACTGTGCTTGAGACACGGTTTCCCGCTCTATGCGGGTTTTGCCTTCCTTATCTGACAACAAATGCTCGGGAGGCTGTGGATTGGCTGTGCGTTCGATTAAAGCACCTGTGTCCCTTGTTGATTTTGTTTCTACAAGAAACCCCAACTCAAGGTAACGAGGAACCATTGTATTTTTTTGCTTCATTAATTCCCAAGTTTCAAAATCAACGGAAGTAACTGTACCAGACAGAAATTTCATAGATTCAAGAGGTTTGCCATGAATTTCCCCCTTTTGTCGTGGATAACTTCGGGGCAAAACAATATCCGCTGTGTGTTGGTTAGCAACTAATGTTTCTCCCATGGGATTATTGGCTGCCAAATTTGGTGCATTTAACGAAATACCTTTTCCCCGTGGGTTACCAGTATTATCTACATCCCCATTAGACTTTTTCTCAATTTCAGACTCCTGTTGTCCAGTGGTTTTGATGTCAAGTTCCCCCTGGATTTCAATAGGATTTTGGGCAATTTTGTTCGGTTCCCCCAGTTTTAAATTAGCACTCTGACGTTTTCGTCTACGTTTTCGTGCATTATCTACATCCCCATTTCCGGTATTTTCCTGTGTTCTATTGCCTCTTGATCTTTCCGTCATTTGTTCAACCCTTTCATTCCCTAATTAAAAACACAAACCTACAATCCATCAGAGTAAATCATAGCTTTTGGATATCGTATATTGAACGAACCAAAAATATACTCAGCAAACATATCTACACCAAGGGGAATTGGTACTGGCTGTGTCAATTGATAAGGCATTGGAAATGGCATTACGTAATTACGGGGTTGCCATTCCATAGCAATAGCACGGTTTGCACCCTCAACACCCGCCCCCTCTAAATAACGAAGACTTTTGATATTAAGGTCTTTGCCAGTATTTGCTGTGTAAATATTATTTTTACGCACATATTCCAGAGCGGAAATGGCTACACCAGCAGTGGCAGCACCAATTACGTAAGCTGTTGTAAGCATAGAGAATTGTGCTGGTGGCAAAAATATGGTATCTGGCAAGTGAATAGTTTTGCTGCCGGTCCAAATCTCCGTTAACATCGCATTTATATCGGCAACCATCTGTCCCGGCTCGGCAGGATCCCATATTCCACTACTCACACTAGTTTTTGTAACAGTTGGATAATCCAAGAATGACTCAAATTTAACAGCAGCGTTGCCGTAGAAAAAAGTACGCTCAATATGGTACTCAGCAGCCTTTTTCATAATTTCGCCGTAATCTTGCGCCAAAGCGGTTTGCAAAGCGAATTGAGAACGGCGGGCCTCACTGTCAGTTAAAGTTGCTCCCACGGCAGCATCCAGGATTGGTACAGTTACCTGCCCCACAACTTGGCCAACCCGAGGTATGTTGGCAGGATCACCATTTACAAATTGTCCAATTCCCTTCGTGTCGCGGGAACGGTACACGTAATTTTGTGCGCCAGGGTTTAAATTAGTTTTAATCGACTCTTGTGGTAGAACTGTCCGCCACAAAATCTCGGGGTACAATGCATCATAAAAACCGGTTTCCACCTCATCGTACATAGAAACAACAAGCTCAGTCGCGGTGATTTGGTTAGAGCCTCCTGTGTTAAAATCATAAGGCATAACTTAATTTCCTTCTATTGCTTATATTGTGAATCACATTTAGCCCAATAGCTCAATCATGGCAATTGCTGGCGGATTCTCCACTTCGGGAACAATTGCGGGAACAATCGTTGTAATAACCCATTGTGCATTAGGAATTGCTAGCACATTCGCAGGCGTTGCCCCCGCTGTTGGACGAAATTCCCCCGGCTGATAATCAGCATCAGCCACAAGCTGCATCCATACAGAATCACCTACATTTACCGTAAGGGGACAACTAACATAAATTCGACCCCCACTACGATTATTACGCAAAACACGTCCCACACGCCCATCTGCCCAGCCGGGAATACCATTACTATTTGAATTCATGCGCTCATCAAAAACGAGAATTCCCTTAAATTGGTCAATAGTCGTACCAAGCTCGGGTAATTTAGCTGCCACGTCAGGCCGTTGCATGGAATGATTTAAAGTACTATCCACATTCTCATAAACCACACCACGCCCAGCAGCAATACCATCCGGTTCCCCAATATGAACCGCATCCACTAAATTAATGTCACTTGCAAAAGCCAACATTCCAGCGACACCCGCACCCGGCTGATCTGTATAGGAAGTTTGAACAGCCCCACCTACTGTTCCACGATAACCAGTACTAAATGACATTTTCTATATACTCCTATTCACAAATAAAATTACGTAATTTTATAATTATACGATACCGAGACGTTCACGAGGTGTACGAGTTTTGGCGTTGGATGATTCATCACCCATTTTATTCATCATTTCCGTACCAGCCACTTTCTTTTTTGGATTATTAGCAATTTGTTTGCGAACACTCCAAGCACCTTTTAAAGCATCTTTATTCATACCCTTTGTATCAATTCCAACAGCGGATAACACACTGTTTTGTAATTTTTCCCCATGCAAATTTTTGATGGAATTTTTATATTCCTTAGATGCCTCATCATCCATTTTTGAGCCATCAATATTCAGAACTTCTGAATTCTCAAGAATCTGCCCAGCGTCATCTTGCTCCATGACCATATCCCGTGCAGCCTGTTCAATGGCATTCTGATCGCCCATAGCTTCCATATGCTGTTTATATGCAGCAACCTCACCCTCAAGCTCTTGAATACGAGCTTGTAATTTTTGCTCTACCTCAGCATTAGAGGTTCTTTCCATACCCCAATCTTCTGCATCTTTATTGTATGTTTTCTCTTCCTCAGCATACTGACCAGACTCTTCCTCATAAATTTCAGCCGAACTCTCATCCATATTTAAATATTTTTTAGATTTTCGAGCTTGAACCCGAACCAACTTTTGCTCATCTGGCATTTTAATGAACTCCTCATTTTTCGATTTATTAATTATTTTTACATCTAGTCCCGCTCGGCCTTCACCTACTGGAATAATTGCTATGTGATTATAACGTAATTTTTCTTTTTTCGCGTCATATGTAGCTCCATCAAATTCTCCTGGCTCAAAAACTACACCAGCATAGTATGCTGCACTAATTTCACCAATTTTTCCGTCTTTAATTTGATTAATTGCTTTTTCATCTGTAATAAAAAGATCACAAATTAAATAATTATCTTCAATCTTAGGTTTACCAGATACACTACCAATGGAAACATTTTTTACCACTGAGGGGTCAGTCCAAACATGGTTCCATGAAATTACTGGAACACCTTCAAGACTTTTCAGGGATTCTGAATCGGCCAAGGCTTCCACAGGAACAAAAACGTTAATCTCATCTTGATTGAAATCATCCGGGTATTCGTCTAATTCATCTTTAGAATAAACAAGAATTTTTTCTTTCAAGACTCTCGCAGTACAACGCAAAAAACCATCATCAGTCATTCGCCATTGAGGATTTTCTGTGTTTTTGAAAGTATATTTATTGGTATATTGCATAATTCTTCCTTAGTAACCCCCTTTAAGTTACTAATACAACAAACAAAACATTATTGCAACTATGATGATTTTGCAAACTCTAAAATTTTCTCAATGTCAATGATCGGCTCTGCATGACATCTGCATTGGATTTCCGCGCCTGGAATAATTTTGGGCATTTCCCCCGTCCGCTTTTTCCATGATTTTCCCTTATCAACAGAATAAACGGAATGGTCATTCCATTTACAATAAACACCTTCCATAACCCAATGATTTCCATGGGCCTTATTCCCTTTTGGATATAAACCCCCTGGCTTGCCCACAACACGGTTATCTTGCGAGTTGTGCCAAATGTACATTGAGATGCCAATGGAAGTTTGTCTTGTTTGGTTGACAGCAGCGGTTAACTTGCTGGTTTGGTCCCGTGCAATTAGCCTTGCACGATTTTTAGAAACTTTGCCAATCTCTTTTATTTGTTGAAGAAGTGATCGGTCCCCCGGTTGTGCAACACCAACGTAATTATCTGTGACTGCTTTCGCAATTTGTCCCAAATACTCACTTGGTATACTTTTAATTAATTGGGAGGCTTCAATTGACCCTAAAGAAAGAGTATCAGCAATTTCTGGCACATCAACTAAAGCGGAAATATCCACAGCAAGGGAACCGGACAACCCTTTTTGCAGTGCTTTCCTAGATTCGTCCCCAACACCCATCTGCCACTGGGTGATTAAATCATCAGTAGCAATGCCATATTGCAATTCAGCGGCACGTAAAGCCCCTTCAATCACATCAGCAATGACCACAGCATCAACCCCATCCCGAACCATCTGTGTGATTCGGTTAGCCGTGGGGCGCAACACGTACTCCCACAGCGCACCCATTTTCTTTTGTAATAATCTTTCTTCTTTTTTAGATGCTTTTACAGCCCGTCCACGTCTTTGCTTCTTTTTGCTGGCATCTAGCTTTTTAATTTGTTTCTCATCAATAATTAAAGCCAATAATTTCCCCTTACGTTTTTTGTAAATTTTATTTAATTTAGAGTTTTTGTGGGAGTTGTTCTCATAAAATTTATTAAGCGTGATTGGCTCACATGGAATAATTCTGATCTCTTCCTGCGCTCTGATAATATTTATAAATATGGATGACGGAATCCTGAAATTCATGATCACTCACACCCAACTTTAAAATTATAAATGTAAGATTTTATAGAAGGCACCACATTCCTACCTGTCACAATATGCTCATTCTTTAAAATCCTCTATATTAAATTGCAAATCATCCTCATCAAGACTATCTGGAAGATCGTCACTGCGTTCCCCTTTTTTCGCAACATATTTATAATGATAATAATCCGCAAACGGCTGCATAGTATTGCCTGATATCCACTCTTTAAACTCTTCCATAGAAGCAGAGGTGATGGCCCGGATACGCTCACGCCCCCTACCATCAGAAAATCCATCTATGTATAAGTCGATGGCTTCATTCAAACTATTTGTTCCAAAAATTATTTTGTGTTCATCAAATTCCCCTGTCATAATTTCATTTTGGTCCACGACAAAAACTTGCTCACTTTCTAAATGTGGACCTATGTACATATCCAATTCATCCCCATCCATTCCTCGCGTGTGTTTAATGTATCCGTAATCAGCGGGTAAAACCGACTTCCATGCACCCCCATCAATTGAAAATCCTACCCTAATAGACCCTTTAGGGTTTTCAATTATAAAATCAATCCCATAATGAGAATATGGCTTTTTATTTTGGGCTAAGTGTCTTTTGTCTAACTTAGTGGGTTCTAACTCACTCGGTTCTAATTCATCCGGTTTGAGGGCAGGAACAGAATTACGTAATTTATCTAAAGTCTCTTTAATTGGGGGAGTTGGAGAATCACCTGTACCCATTGTTTTCTCAGCGTCAACTAATAATTGCAAATCATCATCATCAAGATCGACAGACAGAACGCCACGACTGTTCAACTCATCCAAGGCTTTCTTATCGCCAAGCAATCCAATATCCAATAATTTAATTACGTTATCAATCTCTGATGTACTGCGAATTGCTTTCTCGTTTGCTGATTCATTCCACAATGGGGGGAATTTAAACTCAAGGTCTTTCCGAATATCTTTCCAATTAGGAAACATTTCATAACCAATTACATCATAGACTCGGCGTAATTGTGGTTCAATTCTTTGTGTGCGAATCGTGTCGATCATGTTGTAATAATTTTCTAAATCACTATCTCCTGTAGCATTTAATCCACCAGGGGCTTGACCTAAAAACCGCGTGGCGGGGATATCACTAGCAGCGGAAAGAATTTGAATAAAAGTAATTATTAATTCAGGCACACTGCCGAATGAGGCAGAGCTTTGTTGTATGTCTACCTTCTCACCATCTACGATAGCTGCCTTGTATACGGACAGTTGGTTAGCTACATCTTTCAGTACTTTTAATTGCTTTCTTCCTGGATCAGTCCCGGCCAAATCTTGCAGGTCCTTTATTGCCATAATTATAGCGTTATTAGTCTTAATTAATTGGTACGCTGCTTGCCGTGTCCCTGTGGCCTTTACTATATCATCCCAGATGGTGGCTAACTTTGATGGACCAAAACCCGCCAGATTCGCTCTGTAGTTCGACAAATAGAAGTCTGAGGGATCAAATAGGGGGTCTCCGTCCCATACTAAACATCGAGATACGTCTACCATAATTCCATTGATCAAATATTTCTTAGGGCGCATGTAATCTGCAGAGAGTGGGTTGGTGTTCCACTCAGTGCGGGATATACGCGAAACTGGGATAGCATTTAAATATCTTAATTTTTCCCCTTGTTTTGGGTTGTATGCTCTACTTGGATCATCAAGCGTGTCCTCTATTCCCATGAAGGTCAAACAACCACCCAATAACCTCTCTAACATCATGCTCCGACTCAGAACTCGAACGAATTGTAATTCTTGCAATCTTTGTTCAATTCTATCTTTTACGTCTACTGGTATACCTTCTACCTCCCATTTTTTTCTGAGTGCATCTTCAATTGGGATTCTAATTATTTTCCTAGCTTCCCAACTAGTTTCATACATATGGGTGTATTGTCTCCACCTATGCACGTAGTCCTGTGAATCATAGGGATTGCCGGTATTATATGGAACATAATTATGTGCGCCACGGTCTCCGGCCCCTAGTTCACCAGACATACCAGTTATAGACGTATTCATATACTTATTTTTAATTATGTTGTAGTTGTGAGAATTATGCATGTAGACATTTTCCTTTCTGATTATTTTTTGTCGGTTTATGCTCCTGAATATTAGACGATATTTTGTCACCATGCACAACAAATCAATTTAATAGCAAAAAATAACAGTCGTGGCCTCACTTTTTTGCTGTGCAAGCGACATTATGACATGTATGGTGTACTCAACATTACTTAACAAATCGGGAAAACGAAAATGAATACGACACAAACTAACAAGAAAAACCAAATTAAATTTTTCTACAACGGCATCAAAAGCACAGACAAAAAATTGCAAAAATCACTACTACTATGAGTGTCATGCTCATCCACCTACTGGAGTATTTGAGCAGAAAAATGAGTTTTTAATTTTTTATTAACAGAGAATAAATAATTAAAATTTTCT
>Ga0114925_10000017_pt1 | contig 49282 bp, 40 predicted proteins | sample SumtaG_2_FD_87287 | JGI IMG/M metagenome (GOLD analysis project Ga0114925, IMG submission 87287) | Deep subsurface microbial communities from Indian Ocean to uncover new lineages of life (NeLLi) - Sumatra_00607 metaG | ecosystem: Environmental > Aquatic > Marine > Oceanic > Sediment | place... | reverse complement strand
TGTAATAATTTTTCTGATCAATCTATTGAGAAACTTGAATTAGCCGGACCAGGATTTATCAACGGATATTTAACACCAGAGGCATTTCAGCTGATAATTAAAGAGTTAATAACAGCAGGAGATGGGTTTTTTAAATCAATAAAACTTGGAGAAAAAAAAAGGTTTAACATCGAATTTGTTAGCGCAAATCCAACCGGCCCACTTCATCTAGGACACGGACGCGGTGGCATTATTGGCGACGTGCTCAACAATATTCTAAATTTCATAGGCCACAGTGCCACTAAAGAGTTTTACGTCAACGATGCCGGAGCTCAAATCCAAAAACTAGCATTATCATTTAAGGTCCGATGCCAACAAACCGTTGGCAAAGATGTATCAATGCCAGAAAATGGATACCAAGGAGACTATCTAATCGACCTAGCAAAGGTTGCAATAGCCGAGCATAGTGCTTCATTTGCAGATAAAAGCAGAGAAGAACTTGGGAAATACGCAAAAGAAAAACTTCTTAAAAAAATTGAAATAACACTTCAACAATACGGAATTAGCTTTGATGTTTGGTTTTCAGAAAAATCTCTGCATACCAGCGGAGCAGTAGAAAAAACACTATCAAAGCTTCAAGACGACGGCCACTTGTACGAAAAAGATGGGGCTCTTTGGTTTAAATCAACATCATTTGGTGATGATAAGGACCGCGTAATAAAAAAAGCATCTGGTGAATATACCTATGTAGCATCTGATATTGCCTACATGGAAGATAAAGTACATCGCGGCTTTGATGAATTAATTATGCTCCTGGGACATGATCATCATGGATATGGTGATCGACTAGAAGGACTTCGTCAAGCACTTGGGATCCAAGTTCCTTTAAAAATAGTCTTTTTTCAACTCGTAAAAATGAAAGCTAGCGGTAAAATGGTCCGCATGTCAAAACGAGCCGGCAATATCGTAACGCTTGAAGGAGTCATTGAGGAAGTTGGAACCGACGTTGCCCGCTTTTTTTATTTAAACAGAAAGGCTGACGCGCAACTTGAATTTGATCTTGATCTTGCTCTTAAAAAAACAGACGAAAATCCCGTCTACTATATTCAATACGCATATGTCAGAACGGGAAGTATCTTACAAAAATCCACCGAAGAAAATCTACTCAAATCGCTTTCCGCAGACGATGTTACTCACATCGGCCAAGAAGAACACGCCCTTTTGAAAAAAATGGTCTACCTCAAGGAGTTGCTTGCTACAATTAGTACCAACTACCAAACCCACCAATTAACCTACTACGTGCTCGAACTAGCACAAGAATTCCATCGTTACTACGGAAAAAACAAAGTAATAAACCTGAACAATATTAAAAAAAGCAGAGCACGCCTTGTGCTGATCAAACAACTACGTGCAACATTTAGATTGTGTCTCAATCTGCTAGGAATCAGCAAACCAGAAAAAATGTAGTTGAATTGATAATTTGTGTATTTCTGGCACACTTGAAAATATAGATAATGGTACAAACATATAACGTAAATCAGGAATTAGATGGCTAAAATCGATATAAAACTGGTTCAAGAACTGAGAAACAAAACCGGCCTTGGTATGATGGATTGCAAAAAGGCACTGGAAGAAAGTGGTGGTGACATTGACAAAGCAATAGAAGCACTACGCAAAAAAGGTGCTGCTGTTGCAGCAAAGCGTTCTTCTAAAGAAACATCTGAAGGAATTGTTCATTCATACATTCACCCAGGTAGCCGAATTGGGGTTTTGATTGAGATTAACTGCGAAACAGATTTTGTTGCACGCATAGAAGATATTTCAAAATTTGCTCACGATGTCTGCTTGCACATTGCAGCTCTTAAACCACTATATCTGACTCCAGAAGAAGTTGACCCGAAGTTCTTAGAGCGTGAAAAAGATATCATGAAAGAGCAACTTGCTGGTTCAGGAAAACCTGAAAAAATTATCAGTCAAATTATTGAAGGCAAACTGAACAAAGTATATTCAGAAATCTGTTTGATGAAACAATCATTCATTAAAGATGATCAAAAAACAATCACTGAAGTACTACAAGATCTTATCGCTCGCACAGGTGAAAACATTAAAATCAAGCGTTTTGCTCGTTTTGAAATTGGTATATAAACAAACCTACTGAAAGATTCGGCAATGACAAAAAAAAGAATCTTGCTGAAAATAACCGGTAACGTTTTTTTATCCAAAGATAAAAAAACCGCAAGCATACAAACCATACAATCCCTTATTGCACAGCTAAAACAGTTAGTAGAGACACATCAATTTTGCATCGTTATCGGCGGTGGAAATTTTTTTCGCGGTTCTGAATTTGGAAAACAACTTGGAATAACAGAATCGGTGGGTCATCATGTTGGAATGCTTGCTACTATGATGAACGGATTGATTTTAAGTGATCTTTTTCAGCAAGCAGGAATTGCAACAAAGCACTTAAGTGCTATTGTCGCGCCGGGAACAATAACACCCGCTCGTCAGGATTGTATCGATAGCGCACTAAGTGAACAAAAAACAATCATTTTTTCTGGCGGCACCGGTATTCCATTTTTTACAACCGACACTAATGCTGTCGTCAGAGCACTGCAAGTAGATGCTGATGAGATCTGGAAAGCAAGTGCCGTAAACGGAATATATGATAAAAATCCACATAAATATAATGATGCAAAACTACTTAAAACCATAAATTTCAAGGATATTGTTGAAAAAAACATTCAGATCATGGACCGGACAGCATTTACTCTTGCACACAGCAGAAAAAAAATAATTCGAGTATTTAATATTTTCGAGGACAATGGACTGTTAAAAGCAGCAAAAGATCCTCTTTTTGGTAGCACAGTACGCTAATTAACTAAATCATATGAGGGTATCAATATGATTAATGCAAATATCACAGAAAATGACACAAAAGGTTTTGAGTCAGCAATGGTAGCTGAAATGGAAAGTCCAATTAAACATTTTGAGCGTGAACTGATCACAATCAGAACCGGACGAGCTCATACAGCAATGATTGAAGACATTCAGATCTCCTGTTACGGACAAGCGCCAATGCCACTTAAATCAGTTGCAGCATTGACCGCACCTGATGCACGTCTTTTGATGGTGCAACCATGGGATGCTTCAACGCTTGCTGATGTCGAAAAAGGAATTCTTGCATCTGGCACTGGACTGACTCCGATCAACGATGGTAAAATCATACGTTTACAATTGCCAGAAATGAGCACAACACGCAGAGAAGAACTGGTAAAAATTCTTCATAAAAAACTTGAAGAATGTCGCGTTGGTATCAGAAACATTCGCAAAGAATTTCATAATTTGGCTCGTGATTCGAAAAAAACCAAAAAAATATCTGAAGACTTTGCAAACAGGCTTGATGATTCTATAAAAAAAATAACAGATAAGTTTGTTGGTATAGCAGAGCAAATGAGCCATAAAAAAGAAAAAGAGATTAGACTCTTCTAAAATTTTCTTCATTTTCTTGCACCGCATGCTACTATCTTACTACTCTTTGTTCTAGATATTTATTGTAAATAGTGAGGGCTACTAGCTCAATTGGCAGAGCATCAGACTCTTAATCTGCAGGTTCTTGGTTCGATTCCAAGGTGGCCCACCATATTGTTTTTATCCTTGCGCAAGAGTGGCGGAACTGGTAGACGCGCTGGATTTAGGATCCAGTTTCCCAAAAGGAAGTGCGGGTTCAACTCCCGCCTCTTGCACCAGATGAAAGAAAAGGCGATTGTAATGATGCAATCAAAACCAATACTCCGATTAGAAGCAAACCATGTTCGACCTGCTCTGTGCAGGGCGACAGTAATAGTTGATAAAGATCTTGTAAACACTTTGTACAAAGAAGCAATTCTTTCGCAACAAAAAACGGTTTACGCGAAAGGGTTCACACATGGCACAGTCCCGACCGAATACATAAAGCAAAACTTCAACATTAGTATAACAGACCATCTCAAAGAGTTTATTTTTCACTATTTTGTTATCAGTTTTTTGAACAACGAAATTTACAATCAAAAAATTTTTGCTGCTGGTGAACCTCGACTTACAAACATCAGCGTCCAGCCAGATCATGATGCACTATTTGAATTTGATTTAACCACCTTTCCAACCATTCAGTTTCAAAACTGGAAATTTTTTCCATTCAAAGCTCCAAAGCGAAAAAAATACAAAGATTTAGACCGACAAGTTACAACCTTCATCAAAACAGAAAAAGAACTGATTCAACAAGATGAATCACTCTCCGTTGCAACAAATGACTGGGTATGCTTTGACATTTCACTTTTAGGTGCAAACAATGAACCAGTTTTTGGAGAACACAAAGAAAATCTGTGGTTAAAAATAGGAAACGAAATTGGTGATGAGGAGTTTTACCAACTTTTTGAAGGCAAAAATGTTGGCGATAGTTTTAAAACAAATGCGGATTGCATCCAAAACTACTTCAGTTCAGTTATAAACACGAACTATACCTTCCTAATTACGATAACAGATATTCTTCCTAATTGTTTTTTTTGTTTTAATCACTTCAAAAGGCATTTTAAAGTTAAAACAAACAAAGACATGTTCAAACGATTGATTGAAGTCTTTTCCTTCAGAAATGATCTTTCTCAACGACAGTTGATGATTGAAGAATCTCTCAAACTTCTTTTACACCGACATCAACTATCTATTCCAAAATACCTTGTCCTTCGACAAGAAAAACAGGTACTCGATTCTGTCAGAGACAATCCTGATTACCAGGTATACCGAATGCAAAAAGATTTTCGGGATTATGTCAGAAAACTCGCAGAAAAACAAATCAAAGAAACAATTATGCTTGATCAACTTGCCCACAGAGAAAATGTAGCCGTTACCCATGAAGACATAAAAAATTACCTAAACCTCACAAAACGACCACGCATGAAGGATTTCATCTATTTTGAACATCCAGAAACAAAAATTGGTGGACGAGAAATGCCGATTTCTTCAGAACTTTTAAAACAAACCTGCTTACGAGAAAAAACACTGAACTATGTAATTTATCACCTGACGCGCAAATAACGGTGTTTACACCTTAAAAAAATTGTGGGCTATGCACATGGATACAGAAATAAAAAAAGTACTTATCATCGGTTCTGGACCGGCCGGACTTACGGCTGGTCTTTATGCTGCACGCGCAAACCTTAACCCTCTGGTCGTTGATGGTCCAAATCCAGGAGGACAATTAGTTTGGACAAGCGATGTTGAAAATTGGCCAGGAGAAAAAAAAATTCTAGGCCTTCAGTTAGTCAACAATATCAGAGAACACGCACAACATTATGGCTGTGAATTTATATCAGGATCTGTTACTGATATTGACAGCTCAAAGCAACCATTTACCGTGACAGTGGGTGAAAAAAAAATAAAAACTCAAACCATTATTATTGCAACAGGAGCAAAACCACGAAAACTCGGAGTCCCAGGAGAAAACACCTATTGGGGAAAAGGAGTCTCAACCTGTGCAATATGTGATGGAGCCTTTTTTAAAGACAAAAAAATTATCATAGTCGGAGGTGGCGACACGGCCATGGAACACGCCTCATTTATGAGCAAGTTTACCGACCAAATAACAATCGTTCATATTCTTGATTCATTAACAGCATCTGCTCCTATGCAGAAACGAATCCTTGAAAATAAAAACATAGACATCATCTACAATAGCTCTGTTGCAGAGATTATTGGAAATGGACAACTAGTGCGTGAGGCTGTTATCAAAAATAAAAAAACAGGAAAACAGCACAATATGCTTGTCGATGGCCTTTTTCTTGCAATCGGTCTGATTCCAAATACCAATTTTCTACAGGGCAAAGTTAAACTAGATAAGTGGGGGTACATCAAGGTCGAACAAAAACATGGACAAACCAGCTGCTCCACAGAAGGAATATTTGCAGCCGGAGATGTTTATGACTATGTCTACAAACAGGCAATTACAGCCTCTGGTATGGGGTGTATGGCCGCACTAGATGCGGAGCGATACCTTAATACTAAAACAAAAAAATAAAAGATCGTTGAAAAAAGCTGAAATTTGCCTAAACTTAGAGGTAAATAAGCTTATTTCTTCAAATAGTAGGAACGTTCATGTCAATAACAATAACCAAAAAAAGCAACAAAAAGCGGAACAGAAAACATGGTTTCCGTGCTCGCATGAGAACTAGAAGCGGCAGAAAAATCATCAATCGACGTCGTGCAAAAGGCCGCAAACGATTGGCTGTTCACGGATACTAATGAAACACCTGTCTCACTTTACAAGTGAAGAGGTTTCACAGATTATAAAAAAGGCTCGGAGGGCTGTTCGCCATCCGGGCCTTGATATTTTGGTCTCAGATCTGAGACCACCAGAAAAAGCTTTAGCGGAAACGGGCCATGCACTTTCAACAAAAAGCAACCTGTCCTCCGAAGCACAATCTAAAAACGAACAAAAGAAAAAAACGAACTTGCCCGACACAGCTCTACCATCGGGAGAGCGTAGACGGGGAAGAATTCTGGTCGTTACACCAAAGAAAATCGGCTCCTCTCCACAACGAAATAGAATTCGCAGACGGCTGAAAGCGATTTTCTATGAAGAAAAACTTTTCGAGCGAGGGATTGATGTGATTGTATTTGTCAAAAAAAAGGGTATCGAGCTTACTTTTAATCAGCTAAAAAAACTACTTATCGGAGTTTTTGAAACAACATGATAAAAAATCTTATCTCAATAGTAGCCTGGCCTGTAAAAAAGTTGCTCCTCTTTCTTATCATTGGAATACGCCCACTTTTGGGACCTGCAAACTGCAAATGCTACCCTTCATGTGGCAACTACGCTGTTGAACAACTCAAAACTGAATCCCTTTTAAAAGCAGTCTGGAATATCTGCAAACAACTTATTCGTTGTTCTAATCCCGCTTCATGAAAGAATAATCTCCACTCTTGACGTTTTTTTATTAACGTAAAAGCCTGAGGAGGTATTCTTTTACGTTAATAAATGTTTTTTACACTTTTATTTGTCCAACAACTAATCTTCCAAAGTAGACAAAGCCTTCTTCAAAATTTTGCTTATAAAGATATCTCTTCTTTGAATCTACACTCATTCTTCTTTTCCGTTCTTTGCGTCCTTCTTTTTTTTTAATAAGTTTTTCAAACGCTTCAAATGAAAACTTTATTGGAAACTGTTTTTTAGCAAAATAGACGGGCATGTTTTTTTCTCTATTCTCAGCAAACTTCTTTCCAATTTCATTTTGTTTTATCAAACAATCACCTTCTGAGAGAAAATCGGAATCTACAAATGGCTCTACGTCTATTCGAATTCCAGGTTGTTCGTTCCCTCTATTGAAAGTTTTTAGAGGTACAACCTTTTTCAGCGTCAAAAAAAACAATTTTGAACTTTCCGCTGTTTGATAACAACTTTTTTCCAAATTTTTCTTTAAAAACTTTTTAACTCCAACCCTTTGAACGTAGGAACTAAAACTCTTGCTCCACTTAAAATTAAAATCGTCAACTTCAATACACAGATCTTTCCCAAACGAAAACTCTTTTTTTTCTGACTTCTTTTTAGTTCCTTTTTTTAAACGAAAAATAGAAGAAACTGGACGGGTAACAGATCTGCAAAAAAACCATTCAAAACTTTTTTTCTTTTTTGGAATGACAACCATTTGGCTCAGAACAGTAATATCCCTCTTAACAAGGTCATTATTTCCAATAATATCTTTATCCATTGCATAAACTGATGTCGCTAAAAAAATAAAAAAACCGGTACAAAAAAATCTTTGTCCATTCATAATATTTACCCCTCTAAATATAAAATTCCATTTGAACGGAATAACTTATGCCACGCTATAGCAAAATGCTATAACAACTTTGTTGTCAATTCACTGAGCTCACTTCGCTCACTTTGCTCCAAATACACTGATCCAAAAATCCGCTCTCCTTTAAACCGCTCGCTTACTACAACCAAACCATTACTACTAAAATCAAGATACGGACAATCAATCTGATGCGGATCACCTGCAAGAATGATTTTACTTCCTTCTCCCACTCTGGATATGAGTGTTTTCAACTCATGTGGGGTTAAATTTTGAACCTCATCAATCAAAATAAACTGATAGGGGATTGATCTACCCCGCATATACGTGATTGCCTCTAAGCTCAATTTTCCTCGTCTTACCAATTCATCAACATGACTTAACCCACCAGGAAAATGTCCTTTCGATCGTTTTTTTTGTTTATTCCCTTTCCCGTGTTTACCTTTGCAACTTTTTTCGTACTCATCGTTACTATGCACCTCTTGCTGAATAAGACGCATGTTTTGACCAATTGCGGCATGGTGCACAATAAACTCTATGTTATCGTAAATCGGCAACATCCAACTGTGCAGTTTCTCTTGCACATCACCGGGCAAGTACCCGATATCTCTTCCAAGCGGAACAACCGGACGAGAAATTAACATTTTTCGATAGTCATCATGCACAAGTGTTTGATGTAATCCTGCAAGAAGCGCCAAAAATGTTTTTCCTGTCCCTGCTGGTCCAAACAGCGTTACCAAATTAATTGACTGATCAAGCAAAAGATCAAGCGCCATTAATTGTTGAGGGTTTCGAGCTTCAAGTGGCCACACAAACTTTGGATGGTGTACCGACCGAAACTTCTTACCCCCAAGATACCGAAAAACCCTATAATTAAAAGAATTATGATTACTTTCAACAAGAATAAATTCGTTTTTTGTCAGCACTTTTTCTTCTGCAAGTGATTGCAAAATTTCTGGAAACTCACGCTTCAACTGAACCGATGGAACTTGAACACGTTTCCACCCCTGATAAAAATGCTCATTGGTTACTCTATCTTTGAGATAATCTTGCGCTTCAATTCCAAGCACATCAGATTTAACTCTGGCATTCAGATCTTTTGACACAAATTTAATGTTATGCCCCTGCTGCTTCAGCTCAAGACAACTTTGTAAAATGCAGTTGTCTCCATTTTTTTCTTCAAACGGTAGACATATATTTGAATTTTTATCTAAAAAAAGAACCTTTAACATTCCCCCGTTTTCTAATGCTACTCCCTCACGCAGTGAACCACGCTCACGAAGCCGATCAAGTATTCTATTTACTTGTCGAGCATTGCGTCCTCTGTCTGATCTTTCCGTTTTAAACGTGTCCAACTCTTCCAAAACAATTATTGGAATACACAAAAGATGCTCATCAAAAGCAAAAATAGATTGTGGATCATATAAAAGAACATTCGTGTCTATCAGATACGTTTTCTGTGCCAAGTTACTACTCCCTTAAGATAACAAAACATTGTTGATTTAGTCCAAATGTTAGCATAGGCAAACCTCACAAACAAATAACTGATTTAACTTGCAACAAATTCGCGTTATACTAATGAATGTGAAAAAAATCTTAACAGGTCCTTGTATCGTGAGAGGAAACTACAATGGATAAAAAGAAAAAAAATGAAAAATTAGAAATTCTTCGACACTCAGCATCACATCTGCTTGCGCACGCACTAATGGAGCTTTATCCAAATACAATACTCACACTTGGACCAGCAACAAAAAATGGTTTTTTCTATGACTTTTTGCCAGAAAACAATCTTGGAGAAAGCGATTTAGAAAAGATCGCCGCAAAAATGCTTGAAATTGCAAACCGTGACCTAGAAATTACACAACAAGAAATAACAAAAAAAGAAGCTCTTGAACTGTACAAAGATAATCCTTTTAAAATTGAACTTATTGAGGGAATTAAGGATAAAACCGTTGGGCTTTCACGGCAAGGTGATTTTTATGATCTGTGCAAAGGAGGTCACGTCAAATCCACAGGCGCATTAAAACATTTTAAACTTACTAATCTTTCTGGTGCATACTGGCGTGCTGACAAAAAAAATCAAGCCCTGCAACGAATAAATGGTGTTGCATTTGCAACCGCAAAAGAGTTACGGCTGCATGAAAACCGAGTTGAAGAAGCAAAAAAATATGACCATAGACGAATTGGTAAACAGCTTGATCTCTTTTCATTCCACGAAGAAGGTGCTGGCTTCCCGTTCTTTCATCCAAATGGTAAAAAGGTTTTAAATATCCTCACAAGCTTTTTGCGTAAAAAGCTTGAAAAAAACGGATACCAAGAAATACAAACGCCAATTATGCTCAGCGACGAGCTCTGGAAACGTTCTGGCCACTATGATCACTACAAAGAAAACATGTATTTTTCAACGATTGATGACAAAAGTTATGCAATCAAACCAATGAACTGTCCTGGCTCTATCCTGACATACAAAACACGGCCTCATTCATTCAGAGAACTTCCATTAAAATTTTCTGAATTTGGCCTTGTGCATCGACACGAACTTTCTGGTGTTTTGCACGGCCTTTTCAGGGTTCGAGCATTCACACAGGATGACGCACACATCTACTGCACTCCAGAACAAATAGAACAAGAAATTTTGAATCTGGTCAAAAACGTTGAAACTATTTTGAGTCGTTTTGATTTTGCAGACGTCAAGCTCACACTTTCAACCAGACCTGATGATGCAATGGGAGATGTAAAACTGTGGGATAAAGCAGAACAAGCACTTGAAAATGCACTAAAAAAAACAAACCTGCCATACTGCATCAATGAAGGAGATGGCGCCTTTTATGGACCAAAAATAGATTTTATTATCCAAGATTCTATGGATCGGGAATGGCAATGCAGCACCATTCAGCTTGACTTTTTCCAACCTGAAAACTTTGATCTGACCTATGTTGCATCCGGTGGAGAAAAAAAACGACCTGTGATGATCCATCGCGTATTATATGGCTCTCTTGAGCGATTTTTCGGCATTTTAATTGAACATTACAAAGGAAAGTTCCCCTTCTGGCTTGCACCAACACAAATTAAAGTCCTCACCATTACGGATAATCAAAATGACTATGCAACCAAGGTCGGACAAATCCTACAAGAGCATGGGCTTCGAGTCATTGTCGACCAATCTTCTGAACAGATCTCTGCAAAAATAAAAACTGCACAATTACAACAAATCCCATGGATGCTTATACTTGGCGCAAAAGAACAAGAAAACAACACAATCACCCTACGACCTAGAGAAGGAAAGCAAGAATTCGGCTTAACTGTTGAACAACTTCTAAAAAAAGCAAACCTTTTACTTCAAGATTCATAACAAAGCACCTTTTCAAAAAACACCATATCGCCCCTTTTTTGGGGCGATTCTTATGCACACGCACAAAACAATGTGAAAACATCTTCATTTTGTTGATTTATTAATATTTCAAACTGTAAACTTAGGGGTAGAAAAAAGAAATGTAATAATGACAGGGAGCCGGGGACAAGTCATGATCAAAAAACAACTTTCTATCATTTCACCAGTCATAGTACTACTTGCCATTGCGCTAACCCTGGCAGGTAAAGTAAAAAATGACGAAGAGAAAGTACTGACTAAAACATATGTGTTCTTCACCGACGATGCAAAAAAAGTAAATATGACAAGACAAGAGCGCCAGGCCCATGGTGGAGAATCTTCTTTCTTAACACAGAAAATGTTCAACGATTATGAAGAGTCCCTTTCGTTTCCACTTGTTCAAAAAAAAGAAGCCATTCTTGGGCAAACACCAAAAAATCTGTATGAAATTGCACCAAAAGCCGACTTTTCAATCAAAACACAGAAGCAAAAAACATTCTATAAACTCAAACGTGTTACAGCAAAATCAAATTTAAAATACTGCAACAAAGTTATATGTATGAGTCTTTTTCAGCGATCTAAAATGGGAAAAATAAAAAATACAGAGCTGTATTTAAATCCAAGAGACATTGGTCACAAAGACAAGTTTTCTTATTCATTCCCATATACTATTACGACAAAAAAATATGGAATCATTCCATACACATGCTTTGTAACCAAGGGAAACAAAAAACTAGATACTATCTTAAAAACGTACATGAAATTACGAAAAAGGAAAAAACCAAAAGATTAATGCGATTACTCCCCTACCACCCAACGGTAAGGCAGTTGCCTGTTTTTTAACAGTCAGCTGCCTTTCTGTTAGATTATTGTATTAGACACCCTGTTGAGCTTTTAATACATCCATAAAAGTATCAATTCCTCTTAATATTTCCAAATTATCATCATGTAACTGGTCTATTTCGTCATGATACGTCCGCCAATCATGTACCTCCTCTACTAGCACCCTTTCTTCCTCTTCACCATCAGGAATAGAGATTCTTTCATGTTGTTGCAGATCCCAATCTTCATCTTGTAATGGGCTTATTCTGTCATGAAAAGCCTTCCAATCATGCTCCTCTACTGGCATCCTTATTTCCTCTTCACCATCAGGGATAGAGATTCTTTCATAACTTTCATATTGCAGATCCAAAACAACAGTTTCTCTTGATTGTGCTACTCGATTTAATCTGCTTCTTTTGGAAGAAAAAATCTTACGCAACAAAGAAAGAAGCCCGCAATCCTGCGTAGCAAAAACCACACTGCTTGAGAAAAATCCGAGAAAAAAAAGAATTATTACTTGTTTTTTTACATTCATAAAAAAGCCCTCGCTCATATTGTTATTTTTATGTTTTTATTTTTAACTCCACGCTTCAAACAAAATATAGAATTTGGACAAACTAGACAACGCGGATTAATAGGCAAACAGATATTTTGTCCCCACATGACAAGCAATCTATTCCATTCAATCCAAAACTGTTTAGGTAAAACCTTTTGTAACTGTTGCTCTGTTTGTTCAACTGTTTTTGAGTTCACCAATCCCAAACGATTTGAAATTCGATGCACATGCGTATCAACACATAGTGCAGGAATCCCAAACGCCTCACCTAGCACAAGATTTGCGGTCTTCCTACCAACACCCTTTAGCAAAAGCAGTTCATCCTCTATCTGCGGAACAATACCATCAAACTGATCTAGTAATTGCCGAGCAACCATATGCAATGTTTGAGCCTTTTGTCTGAAAAAACCGGTTTTGTAGATAATATTTTCCAGCTTGTCGATTGAGATATTTAATAATTCTTGCGGAGTTTGAGCATGTTCAAATAACGCCAGAGATACCGGTAAAGATATAGTATCTTTGGTTCGCAGACTCAACAAGCATGAAATCAAAATGAGAAATGGTTTTTTGCCATACTTCTGGATAATCTGCATCACCGCAGGCTCAGAAAATGCTCTTGTCGCTTTCCGTAGATCCTGGACAATCCTTTCAATTGATCGATTCTGGAAGCTATCCAAGGAAGCCCCTTTGTCTTAATAACCAATAAAAGAGGATAGGCTATAAAGCTGTATAGCCTATCCTCTTTATTTTTATCCTAATCCCCTACCACGTACCCCTTGTGAGGCACTATAACCTATGTTACAATGGAAATTGTGACTAGTATGGTGGCATTGTATAAAGGAAAAAAGCAACCAGTGACGCAAATAAATTATGAGTTATCCTTTTGATTTGCATAATCTGTCCTTATACTAAATTTAATAATTAATTTACAACAACCGTTAAAACCCTATTAAAGAAGCTTGTTTTAGCATACTCCTTGAATAAATGAAGATCAATAAAATATGATAAATTTTTCAGAACTATTCATTATACCAATCCAATACGTCTGGAATTTTTTGGGAACTTATCCTTTTTTGCTGGTTGCTGTAGCAATATCACTAATTATCAAAACTTTTTTACTTTCTCTATTTTCTACACGAGGATTTAGAGCATCAAGAATATCAATTCCTTTAATTCTCCTCCTCCTTGTTTTAATTGGCGGAATGACTGAAGACATTGCATGGATTGCCAGATTAATTCAGAATATTTTTATCCCTTCATGGGAAAAAGTTCCAACATTTTGTGCTCGCATGGGATGGGCTTTTGCAATTGTAAGATATCAGTCTCTTGCTTTACTCATAGAAACTCTATCCGAAAAAAAACCAAAACTAAGACTCCACCAAGTTCCATTTCTCATTTTAAGCTCGCTCTTTTTTATCTTTTTCACCATAACTTCAATCGCAAAATTCAACAACCCCACAAAATCTCTTTTACAAATGAAAATGATAGAATTTACCTCTATGTATCTCTTAATACCATTAATTCTCACAAGTCTAATGGTTACTATTTGGAAGCTTCGCTCTCTAAAGACACCACGGATCATAAGAAAGCAACTCACAATTCTAATACGATACCTAGTTATTCCTACTGTCGCAGCTGACATTATCCAAACATACCCATTTAATCATATTCCTCTACTCACACATACCTATTCCGTTGTAGGCATATCAACTATAACCTTGACCATCACCATATATTACAGCGCTCGCAAGGTTATGGGGCTGCGATTCTTAAACCTGTATGAGCACGTAAAATCACCAAAGGGATTCAACTTCATGAATGATTTCAAAAACGTGCTTGAGCAATTTAGTCATGTTACAAACGAGCGTGAACTGACACACATTACACAAAATTTCTTCAAAGATGCATTCAACATCCCAATGCGTTCAACTCATTTGTACATCAGAAACCTTGGCTCCTACGAACAAAGTGAGCTCCTTTCACATCTTGACAATGATGAGTCCATGGTGGAAAACTTCATCAGCACCTATAACAGCCAAAATAAAAATGTTGAAGCATTTATCAAAAAACAAAAAATTGTAATTACTGATGAACTTTCTTTCAGTAATTTTTATGAAAAAGACACAACACGAGAAATCATTTTACAGTTCTTGTACAACATAAATGCTGATATTTTCATTCCCGTGTATGACAAGGAAACACTAATCGCATACATCATTGTTGAGCGTCATGCACGATATAAAGATACCATAAATAAAAATGAGTTTTATAGCAATATAGACCGTGATCAGATGGTTGTATTTGCAACCTACCTAGGAAATATTATCCACTTATTGCAAAACAGAAATCTTAATACCCTTATTGCCCAAGAAAAAGACCTACAAGAGGAGCTCTACGACAAACATCAAAAAATTAATCAGTACAAAGAATCTATTCGATCATTCTTACGAACCAGTAAAGAACGGAAAATCGGCATTGTTTTTTATAAAAACCGACGATTTGTATTTGGAAACCAAACCGCACAAGAACTTATTGCTGTCAAAATCAATACGCATGACGGTCACCCTATCACAAAAGCATTCAAACGAGTTTCCCAACAAGCTCTTGAATATAAATCTCAACAAACCTGTTTTGTGCAAAATGAAAAAGGAAATAAACTGGTTCTACTGGCTGTACCAAACATTGAGCAAAACAATGTCATCATAACAGTCTACTATCCAGAAATTTCTGATATTCTCAAAAAAAGAGTAGACCTTTTGAGTGACCCAACAAAATGGGATTATCTCTTGTATCTTGAAACAACAAAGTCTGGGAAACTAATTGATCAGCTAATACCTGGCAACGGAGAAAGCCTCCTAAACTTCAAAATTGATTTATTGAAAATAGCATTGAGCAAAAAAGCAATCTTGATTGATATGCCAAATGAAGACGTACTCCCAACAGTCGAGCTTCTACATCACATCAGTCTGAGAGAAAACCTGCATGTTTTAAAACTAAAAAACCCTGCTGAAAATGTTGAAATTGCCGTAAAACTATTTGGCCTCAACCCTCTTTTTGGCATGGAACACACAAAAGAAAAACCTCTTTTGGAAAAACTCAACCAAAATGGAACATTATTCATTCAAAACATTCATCATCTATGCATGGAAACACAAAAACATTTGACAGAGTTTTTAAAATACGGTCTGTACCGACCTCTAAAAAGCGATAAAAAAACCACAAGCAACGTACGAATTATTTGTTCAACAGACAAAAATCTTCAAACTATGGTCTCTGAAGGATTATTTAGCAAGGAACTGTTCAACGAATTGAATAAAACACAATTGATTATGCCATCGCTCATTTCTCTACCTGAAGATGAACTTACCAACCTTGCAACCGGTTTCAGTGAACAAGCAATAAAGGCTAAAGAATTTAAAAATCTTCTTGAACTAACAGAAAGCGACAAAAGAAAACTCGCACACGCTCGGCCAACAAGTTTACAGGAACTAAAAAATCGCGTGCAACAAATCCTTTCCAAAAAAAGCAGAAAAAATGAGATGTATGAAGAAACACAATTCGATCCAGCATACCGCCTGACTGATCCAGAATTAATAGAAGCAGTGCAACTTGGAAAAAAAGCACTCAAAAACCAAAAAATTATGGCGCTATTGTGGAATAGATTTAAAAATCAAAACAAAATTGCAACTCTTCTTGGCGTTAACCGTTCTTCCGTCAATAGGCGTTGCAAAGAACACGGAATAATACCATAATTGTTATGTGAAACAGCTTTCTATTTTCTTCGCTTTTTTGTATAGTAGCGTTTTTGCTTCAAAAAAGACCTCAATTATATTGAATCCTTTATCAAATCGAGTCAAGAGACAAACGAATCTGATTTACCTCCAAAACCCAAACCAAATATATTTGAACAATCTTGTAATGAGGAAGTTGATTCTAAGAGTTGCAAGGTAAATACAAAGAAAAACAGCGAATGCACTGTAAAAAGATCTTTCTAATTTTACAAAGCATCTGGTGGCCAACTAAACACCACAAGTGCCACAACTACAAACATCTTGATACCAATTGGCAATAAGAAACAATAAAATTCCCTAAAAAATCTGTTCATTAAAAATCCCCCTCTATTTTTGTAACCTCACTGAAAAAATTGTATTAGCTAACTCACTTTGTTGCGCACTTTCTTGCTTAAAATTTACTCTTTTATCGATCTACAATCCCCCTTCTTTTTATACTATTGTTTCTACTTCAAGTACCGCCACAATGGAAATAATAAAATTTGTCGTCTATAATAGCGTCAGGAAAAGGGAAAAACAACGAAAAATGACAAACTTTATTACTTTGCAAAACTCACCTCTGAGCCTCTTATGGACAATCTTGGGAAGCTACCCATTTCTTTTTGTCATAATGATTTTTTCTTTTTTCATGAAACTTTTTTTTGTAACAAAACTAATTATACATGTAAAAGAAAATAAAAATCTATATATTAGGCGTTCTTGCATTCTACTGATTATTGTTTTGTGCTCAGCTATGGTTGTAGACAGCTCATGGATATTTAAAATTTTACGCAGACTTTTTATCCCTAACTTGAGCTACAACATGTGCGTTATGATCCTCAGAATTGCATGGACCATATCCATCATTCAATTTCATGCGCTTTCATTGTTTATTGAGTCTCTTGTTGAAAAAGAAAAACTCTTTTGTTTTCGACAAAAAATATTGATCTTTATATCAATTACATTTTTTACTGTTCTATTCAGCCTTTCACTTATCTCCTATAAAATCCCCTTCAATCTAAAAAACAATATCGAGATTCAACTTATCTCAAGCATTTTGCAATACTGCACCTTTCCACTTCTTTTTTTGAGTATCATCCTAACAGTAAGAAAAATACGCTCTCGACAACTTCCATCTCTTTTGAAAAAACAGATAACAATGTTTTTACAAAGTGCAATGATACCGTTTTTAACCCTTGAAATGATACATGTTTATCCGTTATCACTAATCAAACAATACATTGGCAATAGCAATGCATTCGCCGGGCTTTCAACAATCATTCTTTTGTACGCTATATTTTACTGTTCAAAAAAAATTATTGGCCTTCGGTTTTTAAATATAAAATCACACGTTATATGCGACGAAAAATTTGGATTCTTAACAGAATTCAGAACGGTTTTGGACAGATTTGGTCATGTTACCAATATTCGAGAACTTAATCATATAACTGCTCAATTCTTTAAACAAACGTTCAATATACCAACAACCAAAACAACCCTCTATATTAGAAAAAAAACAGACGCTATTGATGAACAAATAAGTTCCAGAGAACAGATCATGGAAATATTTGTTAGCAAGGAACTTTCTACTAGTTTTTTTAAAACAGGATCAATTTTTTTTTCAGATGAATTGTCATTCAACCAGTTTTACAACAATGTCAACCTACCACAACTTGTATGTCTTTTGGATAAACTAGATTCAGATATTCTAATTCCGATTATCGATCAAAATAGATTCATTGCTTACATTATTGTTGACCGATTTGCTCGATCGGCTGAAAAAACACCAAACCATGAATTTTATACTGAAACAGAACGTGATTCTATGCTTGTATTTACAGAGTATCTAAAAAACATCATACAACTTCTTCATAACAAGCATTTTGATTCACTTTTACATCGTGAAAAAACATTGCAAGAACAAGTTTTCTTCAAACACCAGGAAATTAACCAATACAAAGAAAGCATTAAGTCATTCTTGCACAGCTCTTCAGAAAAAGAGATTGGCATTGTTATGCACAAGCACAATCGCTTCACACTTGTAAACAAAAGTGCTCACATACTAATCCGCATAGATCTAAATAAACACACAGGCCATCCAATAACAAAAGCGTTGAAAAAAATCGCTCAGCAAGTAAGTATGTACAAATCACCGCAAGTTAACTTAATCGAAATTGACGATGGTAAAAAACTCGTCGCTTCAGGCCTTCCGAGTAGTAAATCCAACGATACAATTATTATTATTCATAAGCCGGAAATTTCTGATGTTTTAAAAGAAAAAATGAGGCTTCTTCATGATCCCCAACACTGGAACTTACTACTCTGTCTAGAAACAACAAAAAATGGAAACCTGATTAATCAATGGATTCCTGGAAACAGTGAAACTATTTTAAACTTTAAAATACGCCTTCTTGAACTATCAATGAAAAAAGAGGCTCTTTTGATTAATATTCATGATGATGACACCCTTTCTATTGTTGAGTTAATCCATACAGCAACGTTACGTGAAGTTCTCCATGTCCTTCAACTGGAAGATCCTGTTGATAATACAGATGTTGCAATACAACTGTTTGGAATTAATCCACGTTTGTGTTTTGGAGAACATAAAAAACCACTTCTTGAAAAACTTAGTATTAATGGAACTCTTTTTATAAAAAATATCGAAATCCTCCCCCTTGAAACACAAAAACATCTTGCCCTCTTTCTAAAAAGTGGTGTTTATAGAAACGTAAAAAGCGATCAAACACATCAAAGCAATGCTAGAATTATATGTTCAACAAGCAAAAGCTTATACCGTTCCGTACAGGCAGGAAGTTTCTCAAAACTATTGTTTAATGAACTAAATAAAAATCAACTGATTATGCCCCAACTGACAACAATACCTCAAGATGAACTCAAAGAACTGATAACAGCTATTGCAAAACAAACACTAAAAAAAGACACTTTCAATACGCTTTTGGAACTGTCTGATAGAGAAACGGAAAAAATTATTGTCACACACCCTGAAAGCCTTCATGAAATAAAAAACAAAATAAAACAGCTGCTCGTAGAAAAAACAAAAAGAAATGCTCTTGATACTGAAAAAAATCTGTTCAATCCCGTATACTCTACTTCTGATCATGACCTAGTTGAAGCTTCACACCTGGGAAAACATGCATTAAAAGATCCTCACATTATGCAGCTTCTTTGGACTAAATTTAAAAGTCAGCACAAAATTGCACTGTTTTTGGGAGTAAACAGATCTTCTGTTAGTAGAAGATGCAAAAAATATGGACTCAAATAGGAGATAACATGAATATAAAAGAATTTCAAAAACACAAAAACGATTTTTTAACTTATATAAAATTAGAACGTAACCTTGCACACAACACACAACGGGCCTACACTGGTGATCTTAATCAATTCGTACGATTCTGGGATGGCTTAAGTGCAAAAGAAAAAGAAATTCTTGCTCTTAGACAAGTCATTGAACGATATTTAGTTAGTCTTTTTTACAAAAAAATAGATAAAAGCTCAATAGCACGAAAATTTTCGTGCTTCACTTCATTTGAAAAGTTTTTGCGTCCAAAAGGAATCGAACTTTCTTTACAGCTGACAAGACCGCGACTTGATAAAAAACTGCCAATTTATTTAAGTGAAAATGAAATAAACCATATTCTCGATGACGTTTTACCAGAAGATATTCCAAGCAAAAAACCATATAGAGACAAAGCTATTTTCGAACTGCTGTATGCAACCGGCATTAGATGCTCTGAACTTGTAAGCATAAAAATGATTGATATTAATTTTGGAAATAAAACAATTCGTATTTTTGGAAAAGGAAGAACAGAACGAATCGTTCTGTTTGGAAACAAAGCAAAAAAACGGCTCATTGAGTACATACAAAAAGAACGAAAACTTGTTGACACTCAAAAAGAATCCCTTTTTTTGAATTACAGAAATCAAAAACTTTCCAGTCGATCTGTGCAACGAATTATTGAAATGTTCAGAACATTTTTAAAAATTGGAAGGAATATAACACCACACAAAATACGACACTCATTTGCAACACACATGCTCAATCGTGGTGTTGATTTGAGAATTGTACAAGAACTGCTTGGACACAAAGTGCTTTCAAGTACTGAAAAGTATACCCATATTTCAATTGAAGAACTTGCAAAAAAATGTAATAACGCACATCCACTCAACAAACGACTGAAAAAAATGAATTCATGAGCGTTATCAAACATATTCCATCATATAAATTAAATATCATCACTATTACTTTGTGTCTTACTTTCACATCACTTTTTTTTAGACTCATCTACTTGCAAATCAAAATGGGAGATCTGTTTTCTGCAAAAAGCGAAAAAAACTTTTCTCGAACGGAAACACTTGCTTCCCCTAGAGGAAACATTCTTGATATTCATGGTAATCTTTTAGCTACAAATCGCCCTGTATACAACATGTATTGGTATGGATCAGGAAGCTATAAACTTTCAGCCCTCCAAAAAAAAAAAATTGCGAAACTTTCTGAAATCTTTGGACATAATCACTTTGATACTCCCTCATTTATAAAAAAAATTGAATGGGCCGAACGAACCCGAAAAAAAATAGTCCTCCAAAAAGATATTAACTTTGAGCAACTCAGTCAGTTAGAGGAAGCATTTTCCAAAGAAAATATCTCAATCGAAACATCATTCAAACGATATTACCCATACAATGCAAGCGCAAGCCATATTCTTGGTTATCTTGGTCGAATTGATTTCAATGTCACAGGAAAAACGGGACTTGAATACATGCTTGAAAACCAACTGAAAGGCAAGCAAGGTCAAAATATTACAACAATTAATTCTCTTGGTAGAACGCTTGAAAAAACAACAATTGCCGAAGCGATGGCTGGAAAAAATATAAAAACTACACTTGATATTGAATTGCAAAACATTGTTGAATCTGTTTTTCCAGAAGATCAAGTTGGTGTATGCATTATTATGAATAGTGACAATGGCTCAATTCTTGCCATAACATCTCGTCCAAATTTTGATCCAAACATTTTTTTAAGCCCGATCTCACAAGAAGATTGGAACGCCCTTCAACACAAACAACCATTTTTGAACCGTGCTCTTTACGCACAGTATCCTCCAGGCTCAGTCTTTAAACTCATTGTAACGAGCGCTGCGCTTGAACATGAAATCATAACACCTGAGTCAATCTGGAATTGCAAAGGATATATAACTTTTAAAGGAAGGCGCTACCATTGCCATGAACGAAATGGACATGGCGTATTAACCGTTAGTCAGGCACTTGAACAATCATGCAATCCATTTTTTTATGATATTGGTACAAAAATATCAATCGATACCTTATCAGACTATGCACACCGTTTTGGTCTTGGTGAAAAAACAGGAATGCTGTTTCCAGAACGTTCCGGATTGGTTCCAAATACTAAATGGAAATTAGATGAAAAAGGAGAACCATGGTGGCCGGGTGAAACACTTTCTGTGGTATTGGGACAAAGCTACCTTCTAACAACACCGATACAAATTGCCCGAATGATCGGCAGTATATTTTCCGGATATCTTGTCACACCACGAATACTAGCTGATGAACCAATTGAAAAAAAACCTCTTGCCATAAAACCAGAAACATTAGACTTTATAAAACAATCAATGAAAAAAGTGGTAACACAGGGAACGGGAAAACGAATCAGCGTAATCAAAGACATTGAAATTTATGCAAAAACAAGTACAGCACAAACCAGCGCTCTGAGCAAAAGAAATAAAGGAAAGCAGTTCCGTGAACACGGTTGGTTTGTTGCACACTTTCAGTACAAACAAAATGAACCTTTAAGCTTGGTCGTTATGGTTGAACATGCAGGAACGTCTCGAATACCAACCAACATCGCACGCAAATTGCTTATACGATACAAACAGCTAAAAAATTGATACTATCTAAACTACCTTGAATTTGATACTATTCCAAAGGACATTCCTGATCAAAAAGCATATTTTTCAAAAGAATTACTAAAATCTAATAACTACTGTGATCTAAAAATTGTTTATCACGAAAAGTAAAATATCATGAATAAAAAACTTTTTTTCTGTGCAACCGCAACTTTATTTTCTTTTTCTGCTTACACAATACAACAACTAACCTATGCTGAGAAAAAGGCCTGTTATTTTGAAAATAATGAAAAATATAAAAACGAACTGGAAATACGAGACAAAAACTACAGAAAAAACTGGCAAGAAAATCCAATGGGTGTGGAAATAGAAGTTGCGATATCTAATTTAATAGATTCTTTTTTTGTTCTACAAAATGAAAAAAGTTTTTCCAACACCTCCGAATACATTGGGGTATTGGAAAAAAACATCAATCTACTTTTAGAAGAAAAAGAAAAACTTAAAAAGATACAGTCCATTATCAAAAAATCTAAAAACCTGATTTCAAATAAAAAAGAAAAATTATTAAAGCAAGGCTATAAGATTATTGAATTGCTCTACAAAGATTTTTTTTGTTGCCCTAGCTCACAAAAATTTCTCAAAACTGCCATAGAAAAAAATAATTACAAATTAGCTGCGCTTGTTTTATCAAAAGCACCAAATATTATTATTAATCGCCAGTTATTATATATTCTTAAAACAAAATCTAATCCAACGAATTTGGTTAATTTCGGCAAGCTCTTCATAAAGCACGGTGCACTTGTTCCCAAAAGCTTTTTTGATCCAGAAGAATATTCTAATAATGTTGGAGAAGACTTCAAAAAAGAAATGGCAAAACTTAAACATTGGTATTTTTACCTATATCTCAAGCCAAATCCGCCCCAAAAAAGCAACCACTACTGTGATCTAAAAATTGTTTATCACGAAAAGTAAAACATCATGAATAAAAAACTTTTTTTCTGTGCAACCGCAACTTTATTTTCTTTTTCTGCTTACACAATGCAACGACTAACCTATAAGGCCTGTTATTTTGAAGATGATAAAAAATATGATAAGAAACTAGTAGAATTATCTAAAGATAAAGAACTTTGTAATAAAAAAACACTTATCCACAGAAAATTAGAATTCGATAAAATGATGGCATTAAACCTTCTAACATCTTCTATTTTTAACAAAAACATTTTTTTTCAACCTTGTCTTGAACATTTTCAAAATTTACAAAAAAACACCTTACTCTCACTTGAGGAAATAAAAAAACTTAAAAACGTACAATCTATCCTCAAAAATATTATTGCTACATCGAGAAAAAATAACCAAGTCATAGAAAAAAAAGAATTGATTAAATTTTCATGTAAAATTCTTAAATTACTTGGAAAAGAATACTTGTATAATTGCCTTTCTGTTTCTATAACAGAACCAATTCTTAATACCGCTATAAAAAAAAACCACTATGAAATAGCTCAATATATTGTATCTATAGCACCAAAACTTGTTAACTGGATTCGACCACCAGACCATGAAACTCCTCTGAAAACAACTAAAAAAAAATCCCATACAGAACCTGATATTCTGAACAAATTTGCAAAACTATTCATAAATAACGGTGCAAGAGTTCACAAAAGCTTTTTTGAAACAAAAGAATCCGATAATGAAGACTACAAAAAAGAAATGAAAAAACTTAATCACTGGTATTTTAACCCATGGCTCATGCTAGATCCGTCCCAAAAAAACAACCACTGCTGGGATCTAAAAATTGTTTGCAAATTCTTGTAAGCACTATAACTTCACACAAAAAAAAAGAGGGATAAACTTTTTATAAGTTTATCCCTCTTTTTTTTTGTATCTTTTGTAATTAGCTTTTATGTTTAGCTGCAACCTTTTTTGCCAACTTACCAATCCTGCGAGCAGATGTATTTGCATGAAGTACACCTTTTACTTTTGCCCGTGCAAGTTGTGCCTCAGCATCTTTAAAAAGCTCCATCGTTTTTTCTTTTGATTCGCCCGCTTCAAGTGCTGCTTCTACTTTTTTGACTGCACTTTTAACTGATGTCTTGCGATTCAGATTTTTCTGACGACGCTTTATTTCTTGCTTTGCTCTCTTTTTTGCTGACTTAATATTTGCCATAACAGGTTAACCCCAATAAATTACAGTACTTTTTTGACCTTGCCAGCTTTAACACACTTCGTACACACACGGCCACGTTTCACTTTGCCAGATGCATCACCAACAACAGTAAATCGCATTTTGTGCACATTAGGGTACAACCAACGCTTCGTTCTGTTTTTTGCGTGACTGACCAGGTTTGCTGTTCTTGGTCTTTTATCACATATTGCACAAATTCTAGCCATTGCTTTAAAATCCTTGTTCAAAAATGCATGAAAAGCTTTTTAACTAAGCTTATTCTATCTAAAAAAAACGATTTTTACAAATCAAAGGTTACCTAACCCCCAAATTCAGTAAAGCTTCATGCATAGCCCTACCTACTCCATGCATCCTACACCTCTCAATAATCAGCCTACTGGTATTTTTTACTTTAAACAAGTTTGTGGTCCTCGCGAGACTCAATATCAAGTAATGTGTAGATATCGCTGGCATAGAGCGTCTCTTTGTCAAGCAACTCCGCGGCAAGAGAATTGAGCTTATCCATATTTTCTTTCAACATTTTGGTAACATCTGCATATGATTTATCCAAAATCTTTTGGACCTCTTTATCAATCAACTCTGCTGTTTTTGTGAATATACAAAATCACCTCGAGATTGACTATATACAGCCGTTCCTATGTCGGACATGCTATAATCGCATACCATAGAACGTGCAAACTCTGTTGCTGCACGAAAATCTGAATAAGATCCCGTTGATTTTTCATCAAATATCAGCTCTTCTACAACTCTGCCACCAAGAGAAACCTTTATTTTGGCGATTAACTCTTTCCTGGTTGTTACGTACTTTTCCCGTTCAGGTAACGAGTGAGAAACACCTAAAGACCTTCCTCGAGGGATAATAGTCACTTTGTGTAGCGGATCACTTACATCAGGAGTTAAAAGCGTGACAAGAGCATGACCAGATTCGTGATATGCCGTCTTTTTTAAATCTTCTGGTGTACGAATCATCGTTTTGATCTCTTTGCCAAGCATCACTTTGTCACGAGATTCTTCAAAATCATTGATGGTAACCATAGATTGCTTAGTTTTTGAAGCATTTAATGCTGCCTCGTTAACAAGGTTTGCAAGATCTGCTCCAGAAAACCCAGGAGTTCCTCGTGCAACTTTTGAAAGATCAACTTCCGGATCAATCTTAATATTTTTTGCGTGAAGCTTTAAAATTTGCTCCCTGCTTTTTAAATCAGGAAATGGAACATGAACGCGTCGATCAAACCGACCTGGTCGCAACAACGCCTTATCAAGCACATCCGGCCTGTTTGTTGCCGCCATAATGATAACAGAATCTGATGCCACGGTTTGAAAACCGTCCATTTCTGTCAATAATTGGTTCAATGTCTGCTCACGCTCATCGTGACCTCCCCCTAGACCACTGCCTCGATGACGACCAACTGCATCAATTTCATCAATAAAAATAATGGATGGCGCATGACGACGAGCCTGCTTGAATAAATCTCGAACTCGAGCTGCCCCAACACCAACAAATACTTCTATAAAATCTGAACCACTGATACTGAAAAAAGGACAGTTTGCCTCTCCTGCTACCGCTTTTGCAAGCAAGGTTTTACCATTGCCCGGCTCACCTACAAGAAGAACACCTCTAGTGATTTTTGCACCCAAACGTTTGAATTTTTTGGGGCTTTTCAGAAAATCAACAACATCTTTGAGCTCTTCTTTTGCCTCTGCAGCACCAGCAACAGAATCAAAACTTTCTTTAATACTAGAAGGCAGAAACATCTTCGCCTTGCTTTTTCCCATAGAAAAAACGTTGCTCCCTGAACCTCCCCCAGAGCTTCCCCGAGCCTGACGGAACATATACCAGATCGCAACAAGTGTTACAATAAACATAATAAACGGCAAAAAGTACCAAAAATTAAATGATCCCGTCTGGCTAATCACCGTAACGGAAACATCGTGCTTGTTGAACATATCCCAGTTTTTTGGAATATATGGAATAACTGTCTCAAACCGAGCACCATTTTTAAGTACCCCTTTCACATCTTGCCCCGAAACAACCACTTCCTTCACATCACCGGCCTCAACTTTTTGTATAAATTGCGAATAGTTGATTGCATTATTCTTACGATTATATTCGTTCAAAAAGGAAAGCAACAATAATATGCCAACAAACACGAAGCCTGCGATCAAAAAGTTTCTTGGCCCGCCCTTAAATGACATCTTATTTTTTTTCTTCTTTTTCATAAATCCCCTGTATTAAATGCTTTATATTTAGTTAAAGTATACCAATTTATCCAAAAAACATCGAATTTATAGGCCAAAACACTGTCTATGCCGCTGCTGCAAAATTAGTATATGGACATGACCAGGCCGGATAGCAACAAATCATATTCTTGGGTGTAATAAACTGTCTTTGTGAGCTATTCAGGTTCAGAATGGAAATTCTGCTTTCTGCCCCCTTTTCAATGGCAAACAATAGATAATTGCCACATGGGGACCAAGAACACTCCTCCTTATTGCCAGCATTGAAGGTAACTTGTTTATGCTTTTTTGTATTCAAATCACATGAAAACACCTGCATTACACCACAAACCATTCTGGCATAGGCCAGCTGGTTATTTTTTGCGCAGAAAGCTGGAGAAACACAGTATCCACCATTGGTCAGTCGTTCAATTTTTTCTGTTCCAAATTCGTAGCAATACAGTTGTGGATTTTTCGTTTCAAAATCTGAACAAAAAAATAGTTTTTCCCCATCTTGAGAAAATGTCGGACTTATGTTATTTCCACTATTTTTGATAAGCGCCCTACATTTTCCTTTTTCGTAGTAATATAACTGACACGTCGCTCCACCTCGCGACGCACAAAATACTACTTTTTTTCCATCTGCAGAAAATGCAGGTAACATGTTCATACCATCAAAATTCGAAACAATCTTACGACGGCCAGTCATGTCAACAACAACAAGACGTACATTTTTACTTGTATGCTCTGAATAAAACAAAAGTGGATTATTAGAGTCTTTGTTCCAACGAGGCGCAATGTTAACAGTTGAAGTTGCAACCAGCAGCTTTTCTCTTTCTCCATTATAGTCTGCAATATAAATATGTTTTAGCGGTTTTTTGCCAGGCCTTCGAATCTCTTTACAATACGCCAACTTTGTTGAAAAAAATCCTTCTTGACCGGTTAACAGTGGCCATGCGGCATCAGCAATATGATGAGCCCACTCACATTCTGATTTTCCTCTCTTGACATATCGTTTGCCAGCAAGCATCGTTGCTTGCTCAGAATCATATAAACGCCACTCAATTGACTTATGTTTCTTTGAATCCTTCAAAAAAATAACAAGAGGCACGCCCTTGCGAAAAAAACCTTTTACAACACTACTTTGTTTTAATGTCGCAACATGATCAATCACAACATCAAACTGCTTTGTAAACATGAGATCTTTTTTCAGGTTTTGCGTAACCACTTGTAGTTTTTTTGTTTTTTTCCCAACCATACAAATAACAAGCCTCACTCGTGCATAATCAGCAGCTTGCACCTGCAACTCAACAGAATATGTACCGCTAAAGTAAAAAAACATTATAAAAAGAAAAACAATTTTTCGTATCATATCTGTTTCGCTTACTGTTTAAATGTTATTGAAAATCCTTTTCCATACGCTACTTTAGGAACCGCTAACGTGGCAACTGCCGTTCGAGCACTAATATCATACATCAAAACTCCTGATGATTTTTCAATCGTTGTTTTCCTAACCTTACCATACCAATCAACTAGAATCTTCAAGGTACACGCCAAATCTTTTGGTAATCCTTCTGGAGGCTTCCAATATTTTGTCACTTCTTTTTGCACCTGCTCTTGCATGGTCAAAGCTGTCATTTGAAATTGTCCGACATAAATCGGATGCTCTTTCTGCTTGACCACTTTTTTTTCTTTTGACACCTGTTTTATATTTTTTTTGGGCACATCTTTTTTTGAAGCAACAACATTCTTTTTTCCCGCTTTTGTTTTTTTTGTTTCTTTTTTAGAAACCTTCTTATTCTTTTTATTTTCTGCAATCTTTTTAGGTTTATTATCTTTCTGTTGCTTGGCAAGCGTTACTTTTTTTTCTGGTTTCTTTTTTGGTTTTGGCTTGTGTGCAACCTTTTTGACATTCTTTACTTTTTTTTGATTAACAACTTTGTACAACGGCATAAACACAACCGGGGCTCCAGACGCAATCTGCTTGTGATTTACAACAATATCAAATGAAAAATTGTTTCCCCCGTACAAAACAAACAGAGAAAATAAAACCATTGCATGGAACATTGAAGAAACAAAAAAAAGTTTTGCCCAAAATAGCTGTCGACTACGCTTTGGCAGGATTTTGTGTAGCCAATGCAACATAATCCACACCCCCTACCACTTTTATCTGATCAACAACATTAATAACTTGTCCATATTCAACAACCTTGTCTGCTCGAACAAAAACCGTTTGCTCCTTGTTTGTTCCAACCACTTTTTTTATTTCTTGAATCAAACGACTAAGCATCATTTTTTTTCCGTTGAAAAAGATTTCTCCTTTTTCATTTATATACACAACCAGTTCTTGCTTGGTATCACCCGCCTCTTTAGCAGAACCGTCAGGTAATGTCACCTTGATCGCATTTCGCATCATAGGTGCAGTAATCATAAAAATAATGATCAATGTAAGCGCCGTATCAATCATCGGCGTTAGAGTAAGTTCTGCTTTTTCTAGCCGCCTGATTCTCTTATATCTTCGTGCCATAGTTTCTCCTACTTAGACATCAGGCGCTGGACTAAAATCATGAACTGATCGGACAACCCCATAAAATGACGATCTAATTTCCGAACTTGCGAAGAAACGTAACTAAACATAACATACGCAGGAATTGCAACGATTAAACCTGCTAATGTCGTTGTCAAAGCTTCTGCGATACCAGGAGCAATCGCTGCAATATCAGCAGACTGTGTTGCACTGATACTGATAAACGCATGTATTAATCCCCATACCGTACCAAACAAACCAATTAACGGTGCAACTGCTGAGGTTGTTGAAAGAAATGGCATATACGATTCTTCACAATGCAAAATATCTTCCACCGTCTGATCAACATGTTGTTGTACTAACTCTAACTCAGACAATGAAAGGCCTCTTTTAGCTTCACCTTCCGGCGTGGAAAGCATTGATTTTAAAAACGTCAGATTACGAGTGAGAAAATATCCGGGCAACGTCCCTACATATGTTGTCGCAACTTCCAAAATCTCTCCCAATGTTCCAACATGCTTCATAGCCTTTCGAACAACACGCATCTGTTTCATCTTTAACCGAAACAAAATAAGCTTGTAAAAAAATATTGCCCAACATAAAATCGAAATACTCAGCAACAACACCAACACTAACTTAGTAACGGTATCAGCTTGTGTAACCAAATGCCAAACAGAATTTCCCATGAACATATTCATCTCCTCTTTTTTCTTTCATCCAAAACTAATTTTTTCAGTTCGTCCTTATCTGTAATGCTTTGTACGATTTGCAAATCGTACGCTTTTTTTACCAATTCACCCAATTGCGGACCAGGTTCTACAATATTAAGAAAGTCTCGCCCCAACAAAATTGGTTCTTCAGGCTTTTCTTGTACGTTTGCTTTGTAAGCAATTTTCAAAAATGTTTTTATTTCTGGAACATCTTTTGCTATCGGTGCGCCTTTTTTTGGATTTCTTCCCTGTTTATCTGCCAGCCCAACTTGTGCAAGCATTTTCATTGTTGTATTTGGTGCAAGTTTTTTTGCCAACCGTTTATAAGCCGAAATTTTTGCACCTTCAGTAACAAACTGAACCGGCGCCATATGATACTTAACAAGTTTGCATACAGCATCAACTAGATCATTGTTCTTGGTGATTCTTTTTAAGAACCGCTTTGTTGGCGCAACACCTTCTGCAGCATGCCCGAGGCTTTTCCATTTACCGTCAACATTTTCTGTTGTTTTAGGTTTTCCAAGATCGTGACACAATGCTGCAAACATAACTATCAACTTTTCTCGATCGTTTTCATATTCAAACACCGCCGCGGCATCAAGTGACTGCATAGTATGCTCAAATACCTCACCTTCTGGATGCCATTTTTTTTCTTGTGGAACATCAATGAGCTGTGCAAGTTCAGGAAAAAGATCATGAAGTCTTCCAAGCTCCTTTAACCACTTAATACCTAGCGATGGTCTCCTTGATTTGAGCAGTAGTTTCTGAAATTCTGCTTCTATCCGCTCAACAGACACTTTAGAAACATCCATTGTTGCACACCTAGAGTTCAACACTTTATCTGGTTGCATTTCAAAACGTCCAACAAACTGCATAACACGGAAAAAACGTAACGGGTCTTCAGTAAAAAGATCGATATTTGGCGCACGAAGAATTTTATTATGCAAATCCTTAAGACCGCCAAACTGATCAACCAAACCATGCGTAACAAGATCTATACCCATTGCGTTGATTGTTAAATCCCTTCGTTCAAACGCTTTGACAATATCCATGTCTTGATCAATGGTCACATCTGGTTTTCTTCCAGGCATATCTGTTCTAGGCAATGACCAATCAACATCAAGACCATGTAAACGTAATACTCCAAACGCTTTACCAACAGAACTGACAGGTCCATGCTTTTTTAAAATTTTTTCAAGATCTTCTAGCGACAAACCGTGTACTTCAATATCAAGATCTTTTACCTCACGCTTAAGGAATAAATCTCGAACCGCACCTCCAATAAGAAATGCTCGCCCACCTTGTTGATCAATCTTCTGGACAACAGAAGCAACTTCGGGATAGGATCTAATAACTGCGAGTAAAGTTTTTACAATTTTTGGAGCAACTTTTATAGATTTCATAGGCATTCGAACTATGTAATGTGATTATAAACAAATCAATATGAAGGAGAATATTATATGAAACTATCTCATCTTCTCTTGAAAATATTACTGATTAATTCTATTTTTTACCAGTGTTCTCACACAAAATTTTCACTCAGCTCGCTTACATCATATTTCTCTACCAATTATCCAGAAGAGATAATTCAGAAACAGATTCCTATCGACAAGCAATCTTCCCTCTACATAAAAAACAGTTCGGGAAATATTTCAATAACAAAGTGGAATCAAAACTCCGTTCAAATAAAAGCAATAAAACAGGCTTCTAAAGAAGAGTATTTGAACTCCATTGACATACAAATACAACGCACAAACAAAACAATAACGGTCAGCACAATAACAAATACTGAAGAATCCTCAACAACATACGTTCACTACGAACTTCTTGTTCCTCAATATATGAAAACCGCAATTACAACCGTACAAGGATCAATCACTATAGAAAATCTTGATGCACCAATAAAAGCAAAAACGGAATCTGGAAATATCTCAATTTCAAATACAACAAACATTGTTCTTGCAACAACAAAAAAAGGCGCGATCACTATACAAAATGTCACTGGAGATATTTGGGCTACAGCAGAGCATGGTAACATCGCAATTGACAAAGCAACAAAAAATCTTGTTGCTAAAACAAAAAAAGGTGCAATCTACACAACCTGTTCAGATGTTAATTCACTAAACAAAATATCACTCATGGCAGAGAGCGGAAACATTGTTCTTTCTTTACCCAAAAAAACCAACGCTAGCATTCAAGCCGAAACAAAAAAAGGCAAACTAACCTGTGAGCACTTTATTACCTTAAAACCTAAAACCGTGCAACTTAATAAAAAAACATGGAATAAAATGAAAAAAGAGGTTAGAGGAACAATCGGTTCAGGAGATGCAACAATTCAGTTAAGCACTGGTGCCGGAAATATAAAAATCTTAGAAACTGCATAAATCCATGGATTTCCGACGGCAACCTCAAATTATGCTATAAATTTGTTAGGGAAAAAACTTATGAATTATAAAATATTTTTTTGTATGTTTGTTTTTTTAGTCTCGGTCAAGAAACTTGCTTTTTGTAGCTACGTTCATGAAAGTCAACGCAGTCTGAAATATGGAGAACATGCACTTGAAGCATCCGTGAGCCGACTGGATAATTTTAAAAAAGAAAATGAAGATAACGTTCCAAACCGTCTACTTCTTTACTTAAAAAATGAACAATTAGACGGGCACTCTATTGGAGTATTGAAAAATTTGGCAACCAATAAAAATAGTAAAAAAGTTATCACAAAGCTCATAGGAAAAAAATATTTGAAAATTCATGGCAAAGGTGATGAAATATTTGCACTCTGGCTATGGACAGAAAAAAAATCAAAAAACAAACGTTTAAACAAAATAGTACGCTTTTATTGCGCAGACAAACAAACATTCCTTGAAATAGTCGAAAACCTCTTCAAATAATCATATTAGATAGAAACGATTTTATATGTATAAAAAATTACTCGCACTACCTCTCTTGTTCACATTTCTTCAAGCAACGGGAATGAAAAGAATAAATAGCAAAGTTGATCTTAAAACATATGAGAAAAACAAGAAGAAAGTCAAAAAGATCCGATCAAACTACGAAAAACTCAAAATGAACTCTAGCAGAGATCCCGTAGAAAGAAATATAGAGAAAATTTTCAACCATAATTTCGATTGTGCAACAGAGGCGCTTATGTTTAAATTATCAATTTGCTATAACGATTCCCCAAAAAACGAAAAATGGATCATTGAAAAAATAAATAATATTATTTCTGAAATCTTTATTGGCAAAAAATACTCCACCCTGCCAAAGGATGACGATAACTCTACTGGCCTGATCACATGGTTTGAACAAGAAGAAACTACAATACCCAAAAAGTTAGTCTATTCTCTCATCCAAAATTCCGTAGATACCGCAAAATACCTTGCAAATCGAATGTTAAAAAAGAAAAAAGAAGAAATCTTTCTTTAAAACTTTCAAAACAACACTCTCAACGTATACTGTCTCAATATTTGTTTGTTAAACATAAAAAACACGAAAAAGGTTTATCTAATGTTAAGAGTGAAAAGTTTTGTTTTTCTTTTTTTTGTTGGATTTTGTATCGCAACTTCCACTTTATCTGGAAGCAAACAGTCATTATCCTCTCCATCTTTTTCAACACCCAGCGATCCTGTAGAAAAAGTTATAAGCACTGTAGAAAAAGCTGAAAAAAAAGAATTAAAGTCTTGGTCCGAAAAAGTTTCTAGTTTGGTTGCAACAACTGAAACATTATGGTTGCGAATACTACTTGTTCTGTTGCTTGGCCTTTTAATGAGCCTTACGCCATGCATTTACCCGATGATTCCAATTACGCTAGGTATTCTCCAATCAAGTTCTAGTAAGTCGGTAGCATATAACTTTTTACAGGCACTTTTTTACACACTAGGGATTGCAACAACATTTGCAATTCTCGGTCTTCTTGCCGCCTTTACTGGCCAGCTGTTTGGCAACATCATGACCAATCCAGCATTCATCATTATTCTTGCTGCACTACTTGTATATTTAGCCGGTTCCATGTTTGGATTTTACAACATGTACACACCAAAATTTATGCTCAACGGTACGAGTAAAAACCAAAGCAAACGGTCACTACTTTCAATTTTCCTTTTTGGTGCAATTAGTGGAACTGTTGCATCACCATGTCTTTCTCCTGGACTTATTTTACTTTTAAGTATTGTTACAGCGATTGGAAGCAAAATTCTTGGCTTTGTATTGCTTTTTGCCTTCGGATTCGGTCTTGGCATTCCACTTTTACTTATTGGAACATTTTCAAGTTCGCTTAACGCACTACCTCGTGCCGGCATGTGGATGATTGAAGTAAAAAAACTGTTTGGGTTTATGTTGTTTGGCATGGCACTTTATTTTTTAAGTGCGATTATACCAATTAGCATCATTTATTTATCAATGACACTCTTTTTGCTCTACTTTTCTTTGTTCTATTTTTACACCATCCAAAAAAGTCAATCCAAGGGAACAAAGGCTCTGAAAAATCTGGTTGGTGTTTTGTGCGCTATTTTGGCAGCATTTTTCGCAGCACAAACATACAAAGCAATTATGTATTCATCTATCCAAACCACAAAAAACATCTGGTTCCACCACCCAGAAAAAGCATTCGAAGTTGCAAAAAAGAGCAACAAAAGATTATTTATTGATATTGAAGGCGAGTTTTGCTCAATCTGTAAGGCAATTGATGAGACGTTATTCAGTGATACATCGGTACAGAACACACTTACTCAAAAATTTATCCCTCTTAAAATAAATGTATCCCATTGTCCAAAAGAGATTACTGATAGTATTTGTTCAAAATACCGTGTTGTTGGATTTCCAACATACCTTTTAGTTGATTCTCAAACGGGTGATCTTGTTGCTCGTTGGGGTTCTGAATTATACGATCTTTCTCCGCAACAGTTTATTGCTCTTTTAAAAGACTATTGATTATATAATCCCTCATTTGCTACTATAAAAATAAAAAATCCAAGGAAAATGAGGGATGAATTATTTTACAAAAGTCTACACAGGACTTGTTTTTCTGATTTGCTCAACCACACAAGCCTTTCTAAATACCGATGTCTATTTGGTTAATAAAACATTTAAACCAATTATTCGTAGTGGAATCAGAACAACAATCAAAAAATTTAAGGCAGGCTCTGATCAAACAAAAATTAACGAAGAGCAAACGATAAAACCAAATCAAACTATTTTTCTTTTTTCTATTCCTCGAATACTTGCTTTTCATCAACAGTTTCATGCAAAAACAACATCCATCAGAAAAGCATCGGCTGGGAAATTTAGTTCTTTAAGCATAAAGGTTGCAGCACGAAGAACATCACCATTATTACCAACATATCTTGATGTTCAACTGGGGAGAAACAGACAAGCTGGCCTTATAATTGAACAACGATTTGCATTCAAATTCGGTAAGATTTACAAAGAATTATATCTCATTGTAGAAAGACATTAACCTATTCTTTGCTGTCCCACACATAAATTTCTGCATTACCAGACTCTTTATTTTTATCAAGAAAAAATGCCTGAACTCCAGAAGATCTTTCCATAGCAAAACTAATTAAATTAGAAAACGCCTTACGTGCCTCTTTGCTCTTACCAAGATCGGAACTCATCACCATATTTGTCAAAGAAATATTTTTTTCCTCACATTCACGCAAAAAATCCTCAACATATCCATACAAAAAGAACCTGACTTTTGCTTTTGGATATGCCGATTTTATAAACCGTACAAGCTGTTTAAAACATTCGTGAATCCATTTTATATGCACACAACAAAATGGTTTGCAATCTTCTTGCGATGTGATACCCACAAAAATATCATTCGATGAAATATCAACCTGTCGTATTTTTTTCATGCTTAGAAATTCTACATATTCATCATATTTTGGATCTATTAAATAAATATCGAGGGCAAATTCAGGATTTTTTTGCAATGTTCGAGTCAGAATGACTAAATCCTGAAATGCAAAGCTACTTCCAACGTTAACGTAGCCATTTACAAGTTTTTCAGAAATCATTTTTTCAAAAAAACCTCTAGCCTGTTTTCCCATCTCAGTCAACCTGCTTAAAATACAGGTATGATGATGACACTCATCAAGCAAGAAAAGAGGATTTACCTTTCCAATAGTTTTAATAACAGCATCATTCATTATAAAACAATTTTTTTGATCTAAAGCTGATTCAACCATTTCGATGTTTTTTTGAAGTAACATCTGTGGTTCATGTAAAATAAGATGAGTAAATGGAGCAATAATAGATTCTTCTAGATAATCTGTCTTTGGATAACAAAGTTCAACACCTGGAACAAAACAAATGTCTTCGCAGTTATCCCAATTAAACGACTTTTGCCAAGTTTGATTATATAGATTAATAAAAGAGGGCAGATCTGCGCTTTGATCTGCCCGAATAAATACAACAACAAAAAAACTAAAAACAAAATATAAACAAATAGTCTGCTTCATATATTCCCCCTACCACACTGTGCTTTTTTTAATGGTACGAGAAAATGAAACAAAAAAGCTAGCGTTCTTTTTTAAACTCTTCGTGTCGACCGACATGCTTCTTTTTGTCATTGAGTTTTTTCTTCTCTTCGTGAAGATTGCGATACATCACATCAATGACACGATCTATCGTGTTGTAAAAATCAGTTCCTTCGTAACTTGAAATAAGGTCATAATTTGGTGTTTTTACCCGTAGCTCAACAAAGTGATGTGCTCTGAGCTTGGACGGTTTGAACATAAGATCAATGTAAATAGGAGAACGCTCATTACTCAAAAAATCCATAACCTTATTCATCTGATCATTAGCGTAGTTTTCAACGGCAGAAGAACTCTCAATTCCATTAAATGTGACTCTTTTATGCATGATTACCCTTTCTTATGATTAAGTAATTAGTACATATAAAAGTATAGTATACTTACTACTGAAAACAACAGAGTGTGCTGTTTCAATATATCTGAAACTCAAAAACCCACCAAAAAAGTTCGACCATTTCTCAATTTAAATCGTATGATACCCTGCTATAGATAGTAGCTTTCGTAGATTTTTCAATGTATTGTTTTGACTTGCGCATACATCCTTATAAATACAGCAAAAGCTACTTCACCCAGTGCTTTATTCATGAAAGTATATAGTACACTCTGTAGTCTTTTATATCGGCATCTTTATGTAATTTTTTATACTGTTGATAACTATGGTCTGAACCTGATTTGCAAGGATCATATTTCTCTATAAGTTTTTTCATAATTTTATAGTCATTTCTAAAATAATAACGGTTCTTTATGAGATCAAATCGCTTACTTTTAAGACTACACCAGGACTTCTTGAAAAAATATTTCCATCTATTTTTATTCAAATCACGGCAAATTTTTTTCAAAGATTGATCATTCGGATTTTCATGACAAACTTTACAGAATTGATCGACTAATCCATAGACGTATGGATGTAATATTGAATTTCTCCACCAATCTTCTTTAAAATTTACAGAATAAGTTCTGTTATATTCTTTAAAATTTCCATTTCTATCTATATACGACAAATGAGATTTGAGTTTTTTTAAAATATCCTTGTACATCTTGTTTTTATACAATTCATCAATCATGATCTTATTTGCGTTATATTCGCGCCAATACACATTGCCACCCGACCCATCGCGCCTTTTATTCTTATCCAAAATGCCAAACATTAATCTATGCTGAAATCCATGTACTAGTTCATGCAACAATGTTCCATTTAAACTATGATGATTATTTTTTTTAAACATTTTTTTTGGTATATGTACTCCTGAATTATACTCGTAAAAAGCATCCGCATTTAATTCTTTATCTTCGATAATATATACACGTTCAGGATTAATAATTTTTTTAATTGTATATAAAGCTTTAGTTATAAAATTTCCATGTCGTTTTACAATATCCGCAGAAAACTTTTCCTTAAGATTTTGTATTTCCTGCGAAGCAAGCTTATCTTTATTTAAAGAATAATAATTCCATCTTCTAACAATCTCAAACGGTTCATCAATTACATTTTTTAAAACCCTGATTGGTCCAATAGGAATATTAAACAATGCTTGAACAGGAACAAGAAACATTATCAAAATACAGAAGCACAATTTAAGTGGTGAATCCCACAAATGTTTAAGCTGTATCTTTTGTTTAAGATGTGGCTTTAACTCAGAGGATTTGTCCAATTCATCTACGGGCTTGGAATCCACGGGACATTCTGGTTTGGACAATAAATCTAGATCTGCTCTCATTTGAAAGCTTGTCGTAAAAAAGAAAAAAATAAGCACACTAGATAGAGTTCGTTTGTAACGATAACAATGAAATGACATAAATCCCCCTATAACCCCTATAATAAAACCCCAAAGTAATTTTTTTATAACCAGCTCTCAACAATACAAAACTCTTAATTCGAGAGGTTATACTTGATATATCTATCCTTTTTTTCGGACAATAAATTTTATTGGTACACCTTTTAAATCTGAAACTCTACGAAGTTGATTTTCAAAGTATGCAAGTTGAGAAGGGCCAAACCATTTTGGTTCATTCGCAATAACTAATAACGCAATAGGAGAAGTTCCAATTTGACGAACTCGCAACACTCGCAACGGATTTGTCTTGTGAAACAAAGGACGTCGAACAAGCGCTTCTTTAAATAACACCGACAATTCATCATTTGAAAACCGTTGCGCATGACGCTTGCAAAGATTGTAGACCTTTGTCATTAAACGACCAACATTCTTTTCCGTTTTACAAGAAATATTCATTATCTCAAGTTTTTTTAATAGATGATCATACGGCTGCGTATTAAATTTTATCTTTTCCTTAATCTCACCATCTACAAGATCATATTTATTGTACAAAAGAATCAGTGCCTTATGATGCTCAAACGCATAAAATGCAAGCTTTAACTCCTGATCAGACAAGCGCCCCTCAGAAGCATCAACTAAAAGAAGTGCAACATCTGCATTTTTCAACGCATTGAAGGAACTTTTAACCATGAGGTTTTCTATTGGCTCATGGACAGAACGTTTTCTGCGAATACCTGCCGTATCAGTAACTGTGATCGCTTCCTTATAAAAATTTATTTTTTCTGTTACTGCTTCTCGGGTAGTTCCAGGAATATCTGCAACAATTGAACGTTCATGGTTTGCCAACAAATTCATCAATGATGACTTACCAACATTTGGTTTCCCTAAAAGTATTACATTGCACAACGATTCCCGTTCATCTTCATCTGTTGTTTGGCCAGATTTGAGACAATCAACTGTCGTTTGCAATAAATCTCCAACACCTATTCCATGATGGGCAGAAATATTCACGAGGAGACTATGTCCAAGCCGTTCAAATTCATGAAGATATTCTTGCGATGATGAATTGTCTATTTTATTCACAACCAAAATAGTCTTTGATGTCAATGAGTGCAAAAATTTTGAAATCTCCCTATCTTCTGGAAGAATTCCGACCTTTGCATCACACACAAAAAGAACAACATCAGCAGATTTAACAACTTCCATCGCTTTAACGCGAACCGTTTCTAAAATTTTATCCTGAGTTTTTCTCAAACTGATACCACCTGTATCAATTAAATCAAACCCGTACCCTTGCCAATAGACAGTGTCTTTAATAAAATCACGAGTAACACCATCATAATCGAGAGTTAAGCTTTTAACGTCAACAGATAACCTGTTAAAAAGCGTTGATTTACCAACATTCATACGTCCGACAATAACAACGCGCTGAAAACATTTGTTCATATACTACGCCTCGATAATTTCACTGAAAGAACCTGGAAAATATCGTGACACCATATGTGCCTTTTTCCACACTTCAGAATCAGAAAGATCTATTTGCTTAATGATTGTTGAAGCTACATCAGTTTTTTTTTGTATTGGTTTTTGATTATGTGTTGCCATTTTTTTATTAGTTTGTTGAGGATTTGAACGCTCTGCCACAACAGACTCTTTTTTTTGTTTTGCCTCTTCCTGCACAACATGTTCTGCAGTAAATTGTGCGTCCAAACAACTATTTACACCAAAACTATCCTCCAGCAATGGTGTCCAAAGTTTTTTCGTCTCTTCAATCGTTCCTTTGAAAAAAGAAAACTGTTTTGCAAACTCCAAAGAAACTGTTTTATCAGATTCAGAAAAAGAAATAATTGTTCCATTTTTAAAAATTGAACTCAACAGAGGATCATTTAATCCGTCAAGTTTTTGTAGGAATTGACTCCACCTCTGTACGTCCTCACCAGCAGCCCCTTCTTCTTCCTCTACTTCCTCCTCATCAAGCTCTATATCTTCTTCCTGCTTTTTTTCACCCCCAACAGGTGTTGCAGCATGTTGAGAAATAGGGGATGAACCTGAACCGCCGCCAGCAATTTTTGTGTTTTTTTGACAAACCTGCAGTAAAATCATTTCAAGCAACGAATGTTTTGCTGTTGTTTTTAAAAAAAGCAATTCATTTTCATACAAAGTTTGTAATAAAGACGTCAGTCTAGCAGATGAAATTCCTTTTGTTGCAGCTTTCAATTCCACGGTATAACTAGCAAGCCATTGCGGCTCAACATTATATAACAACCACAAAGCTGCCCTGACCATTTCTATCAGCTTGTTCCAAACAAATTCTGCAGAAACAACACTAAATCTTATTGTTTGCAAAAACTCCAACAACTCTTTCGGTTCCTTTTGCAATAATGTTGCAAAAAGCATTAGCATTTTTCCGTCATCAATATGACCAAGAACATTTAAAACCGCTTCTTTGGTGATCCGTCCATGCGCAAAACGAACCTGCTCAACAACATTTAACGCATCGCGAACAGAGCCTTCTGTTTCCTTGATGATTATATCAAGTGCCACATCTTCATACTTAATTTTTTCTGTATCACAAACCGATTGCAGATGCGCACGCAACGGATCATGATCAACCGGCTTAAAGAACAACTGAAAGCAGCGTGATTTAACTGTTTCGATAATTTTTTGTGGATCTGTTGTTGCCAAAATAAAAAGAACCGATGAAGGTGGTTCTTCCAAAATCTTTAGAAAAGCATTAAATGCTGCCTTGCTAAGCATGTGCGCTTCATCTATCAGATAAATCTTTTTCCCTCCTGAAAGCGGCAACAACTGCGACGCATCTATAATCTGACGCACATTATCAACACCTGTGTGAGAAGCTGCGTCAATCTCAATAAAATCTGGATGATTTCCCGCAAGCATTGCCCGACAAGAAGAACAGGTCAAACACGGAACAGAATTGGACTTTGGATCTTTGCGAAATAAATTAAGCTGCTCACAATTAAGTGCCGCAGCAAAAACTCGCGCTGTAGTTGTTTTACCACAACCTCGTTGTCCCGAAAAAAGATATACCGGAAAATAATGCTCTAAATACAAACTGTTTTTTAACATTCGTACCGACAAATCCTGACCAATAATTTGATCAAAATTTTTAGAACGCCATTTCCTAGCTAAATTAAGATTTGTTCCATTCATTGTTCATCTCAAATAATATATAAAAGGGGAAGATCATACAGGAATATCGTTGCTTTTGCTGCTTCCTTTCGGACCTGACAAAGTAAACAACTATTCCTTACTCACTTCCCCAATTTTTTTTCTCTTAATTAACCTCTACATTCAAATAAATTCGTAGCTTTCTTCAGTCCGCCGTAGTTTTTAACGAAGGGGAAGTGAAGTATGGTGGAGAGAGAGGGATTCGAACCCTCGATGCCTCTTTCGAGACATACACGATTTCCAGTCGTGCTCTTTCGACCACTCAGACACCTCTCCAAAACCAAAACACTCTACTTATTTTTTCTCTGTACCCTTAACGGCCTTTTTCTCAGTCTTATCAGCCTTATCAGTCTTATCAGTCTTATCAGCCTTATCAGTCTTATCAGCCTTATCAGCCTTATCAGCCTTATCAGCCTTATCAGGTTTATCAGGTTTCGCAGACTTTGCCGCCGCTACTTTTTTTGGCTCAGCTTCTTCTTGCTTCTTAGCTGCTACCGTTTTTTCTTTAGCCGCACCTTCTTTAGCCACACCTTTTTTTGCAGAAACAATCTTTTTTGCAGGAATTTTTTTCTTATCAGAAACAGCTTCCTTTTTCACTGTACCTTCTGCCTTAAGCTTTGGCTTTGAAGCTGCCCTTTCTTCTTTTTTCGCTTTTTCTTGTACCTTAGCCTTATTTTGACCTTTTACAACTGAATCTGACAGATAATTAAGTACAAATTTAACAACTCGAGCAGAATCATCATTAACCGGAATAACGTGGTTTACCAAGGACGGGTCAGTATTGGTATCAACAAGAGCAATTACCGGAATACCAACAGAATAAGCTTCTCTTAGTGCAGCCCCTTCTTTCAGTGCATCAACTAAAACAATTGCACCTATCGGCCATGCAAGATTAATAATACCACCAATATTTTTCTTTAAACGGTCAACCATTTTAGAATATGTGTTCAACTCTTTTTTGGTGTAATGCGGAAACTTGTTCGCTTTTGCTAAAATATCTTCGTAATGCAAAAGCTTTGTTACAGATTTTCTCACCTGACTAAAGTTGCTCAGCGTTCCACCAATCCATCGATGGTTAACATATGGCATCTTTAATTTTTGAGAAACTTCAAAAATTGCATTTTGAGCCGATTTTTTTGTTCCAACCCAGAGAATTGTCTTGTTTCCACCAGCAATCGCCTCTAGGACCCTTGCTGCTTCCTCAATTTTCTTTGCTGTAATTGAAACATCGAATAAATGGACATTGTTACGACAACCCCATATATAACGATTCATTTTTGGATGAAGACGACGTTTGATATGGCCAAAATGCGCGCCTAATCTTACAAGGTCTTTAAAATCTACCATGTTAACCTTTCAGGGTTACAACTATTATCACTTGGGCCCGATCAGAAGCTCAGATCAGAAACCACCCTTTAAAAAGTGACAAGCGTTATTATTATTAATAATTTCATTAAAAATGATAGCAAAAATAGCCAGAATCTCAATCTTTTTAGCTATTTTCCCCCTCATCGTTGTGTCCAATTACTTCATTGTTCTTGATGGCTCTATCATATCGGAGGCCCAAAAAGAATGCGACCACAAACCAAAGGCCTATGATAACAGTAAAAAATCCAGCTATAAATGGGTAAAACATTTGAGCCCCAAGCCTTAATGCAAAAATATTGACTGTCCCTCCACTGAATTTTGCAAATTTCGTTCCAAATGCATCTATCCAGGATTTCGATTTAAACTTAATCTCTTTAAGCGTTGGAATATACAAAAGCTCTCTGACAGGATATGCAAAGGCATAATGCATCGTTTTGGTAATGGTATACCCTATCATAATGAACACTACAGAACTGCTGAAGAAAAAAACAAGCGCTCCTATGGCCATAAACAAGGGAATCAGCAAAAAGCCGACCCTGGCGCCAAAACGTTTCAGGATTGATGGTGTTCCAAGAGTAGATACAACAAAACCGCAGGCTTGCATAATGAAAACCCATTTGAACAAAAACATTGAAACATCGGCTATTGAATTACCGCTTGTTTGCGCAACATGAAGACGAAGATAACTCAAAAGGGTTGCCAATATATCGTAAAAAAAGATCATAAAGAAAATACCAAGTACATAAGGGTACTTGGTAAACATCTTGAGACCCGCAAAAATACCAGTTTTACTTTTTCCCGCCTTACTTCTTTTCTTTTCAACTTTGTAAACCGCCTCGTAACCATGCAGTTCACGCCCAGAAACGGTACTCATCAAAATTTTCACAACAATAGGGATTAACATTAGAAGAATCGAGATAGCCGCAAGCATCAGCTGATGTTTTCCAACACTTGAAAGTGCTCCAACAATTGGAAATGTTGTGGCACTAAGTAACAACCATGCAAGCCCTGAGCTGAACATACCCCCAAGCTTTGATCCTCCGACCATGATGCCATAATTCTTTTTCGCCTCATCTGGATTAGAAATAGAGCCTACAAAAGCCCAAAAGACCGAAAGCACAAATGGAGAATACCCTTCAACTAGAAAATAAAAAATCCAACCAAACAAGCGATATGGACTTTGACTAGTATTACCAATACCAATAGTAGAATGTCCAACAAAAAACGCTAGAGCTAGTGCAACAAAGGAATAAAAAATACTGTACGCAACAAGTAAATGATACCTTCTTACATTATCAACCAGCTTTGAATACAGCAATATTGCAGGAATAAAAAGTAACAAAACCCCGATACGCGCCCATGGAATATACTCTTTTCCAACAACCCCCATAAAAACTGCGTTTTTCATATCACGTAAAATTGTATACGAAGCAATAATCAAAAAATATAAAGAAGAAAGCAAAAACAGCTTTAGTCGCCCAGAAGACTGTTTTTTAGAAACACCAGAAAATATTTTGCCAAGCCACGCGCTCATGAGCACCTTTCCCTAATCCGGCCATCATAATTTTTCCATCCCGTTTACCTTCATCTCTAAACGCTTTTTTTAGAAAAAATCCCCCAAAACGCTTTTAACATCTTGAGGGATCATTAATTTCAAATCTCTTTTACTTTAGACAGTGTCAACATACAACTCTGTCTTCAGCAATTGCTTTGTTGTATTGTTTTGCTGCGTAAATTGCTGCTAGAAACCAAACGGCAATCAAGCCAAAGGACACACCCGTACTGAGCGTTACAAACAACGCAACCCCTGCTTGAGCACCCATTCTTGACTTCAAGAAACCCCTGAACAGGTTAATCGTAGAACCAAGCGCTTTTGATCCTCTTGAACCAAACATTTCAATCCATGCTTGCGCTTTGTATTTTGTATCTTTCGTTGTTGGAATATAAAGTTGCTTGATTGTTGGTTGATTCAATGCATAGTTAACGGCTTTTGAGAACACCATGATCCAGAACGCCGCCTGCAACGTTGGACTCAAACGAAGAACCAATACCGCTACCCCAACCAAGGTTGGAAGCAAAACCAAGGAAACTGCGGTTCCAAGCTTACGATGAATATTGTTAATACCAAATAAAACACACAACGTTGCAACAATACCGGTCCACACACCATAATCTCCAAGATATGCGCCAAATGATTTTTCAAATATCTCTGCAGGAACAGTTCTCCTGAAATGTTCTGCCGCAGCCGCCTTGAAAAAGAAGTCCAAGATCGTTACAACAATTTCGTAGAACATGATAATACCGGTAATTGCAATCAGGTATCCATGAGAAAAGAGAAGCTTTAAGCCATCCAAGAATCCAGCTTCTTTCCCCTTCTTCTCTTCTTTCTTTCCTTTTTTCGCTTCATATCCCTTTAACTGTGACGCTGGCGTCGTTGAGACAAAAACCCACATCAAAAAGCCTGTTACAAACATCAAAATCGCCAAAAGCGCAATCACTGGAGCATTTGATGCAAACCCAAAACGTTCTGCACGCATAACAAGTGGCCCCATAACATTACCAAACTGACCAAATAAGTAGATCAATGGGAACCCTCGCTTTGCCGCCGTCGGAACGGTAATATCTGTTGTGAAACCCCAGAAAAGGGCAACAACCAGAGAACCAAAGCTTTCAACATACACATACCAAGCCCACCCAAGAAAGTTATACGGAGAGGCAATAACGGTAGTTAAATCAAACCATACTGTAAAGATCAAAGAGAATATCAGCGCTGCAACACCATAAATGCTTAACAGAACATAGAAAACTTTATTTCTAGGAAACATATCAATCAGCTTACTGTAGAGAATAACAAGCGGCATGATAATGAACGGTGAAAGCATCTTTGCCAACGGCTGATAATCAATCCCTATAACACTGGTAAAGATACTATCTTTTAGTGGCCTCAATCCCCAGTAGACACAAATAACACAAAAAAAGACCGCTGCGAGCTTTGCAAACTTCTTCAGCTCGTTGCGATCATCAAATTTCCCCCAAATCTTGTGAGTAATAAAGGAAAAAAAATCTGTGCCAACCAGAAAATCGATAAAAAATATACCGAAGGTAACAGCAAGAGCACCTAACCCCATATTTAACCAAGAATACATCTTATAAACCCTTTCAGAAGATGAATATATGTTGAACTAAAAATCAGACAATGTCCCTCGCATCTAGTAAATATCGTAACAAAAGATTCATTACCTGTAAAAACAAACTGTAAAAACCCAATCTTTCTGAGCCTCAATACCATAGAAAACATTCCAATAGTCAACCCATCGCTCCCTTTCCTTTTTTTAAACGCCCCTTGATACCCTCATTCAAACCCCGGTTTACGACCATATATGTCGATTACATGGCGCCAAACCCAACATTACATGGAAGCATACGAAGAATACGAGGCTTTATTAAGCAAATAAATGTGCCTATAAGTACACCCGAACGAGTGATAAAAATCAAGAATTGAATTTTTTGGCTAAAAAACAGTGTTTTGGCTTGCAAAAATTTGGCCAGAAAATAAACTTAGTAACTGAGGGGGGTAAAAGGGCCCGATCAATTACAACGCCACAGCAAACTCTTCAAACTTTAACCGTAAAAACGTATCTGTATATGGAAGAAAAAGATGATTGAAACATCGATTGAGAAACAGGAATCAGCAAGCACCCTTGCTCTGCTTCCTCTCAAAAACGTCGTTATCCTGCCAAAAAGCATCATTCCGATTATTGTCGGGCGACAAGCCTCGATAAAAGCGGTTGAATACGCCTTAAAGAACGACCGAACAATCTTTATTACTTCTCAAAAAAGTCCAAAAACAAAAAAACCTAGCCCTGAGGATGTATTTGACCATGGAATAAAGTCAACCATCCTCCAGGTAATGCGTATGCCAAACGGAGCACTTAAAATACTGGCTGAGGGCATCTGCAGGGCAAAAATCATAGGTATAGAATCGACAGATAAGTTCATCCGTGTCCATTACCAAGAGGTTCAAACAACCAATACGGAAAACGCTATTGAAGTTGAAGCACTTTGGAGGCAGCTGCGGTCATTTTACACTACATATGCAAAACTCAATGAGAAGGCTCCAATCGACCTTATTTCTAATGCCAATGACATAACAGACATAGATTTTGCAACTGACACCATAGCGGTTCACATCAATCTTTCCTTCCATGATCGTCAGAATATTTTGGAAACAAACGATATACAAGAACGAATGCTCACGCTCTGCAAACATCTGAAAAAAGAGATTGAGATTCTTGAAACCGAACAAAAAATACGTGGACGCATTCAAACACAGGTTGAAAAAAATCAGCGGGAATATTATCTCAATGAGCAAATGAAAGCAATTCAAAAAGAACTTGGGCGCGAAGATCATGCCGTAGAGCTTGATCATATCAGAAATAAAATTTCCTCTTTGAAGCTTTCAGAAGAAGCTGCCGCAAAAGTTGAAAAAGAGTTAAAACGGCTAGAACAGATGCCTCCACTTTCAGCTGAAGCTGTTGTCAGCCGACATTATGTGGACTGGATGACCTCAATTCCTTGGCACAAAACAACAAAAGATAAAATCAGTCTTATCCAAGCAGAAAAAATTTTGAACCAGCGCCACTTTGGACTGAAAAAAGCAAAAGAACGTATCATTGAATTTCTTGCTGCAAAAAAATATTCAAAAACCATGGAGCGCTCTCCAATCATCTGTCTTACTGGTCCTCCCGGTGTTGGTAAAACATCGCTTGCACAATCGATTGCAAAAAGCATGGGACGAAAATTTGTGCGCATCTCCCTTGGCGGCGTTAAAGATGAAGCAGAAATTAGAGGGCACCGAAGAACGTACATTGGAGCTCTCCCTGGAAAAATTATTCAAAGCATGAAAAAAACTGGTGCAACAAATCCTGTCATCTTGCTTGATGAGATTGATAAAATCTCTCAAGACATTCATGGTGACCCTTCATCTGCACTTTTAGAAGTTCTTGATCCAGAACAAAACAATACCTTTGTAGATCATTTTCTTGATGTTGATTATGATCTTTCTAAAGTAATGTTTATTGCAACCGCAAACGTTATTGATGAAATACCATATCCATTGTTTGACCGTATGGAAATTGTTTCACTTGACGGGTACACCTGCGATGAAAAGATAGAAATCGCACGCAAGTTTTTAATTCCAAAAAATCTGAAAGAATACAGCCTAACAAATCAACAGTTCAAACTATCGCGCGCCCAAATAAAAATCATAATCGATGACTACACTCGCGAATCAGGAGTCCGTCAACTTGAGCGTGTAATCGCCAAGTTAATGCGAAAAACAATTCAACGGTTTTTGAAAAAAACCTCAACAAAATCGGTTGTTATTACAGAAAAATTTATAAAAGAATGGCTTGGAAACCCTACTTTCAAAAAAACAAGTCTCAACAAACAAAAAGGTAAAATTGGTATTGCAACAGGACTTGCATGGACAGAGGTCGGGGGTGATGTTTTAGAAATAGAAACATCTGTTCTTCCCGGCAAAGGTGGCCTGACATTAACTGGTCAACTTGGTGAAGTCATGCAAGAATCTGCTCAAGCAGCACTGAGTTATATCCGTTCAAGAGCAAATGAACTTGGACTTCGTAGTTCATTTTACACCTCAAAAGATCTTCACATACACATGCCTGAAGGTGCGACACCAAAAGATGGACCATCTGCTGGAATTGCAATGTGTACTGCACTTGTTTCTTCATTGACCAAAACACCTGTCCTTACTAACTGTGCAATGACTGGTGAAATAACCTTACAAGGACGTGTACTTGCTATCGGTGGACTCAAAGAAAAACTATTAGCTGCACGACAACATGAAATCAAAACAATCATTATTCCGCAAGAAAACAATGATGATATACAAGAAATTTTGAAGGATACTGATCTTGGCAATCTGGAAATTATCTTCGTACAAAATATGGATGCGGTTTTAAAAGCTGTGTTTGGCAAAAAAGCATTTAAGAAAAAAACAAAGCGAAAAAAATCAACACCTTCAAAAAAAGGAAAATGATTTTCCCTATCATTTAGCGCTACAAATCGTCCTGTTGACAATAGCAATCATAAAAAAACTAAAAAGTCTTGAAATAAAAGATTCGATAGTCATAACATGGGCAGAGACTGTTGTTTATAGGAGAAAATAATAAAACTATTCTTTTTAAAAGGAGAGAATACATGAAAAAGCAGATATTAGCGCTTCTATGCCTGACTGCTCTCATAGTTGCACCGGGTTGTAAAAAGCCCGAGCCTAAACCAAAAATTCCAAGAAAAACAGCACGGCTAAAAAGACGACTTGAAGGAAAAGAGAAGAAACAAGAAAAACTTGTAAAAAAAATAAACAAGCTTAAAAACAAAAAACCTAAACCAGTCAAAGTCAAAAAAAACAAAGCCAAAAAGAAAAAAAAGAGAAAATACAACAGCAAAAAGAAAACCAAAAAAGTCAAAAAGAAAAACTCTAAAAAGAATAAAAAGAGAAAATACAACAACAAAAAGAAAACCAAAAAAGTCAAAAAGAAAAGC
>Ga0114925_10000015_pt1 | contig 50410 bp, 82 predicted proteins | sample SumtaG_2_FD_87287 | JGI IMG/M metagenome (GOLD analysis project Ga0114925, IMG submission 87287) | Deep subsurface microbial communities from Indian Ocean to uncover new lineages of life (NeLLi) - Sumatra_00607 metaG | ecosystem: Environmental > Aquatic > Marine > Oceanic > Sediment | place... | reverse complement strand
AACTATCATTTCTAGAGGTAACAATGACTTCTTCTTTTTTATTAGGTTATCTTCTGAGTCAAGTAAACCTAAATACGTCTTTTTAATTTTAATACCTAGCTTTTTCCATACTTTCCCTATACTTATAGCACTCCCGTACCTAGCGCCACATAAGTCAACTAACTCTTCATACTCATCTGAGTTCTGATCGATATATCTGCCAGTTAAATAGTAACAAGCATTTAGAGCTGCTACTAATTGACATTCTGAACCACTATTATTCTTTCTATGATACTTCTCCCAATTTCTTCTTAACCTTCCAGTCATTTTCTTCACCTTCACTAAATTCTATAAATGCCATTACATATACTCGATTTACAAACCTTTTCCTAGACCCAATATCTTCTTCTTTATATAAAGGAAAAAAAGTTTCTTCTGTCGTGTTTAAATATCGTCTAAACTCGTGAATTGTTTTGAAGTCTACAAAACCGTTTACTCTACTTCTTAAAGTCGGATGAGTTAATCTCACTTCTACTGGCCACATTAAATCAAGATGTACTTTAATCATTAACTTTCTCCTCTTATTATCCTAACATAATAGATCCGATCTTAAGTTAGGATAAATTTCGTAACTTTATTATTACTTTTTCTCCTCTTGTCTTTCTTAATTCCTGGATTCTTCCTTGTCATCTTCTTTGTATTTAATCTCTCTTTCCTTTTATGTTCTCCATACTTACCATATCTTCCCATTTTACTCATGCTTCTGTCTCACCAATATAATCTTTCATAATATGCCTAATAGCATACTCAATAAGAAGTTTCATTTCTTCCTCTGACATAACTATTTCTAGATCTGCAGAACCATCTTCCTGTTTAGTTATCTTTAATATTTTCAAGCTACTTCTCCCTCCATCCTTATAATCCTCTTTTATATTTAGGATGGAATATCCAAATAACTAGAGCTATCACATATCCCAACGTAAATACTACTAAAGGCACCCATTTCGGAATCCAATAAAACATTTATTGCCTCCCCTTAATTCATATAACATATTCAGGTTAATTGACAATACAGCCAAGTATTCTACCTTCTTTTCAACTTGTTCTTTAAACTCACTTGGTACTACAACAAAACACTCTGGTACATTATTTATTTCAAAATAGTAGAACATCTTAGGTAAGACTTCAGATATAATTAAGTCAAGCTCATTCAAATTACTTACAATATTTATCGGTATAAATCGGTCGTCTAAATCACTAGAAGCATTTATTCTAATCCTTTTCATACTTCCCACGCTTCCTCCTAGTTTCTTTTATGTTTATGTTCTTCATGTTTTTCATGTCTTCTGATATATTTCCAAAGAAGTAATCCCTACAAACTTCTCTACTACAATTCGGACAATAATAAATTTTACAGAGCTTTTCTGGATAACTAACTGCTCGTAACTGAGTCATTTCCGTATATACAAACTGACAAATTGTACATTTGGGCACATTATCTTCCTCTATAAAATAACGTTTGGACAGACTCTCCTAAGAGCATCTAACGAACCTGGATAATTCTCTTGAAACCATTTAATAGGATCGTCTACAATCTTTAACGTTTTTACATTTTTACTTCCTGATGCTGTTTTCCAGGGTGTAATAGTTGGCCAGGTTGACACGATCCCCGCTATATGCATATCAAGTATATCATCTAAATGTTTAAACTTCGCTTTCGACTTCAGAATCTTCGCCTCACAAGAACCATCTAAACCACCATTCCTATGTTCAGGGAAGAGTCTCCAGTCTATCTTATCTAAAATCGACTTTGAATAAAGTCTACCGCTTCCAACTATATGATACCCTTGTCTAGTAACAAAATTAATTTTCCTTTTTGGAAGTAACCTACAATTATGGTAGAGTCTTTTTCCTACCATATCATATCCTTCTTTAATATATTCAATTGCAATCTCACACCAGTTACTTGTTAACCAACAATCAGAAGCACATACTATAACGGCATCCGGTAGAAACTTTTTTCTAACGTAGTTAACTCCTGCTTGCCATTTCTCACCAACTGGTTTATTTTTGTAACGTAGGAAGTTGCATTTGACTTGTTTAGCTATACTCGCGTCACGAGGATTGTCACTAATAAGAAGTAAGTCAATTGGATATGTTTGTTTCTTTAAAAATCTAAGTGTCTCTAACACCATCCTTTCTCTACCAACTGACGTGACTACTATACAAGAAATTCTCATTTTAAGTACCACCTCTGATGATTCTTAGCAATCTTTCTACAAGATACTAACCTACTTAAGATCTCAGGAGGTATCGTCTTTTTTAAATTTATAGGACAAGGTCTAAACGGATAACTAATCTTCTCAAAATAGGGAGATCGGTTGGTTATATTATTGATTCCATCCGTATTAAAACAGTATTTCCAGTTATCACTTCTATCAAAATATACCTTGAATTTTCTCCCTTGTTTTTTTCTATAATTTCTACAGTTCCTAAGCATAAATGAATCAACACCTTTAGTTTTATTAATTTTATTAGGTTTGGGAAAAGCTCCTTTTAGAAGGCTTGTTTTCATCGATCTTTGAGCTACATCATCTTTTCTTTTACAGTAGTCAGTATCATGTAATATTACTTTTCCGTTTGTAATATTGTAGTAGATACCTTTAGTTGCGAGTATCCAGTCAGGGTCAAACTCTTTAAAGATCTTATAGTCAGATACTAGTCTTCTTGGAGCAGAATAATAGTCAGTAGAACTCGAAACGATAAATTCTGAATTTGCATTCATTATTAACATTGACATCTTCTTACCTAAAGGGATCCAGTTATTAAGTCCAATATATCTCAAATTAGTACAACCAACCAATCTTAGACTGTCTCGATATTCTTGAACTATCTTCTTCTCACCCACTGGTTCATACTTCTCTGTTACTTCTTCTGCAATAATTAGTTCCCATTCAAAATCGATTCCTTGTTGCCTACTTAAAGACTCTAAGGCTAACCAACCAATATGTTTAGATCTAAACATTGGTAATATTACAGAAATTATATACATTTACAATAACTCTCCGTTAGGTACATTACCTTTCTTTGTGGCAGGACAACCAAACCATATCTCTTTATCGGGAACATCCTTAGTTACTAAAGAACCAGCACCAACAAATGAATTCTCTCCAATAGTTTTTCCAGGAACTATTATTACACCAGCACTGATACGAGCTGCTCTTTTTATTACGGGAGCTTCAACTGGAGGATTAATTCCTCTACCATGGTCTATATTATTCGTATTTGTCCCTAGATAGAAGGGAGCAATAAATACATCGTCTTCGATAACTGTACCCTGAGTTACATGACACTGAGCATGAAATCCCACCCTGTCGCCTATTCTAACTTCTCGTTCTACTACTGTCAGATGACCAAAAGTACAATTACTTCCTATTTTTGTACCAGTCCGTATAACACACCCATATCCTATAAATACATCATTACCTATTGATACATCATCGTCTATAAACACCATAGGACTTAGTCTTACATTCCTACCAAGTTTTACATGCCTTCCTATAAAGCATATTTGTCTTCTTTTAAATATACCTCTAATTAACTTTAGCATAAAATCTCCTGTTATAAAAAACTATCCAAAAGACCGCCTTATAAGCCCAAAATTTTCTTTAAACGGTTCCCAACATAATCATAACTATGAAATTGTTCCACCCATTTCCGACTTTCATATTTCAACCTTTGGATCTCTTTGTCACTAGTTAGTATTAATCTTCTCAATACTTGTTCTAATTGATTCTTATCATTGGCAATTTGTATGGCGCACTCACCAAATTCTTTTCTGTATAATTCCACAGACTTAAAGTTTGTAACCACTACACAACCAAGAGCTGCAGCTTCTAAAGCAGATATGCTCCATTCCCCAATGAATTCTATTTGTTCCAAATATATATCACATTCTGACACTCTTTTAAGATGCTCTGTCCAAGCAATTACTTCCTCTTCAAATCTATACTCAAATTTGTCAGTTAAATCCTTATCTTCTTTTAGTTTATCAATAACTTCATTAAATATAAGACTATTCTTTCCTATAACGCTAGTTGGATAATGCCCTATTATCAGTTTGTCACTAAACCTTTCATACATTGGCTTAATTATATCTAGGTTAACTGGAGGAAGAAGCCAAACTTCATTTTTGGCTCCTCTATCAAATAACTCTCTAGTTTGTATTAAACATTTCTCAACAAGTGGATTGAAAATCCTGTTTTTGGCTCTTGACTTATCTCTATATGATGAACCACCATGAAATACAAAGTACCTTTTGTTTTTCAATTTTTTCAACTCTGTAGCTTCAATTGGGATTTCGCTGTGCATAAAAATTATAATATCGGCCTCCTTGGCTTGTTTCTGCATCTCTTCTCCATTAACTTTTTCTGCTTTCCGTAATCCACCCAACTTCTGCATTCTAGAACCGTAAACACTTAAAGCAACTGTATTAACACCAACTTTATTTAACATCTCAGAAAAAGTATATCCCACGTTTGCATAATCTCTTTTTATAGCTATTAAAACTTTCATTATATACTTTCCTTCCCTTACACAGAGGCTTTTAAAGTCTTACTCTTCTATCTATAAAGTTAAACCTAGACAGTTCCTCTAGGAATCTTAATATCCCTCTCATTTAAACAGCCTTTCTACATTTTTATAAAAAATACACTCTTTAGCCTCGGTACTAATATTTGAAAGGTCAACAAGATACTTAGCAACTCGAACATCAGCGTAGGGTTCATCAGAACCAAATAATACTTTATCTCTTCCAAGAACGTCTACAGCTTTCTCTATAAGCCAAGGTAGTTTCCCATTCGATGTATCTAAGTAAACATTATCTACTTGTTTAGATTTTACTAGTTGAATAGCCTCTTCTACCAGATCCGTTGAATTACCTCCCATGTGAGCTGCTATAAAATTAACTCGAGGCATTCGTTTCGCCATATCTACAAGATATTTTATATGGCTGATAGGATCTCGACCACAATGTACTAGAATAGGCCAATTTTTCTCCAAAGCTATATCAACCCATTTATAAAAACGCACTTCGTTTACATTCATTCGTGATATACTTGGATGGTATTTAAGCCCACTTATAAAACCTCCATGACGATCAAGTTGAGCTTCTATAGATGAATCACGAGGATCAATGAGAAACAACAAATTGTACCTAGCTTGTATATAACCCTCTGCATTAAAGTATTCATGCAAAAATGAAGTATTAAGTTCCGAAAATTGTATCTCGTTTGAGATATTAGGCATAGCAACAGTATGGTCTATACCTTGCTTATCCATGCAATCAGCATAACTATTGAATGACCAAGCTCGCTCTGTCTTCTCTGTTCTTCCTATATGTACATGACTATCAGTAATCAAAATACAATCCCTCCTATCTTATTACCCATCTAATTACTTCAAAGACTTCAGCGTACTCGACTCCAATCTGTGTTCCTCTTGTCTTAGCTAAACTTCTTAAAAAATCAGACGAAGCATATCCTCTTCTTCGTTGTGAAATATAACACCCTACAGTATCAATTTTCTTCTGTAAATGTCTTTCTTCAATAAATACAAATGCGTTTGTACTAAAATTTAAGTTATTCCACGGAATCTCATATCCTAATATTGTATGTCTCTTAAAAATCCTAAAGCCCTCTTGTGCAATAACTTGATGATCTTGATGTGTATCATTAGGAGAGGGAAGAAAAACCAAGGAAGGATCTATCTCCTTTCCTAGTCTATAAAGGTCTTCTAAAATTTCTTGCCTATAAGTTAGAAAATTTCTAACATCATATTTAAATACAGTAATATTTTCGTTTTTCACACCTAAAGTTCTCATAGCTTTCTTTAACTCTTCTCTATGTGTATTTTCGGGCATACCAGGGGGAATTGACTTCTCAGAAGTAGTAAAAGCTACATAAAATACTTCTCGTCCTTCTTCTAAAAATCTAGCTATACTCCCACCACATCCAAATTCACCATCATCTGCATGTGGAGATATTACTAAAATTTTTTCCATTAACTTAACCTTTCTTCGGGTGGAATAGTACCTCTAAGTGTAGCAGGGTTTCCAATATATTTACCGAAATCTTCACAGTCTCTTGTAACAGTAGAATTCGCACCAATAAGACATTCTCTACCTATTACAATTCCAGGCATTATTACTGCTCCAGATCCAATCCGAGCACCATATTTTATTGTTGGTCCTTTGAGTTCTGCCTTAAATTCTCGACCATGACTGATTTTCCATGTATTTATACACATTGACATTGGTCCCATGAAAACTCTATCCTCAATCGTAGCATAACCAGTGATATGACTATTCGATTGAATAGTAACATGCTCGCCTATTTTTGTATGTAATTCTACCATTACAAGATGACCTATAACAGAATTATTTCCTATATGTACTCCCTCTCGCAAGACAGAATTATGACCAATAAAAACATTGTCTCCAATTACACAATTCTTGTCAATTACGACCCCATAACCAATTCTTACGTTCTTTCCAAATTTCGTATCTGGACTAATTGGATGCATCAAAGCATGTTGATACGGGTCTTCATAAATATTACTTTCCATTTTCACTTCCTCCCTCTAAAAACACTTTTAAAAGGTCTCTCAGAAAAAAATCTTAAACCCCACTTCCTTACAAAATCTCTAAAATCGTCAGTTTCTTCGTCCTCATCTCCACCAAACACTAAATTCTCAACGTCAAATTTACAGTTGTTAACTTTAATATATGGATAAGTTAGTTCAATTTTGGGTCTGATACCATGGAACTTAGCAATCTCATCATACTCTTTAAGAATCAACTTAACCTTCTTAATTTTCTCTTCTATAAGTAGAGGGTGAACTTCTCTTATGTACTTTGCTGGATTACCCGCATATATTGATCTACTTACTGAAAGACTTTTTGTTACAATACTTCCCGTACCAATAACAACTTTATTAGTAATGACTACTCCTGGCAATATCAAAACACCCTGTCCGACAATAACTCCGTCTCCTATTGTAACACCCTCGAACTTGGCTGGAAAACCTTCTAAAACTGACAGCCAATAACCATGAGTCATTATTACTACATCTGTACTAAGACCTACATCATTACCAATTACTATTTCTTTATAAATATTTAAGTTGTTATTATGAATAGTACAACGGTCCCCAATTGAGAGGTTAGCTGTTGGGTTCGTACGGCCACCTCCACCTACCTGTAAACCTCTAGTATGGAACAAGTCATTACCAAAAGAAATGTTGTTTCCTCTAATATGAACGTCACTTCCTAATCTACTCCTATCTCCTAATGTAAATTCTCCTCTGATATCAACGTCGATGTTATTTCCAAAACTTATATTTTTTCCTAAGTTTATTTTTTTAGCCCGTATTAGGATGTTCTTCTTATTGCTTACAAATTCTTTAGACATAATCTGTCCTTACATATAATAACCACCATTAACGTTAATAACTTGACCAGTAATATAACTACTATACTCAGAAGCTAAAAACAAAACAACATTAGAAGCCTCTTCTGGTGTTCCAAACCTTCCCATTGGAATCCGTGTTAATACTTCCTCTTGTATCTTTGAGGGAAGTCGTAACAACATTCCTGTATTAATAAAACCGAAAGCAACTGCATTAACATTTACACCCTTTTTAGCCGACTCTCTTGCAACTGATTTAGTAAAGGCAATAACACCTGCTTTAGATGCTGAATAATTTGCGGCTCCGATTACACCTGTTTGACCTTGGACAGAAGTAATATTTATGATCTTTCCATATTTCTTATCGTACATATAACTTAACACAGCACGTGTACAATTAAATACTCCTGTTAGATTTACATCCATTATACTATCCCATTCATCGTTTGACATATTATGGACTAAATTATTCTTAAACGTTCCAGCATTATTGACTAAAATATCGATAGACCCAAGTTTATGTTCTGTCATCCCTACTACATCTATAACTTGTTTTTCGTTTGTAACGTCTAACTGATAATAAGAAATCCTGTTCCCACTAGTAAGGGAAACGGTTCTTTTAACTTCTTCTTCATTCTTAACATAAGTAATCACTACGTTCGCACCATTATTGACAAACATCAGAGCTATAGCTCTACCTATTCCTCTTGAACCACCAGTTACTATAACATTTTTACCGTCAAATCTCATTTCGCCCTCCTATACTTCCATTCTATTCTTTCTAGATAATCAGTCCCTTTATAGTATTGTTCGGGATTCCTAAAATGACCACACTTCTTATATATTTTTAACCATTTTGTAATTCCTCTTCTACTAAAAGTAGTTTCATAATACTCTTTATATTTAGGATTTAGGAAATCGTCATCCTGAACTAAAATACATGGTTTTCCAAGTTTAGCACCCTTTAGTCCATATTTAAACAATCTTTCATTTAATTCTGGAACTGGCCCAACAAAATCTCTTGAAAATGGTTTTTCCAGAAATCTAATTTTAAATTTATCAACAATTTCTTTCTTGATTGCAATTCCTCCACCATATTCCCAACCTCTCTTAAGAACTTTTGTATATCTCTTCCTATCTCCCATATTTTTTAGGGGAACTAACTTCATATAAACTCCACCGCGTTTAGTCTTAGTCGCTACTCTAGGAAGAAGCTTATTATTTATAAGGTCTTGTAAATAAATACAATGTAAATAATCTACTTTTAAGTCAGAACCAACTAGTTTAAAATTTCTTAACCAGTTCTTCATAAAGAAATGGTCATTCGCAATCATCAATAACCATTCAGCGGATTGGTCAGCTGCTTCAATTGCTTGATTTGTCGCTTTACCAAGATGATAGTTTTCTGGATTCAATATCAACTTATCAATATCACCCTCTTCTTTTAAATTCGTTAGTAAGTTGACAGCGCCGTCTGTTGAACGGTTATCTACAACTATCAACTCATACATATCTCGTTGCGTAGTTTCCTTTAACGACTTAATACAAAACTCAGTTAGTTCTTTTCTGTTAAATGATGTAATACTTATCGATATAAACATAAACTATCCTCTTACTAAAACTATAAAACCGTTGTTGTTCTTTTTAACTAAGTCAATCTTCCAATGAGGGTTTGAGTCTATAAATTCATTAATTCCAGTCATAATTCCTGGTCTCTTCTTATCTTCTCCTCGAGAACCGTAAGTTCTAGTATCATGAAAAGCCAGAAACTTCCTCGGAACGTTTCCATGTAGTTCTAACTCTTTTTTGATTTGTGTATATGTATGATATGTATCAATAAATAAGAAATCGGTTGGTTCTATCACTGTCTCAAGAGTGTTCTCTATTTTCACTATAAACTCTGTTGGTTTTGCTAACTCTCTTAACATTTTATACTTGATCTTTGGTCTAATGTCATACGAAACTAACTTCTTCGGTTTTCCTGCCAACAAAGCAACTGTTGAGTTTCCCTTTCTTACACCAAACTCTGTAACATGTTCTGACATACTAGAATAACGTTTCAAATCTGGTAAATGTTTAAAGATATCAGACCTTTTTTCACAAAATATATTATACATCTCGTCGATTGTCATATCTTCCCCTTAAGTTTAAGTAACTCAGGTCTACGATTTTTAATCCATATTACTTTCTCTTGTTTCCTAACTCCTCTAAGCCGTTTATAAGATCTAACCGTTCGTCCACCAAGATGGAATATATAATTGTTCGTAATACGAACTGCTTGGTAATCAAGAACTGTTCTAGCACCATAGTAAAGAAAGTCATCACCACAATATATCCTTAAGTCTGGAGGTATTGGGGGTAATCTATCCGTAATCTCCTTCCTAATCGTAAAGGCCCAACCTTCTCGTTTTCCTATATTAGCAATTTTAACTTCAACGTCTCTACTTTCTTTTACTTGTCCAATTTTTTTAGCATTAGTAACACAAAAAATTCCGTACTTTTCACTAACTTGAGAAGCCTCAATTATCTTTTTAAAGAAAAATTTATTCAAAATAATATCATTGTTTAGAATACTTATTAGAGGAGTTCTAGCTAATTTAATCCCTTCGTTCCAAGCAGCATTCACACCAATATTCTTTTCATGACGAATAAATCTTATCATCTTAAGTTTCCCATACTTACCATATTTTTTAACAAGCTTCCCAATCTTCTCAGTACTTCCATCATCAATCAAAATAATCTCTTCTGGTAATACAACATTTTCTGCTATATAACCAAGAAACTTATCAGTAATTTGTATTTGATTAAGAACTGGTACTACAGCTGTTATCATATCAACCCCTTACTCAACTTTAAAGAGATATCTTCTTCTTCCTTTCAACTCTGTTATATGAATAGGTGAAACTTGACTAGCACCCAAGTCATGAAGAAAGTCCATTATTATATCTTTATTCGACAGTTCCTTTATAGTAACTCGTCCAAAACTTTCTCTTCCAGCGGTTTGGAAATACAACTCTTTGCTCCCTTGAATTAATTTTCTCAGTAACTGGTCTGTTTTCTCTTTACCCATTCGTTCCTGTAACCACATATGTACATTCATACAAATTACTATATCTACAGGTTCAAACTCTGTCTCACTATTTACTTTAGTAAACAAATTAAGTTCCGTCAAATTAAAAGTAGATCTGATCTTAGTTAGTAAACCAAAAAGCACTGGATCTGCTTCATATCCAATCACCCTTCGTAATCGAAATCTTCTCATCATATTAAATAAATAATAACCGGCTGAGCAACCAATATCCATAACAGTCTTCGGAACTATAGACATAGAATTTATAATAGCTTGATATTCTAATTCAATATTTCGTTGAAAGGGCACAAAATTAAGACATGGAATATCTAGTTTATGGAACGTTCTTCCAGGTTTTGATGAAGATCCATCATAATATCTAACACCTAATTTTTGTATATGGGGTTTCCAATCTTCATTAATTTTTTTTTGTAGATCTCGATCAATTCTTCTTATCTCTTGTTTAATAGTTTCTAACGCTTTCTCATCGTTAGTACCATACCTAATATTTAATTGTACAGGTTCTCGAATCTTCCTTCCATCAGTTTCAGCCCAAAAAAAGTCAATTAATTTAATTGCTTTCTCTTTCTCAGAAAAAAGCAAATTCCCAGGATTAACATCACGGTGCCTAATCTCTTTCTCTTTCAAAATGTCTCTTATTCTATTAAGTTGCCTCATAACTTCGTCAATGGGAATGGTAAACAACATTCTTCTAACAAAATTTCCATCAAGTTTAGTAAGAATTCCTAGAGGAAAATCATATCTCTCCATTATGTAAGATTTATTGTCAGATTCAATAATATTTGGAGAGTGTATATTTGTACCCCTACAACTAAATTTTTCTATACAATATACTTCATGTTCTACAGAAGAAAGTCTATTGTTTCTAGTACTTCTAAATACTTTTTGAATAGTATCATTTGAAAAACTTATGACCGATTGTCTAGTCTTTATTCTATGAGTCATTTTCTTTTCTCTCTAAGTAATCTGATCCTCTATAATATTCCCTTTTATTCCTGAGACTTCCATGTTCCTTATAAAAATTCCACCGTGGCAGAATCCCACGCTCACTAAACGTTCTAGAGTAATATTCACTAAATTCAGGATTTGAATGTTCTGGATCTTGTATTAAAAAACAGGGTTTTCCTAGTCTGGTTCCCTTCAATTTCATTCTACATAGTTTTCTAGAAATGTTTGGCATAGGACCAATAAAATCCTTTCTAAAAGGAGTTTCTACTAACTTAATATTATGTTTCTTTATAATTTCATTTCTAATCGCAAGCGCAGCTCCAGTTTGACCCCTTTCTCTTCCTAAAGCTTTCAAATAAATTCCACCATTTTTTGTTACTGTTTCTTCACAGCGTAAGTCTCGTTTCCTTGTCATGAACTTCATTAATAAACAAAAAATATAATCCAAGTCTAAGTCGTTCGCTACTTTAGTAAAGTTCGCAAACCAACTATCCATCGCAAATAAATCATTACTTAATGTTAATAACCACTCTGATTTCTTACCAGTTAAACTCCAAGCTTTATTATTACAATACCCCAGATAATGGTAGTCAGAGTGTAGAACCAACTTATCTATTATTTTATTCTTTTCCATTTCTCTAAGCATCCCAACAGTACCATCTGTTGAATGGTCATCAACAACTATTAATTCATATTTGTCTCTCGGAGTTGTTCTAACCACAGAATCAATACAGAACTTAGATAACTTCATCCTATCACAAGTAATTATAGAAATAGATATAAACATTTAAGAACCTCTCCCCCAAACTAAAAACTGGCTGTTTCTTGGTTTTATCAGCTTATGTTTAATTCTCCATTCTAAGCCATGGTCAGTTACTAGTGGAGAGTCTCCTGGTTTTCCATAAATTGCGTATTCCCACTTCATCACAAAGTCTCTCATCAATTCATTTCCATACCTAAATTGTTTTTCAGGATTCTTATAGTCAACCATTTGTGGAACTGCACCTTTTACAAAACTGCCTCTAATTAAAACTGGATTCAATCCAAACTGTTTTTTTCTATCACTGGCTAGGAGAAAACTTCCTCTCTTATTATAATCATATCTACAATTAAAAAGCTTCGGTCTTTTAGAGTTTGAAATAGGAAATTTACATAGTCTTAAGCAAGCTATAGGTGGTCGTTCTTTTAAAATGTTGATCATATCATCTATATCAATCTTCCTATGTATTATCCAGTCATCTTCTAAATGAAAAACCCAATTTGCTTTGACTTGTGACCAAGTCCAAATTACAGCTTTTGGAAATGATGGTTTCCTCGGCATATTGTATGAAACGTCATCAAAATAAGACTTACAAACTCGAGTAATATTTTTAAACTTTTCATTGTCTCCTACTGGATCAATATTAACTATTAACCTATATCGTTCAATGTCTTTGTAAAAAACGTTCTTATGAAAGGACTTCAGAGTTTTATCTAAAATTGAAGATCTAAGAACAGCTGTCATTGTAATATCAATTCTCTCTTTCACTACAAAAAGCTCCTATAAGGAAGTCCTCTTTCACTTAATCTCAATTCCATCCAACTTTTCGGACTTGGTTCAACAAAAGGTTGTAGCCTTATTGGAATCTTACCATCCATCCAAAAATCAACAACAAATCCAATATCAACAGAACGTCCACCTTCTTCTTTAATAAGACCAGAATATATTCTTCCTAATTCTCCAGCAGCAACAAGCCAAAAGTCATAATCTTTTGCTCCTCTTTTTATAAAGTCTATTGTTTCATAATATGAATTTACATATTGGTTTTCATATTGACCAACAATGCTAAATATGTCCATAGAACAATGTTCCATAAATTTCAAGAAAACTTCAGCTCTATCAGTAATAAAACAAACCTTTCTTCTTTTCATAATATCTATTAAGTTCTTCCTTTTTTTAGAAATCCGGAGTATCATTAAATAATGTATTTCCGGATTACAGTAACTTTCATTATCAAATTCTGCACGATTATAAAGTTCCCTCCACATCTTTAATCTAGAAACAGTTGCTTTTGACATCGGTTTATTTGGAGGTCTCCTTAATCTTGGCCAAAATTCTTCGTCAAAATAAACTTGTGGAGTATCAATATAGTTAGCATGTCTTGCGTAGAATCCCCACAATTCAAAAATTTCTAGAACTTTAGCTAGTGGTATCCCTTCTTTTTTAGAAATTATAGAAAGTTGTCTCCAGTCGTCATACAGAACTGAATGGAGGTATTTGATTCCACCATCTCCAAACCTAATTAAGCTAAAGGGCTGTTTTTCTTGAATATGTTTTTCTAAATCTCTCATCACTTCTCTTGTTTTAGCCACTTTCATTTTAAAAACCCTTCAAATAACTCAATCATTTCCTTCATATTTTGTTTTCGGTCTCCTAACTCTTCAATCTTTTCTCGTCCAGCTTTACCCAGTTTGAATCTTAGTTCTAGATCTTTTACTAAGCGTTCGGTTTCCTTTACAAAAGAAGCAAAATCGTTTTTAGAAACTAAACCAGTCTTTCCGTGTTGAATATAATCTTCTGTACCAGCAAGTGGTGCGTCGGTTGTTACTACTGGACATTCAGTCAACATAGTTTCTTGTGGAACTATATGAAGACCCTCGTTTGTACTAGGTGACAACCAAATAGAAACTTTATTATAGAAAATATTTTTCTTAGACTCTTCTGGTTCTCGAAAATATCTATCAATCTCATTATAATGTGGATTATGATATATTCCTAACATATAAAGTTTTACGTTCCTATACTTCTTTTTCAAATAACTAGACGTTTGGACAACCCAAAAATCTCGTTTCGTTCTGTGTTTTCTGTGATAAAGTCCTCCTATAACAATCTCAGAATGACTTCTAATATTCATTGGAAAGCACTCATCTAAGTCGTTTCCTGGTCTAATAATAAAAGATTTAACATTATATTTTTCAAGTTTCTTTTGTAAACCACTACTATTTACAATCTTGATTAATGGAACTTGAAGTACTCTCCCTACTATTTCAGGTTCGGACATCTTCCATGTTTCCCAAGCTCTTAACCAATGAACTCGTAAACTAGCAGGGTACATAAGAGACGAGGGAACTGTTTCATAACCAGTAGCAATCACGACATCACTTCTTGGTAATATTCCATTTCTCTTGGGAATAATATGTTTTGCTTTTAGGGGTGTCCACGTATGTTGGTTTTTCATTGAGTCTATGATAAAGACTTCATGTCCTAAATCAACCAACGCGTTTGCTGACCGTACAACCGTCAAACTACCTCCATTATTTCCAAGTCCACATTTTACAAGATTGAATACTATCCGCATATATTCTCTCCTGCTTCCTAAAGAGATTTAAAAATTTTGTTGTACAAACATAACATTTTTAACTTTAAGAAGTCAGTTACTCGGACTGGTAATGACATTGCAAGTAAAAGACCAAAAACAAAACCTAAAATAAATGACATATATTGTCCTCCTCTAACGTTTCTAATCTTTCTAAAACATTATTATATTGAATTACTTCTGTGTTTAACGGATTTAATAAATAAACATCATCTCTTGTCATTCCATCATCAAGAGAAACTAATTTAGTTTTTAACAGTACTGACAAATGTGAGACCGGTGAGTTTAGATTCCCAACTGTAACTTTAGCTCTCTTAATTATTTCTATCACACAACCGAGCAAAGAAGAGTTTCTATTCAGTTTTACTTCTAAGTTCTCATAGTCAGTAAAATCTATCTTACTAAGACTTTTTAACACTATGTCTTTACTACTTTGTTCCTTTAGCCACGACAAATCGACAAACGCTGATGTCCTCTTTATACTATTTACAATTTTGCTATTAGAAAGTCTCGGTTTGAAGTCATAATCCATCTCACTTCTAGGAAACTGCCACTTTACTCTAAATTTATAATTACGAATGTCAGGACAAAACATATCTTTAATTTTATATCTATCTTTATAGTTGTTTAGAAAGGAAATTTTTATTGATTCATAGATTTTCTGTGGGAACTCATCTAACTTAAAACATTTTTGTTGAAAATTTTCTTCTCCTTTTATCCTCAAGGGAACTAGAACATTAGCGTACTGTCCATAGAGGTCAAACCTTTCGGGCCGAGTTAAAACAACAAGGTCAATCTCTGGGTCCTTCTTTTTTAGATAAATGGCATAAGGAGCAAACCTATACATCTCCCAACCTAAAGAACCAGTAAAAGGACCAAACAAGAAAGCATACTTTTTAGACATTACTAACTTCTACTTTCGGTCCTCTTTTTTCTTCCGGATCTTTTAAAACCTTCTCTTGCACAGTTGGTTTTAACATTCCTTCCATTATCTTATTTTCTTTTGTGAGAGTATTAACTTCTTTTTGAAGTCGAAGAATTTGGTCTGCTGCTCCTCTTAAAAGTCGTTCAATTTGTAAAAGTTGTATCTCTCCTCCGTAAGAACCTTTCATATGATAGTCAACTAATTGTCTTGTAATTCCACTTATCGTTTGAATATTCATCTCTAACCAATCATTTTGTTTTTCCATGTTTCTTTTCTCCTTTAAGTTTCTTTATTAAAATTTTGTTCAAGTTCTCTAGAACTACTTTAGGGTCTAAGTTATATCTCATATCTTCAATAAATGTTATTGGTGTTTGCATAATATTATAGTCAACTGTATGGTAACGTTTCTGGTGACCCCACGAAAGAACTTGAACTCTATATAACAATGACATATTCGGGATCGCTGACTGACTTCCACAGGTAAAAAATGTTCTTTCCAAAATTACCATCAAAATTCCAATTAGAGATGAGTTCTCGGACAAAGGAATTTTCGTTAAGTCTAAAAATCTATCCTTCTTATCAGGAAAATATTCTCCTTCTTTACCGCAAATAATAAAATTAAAATTTGACCGTAAAGGATGGCCTGATAACATATCGTAAAACTCATTCCAATGTTTCCAGTTTCGTTGAAAACCAATTCTATATCGAGGGGCCAAAACAACTAAAGGTTTATCCTTGGGAACAAACTTATCAACAATTATATAGTTATCTTTCCTAGGTGAGAATTTAAACGTCATCTCACTTCTTGAGTATTGATTTTTATTGAGAAAATGTTTCCTTTCAATTTTAGGAAAAATGTGTTTAACTATATTAAATCGTTTTTTATAAGTCTTTCCAAACTTAATTGCTAAACGATTATATTGGTCTAATGGGAACTTATTCAATGTATAACAATTTCCTAAAAACTTCTTCCCGTCTCCATCAATCCTCAAGGGAATTAGAATATCAGCAAAGGTTCCATATAAATCAAATCTATCTGGTCTTGTATATACTATATATTTAATATCTTTTCCTTCGTATTTCTTAAACTTCATATAAGGTAGCATTGGTGCGAACCTTGCCGCTTCCCAGTACATTTCACCTATACAAGGACCCATCAAAACAGCATCGTCCATTATTTAACTCCAATTATTTATTGTCAATAATATTAACGTGGTGTTTCCTTTTATGCCTCTTAATTATTTTATCTACTTTCTTCTTTGGACAATAAACTTTCATTAGCACAGTATGAAAGTTTGGTCTTATTAATTCACCATCTAAAGTCTCTCCATTTGAAAGTTGAGTTGTACATGAAAACATTTTTGCTCCTTTCTAAACAAGGCAGACAGCAGTTTAATTGTTATTGACAGACCATACTGTCTATAGTTTTACCATCATCGTTCATGATGAAAAGCATACATTCTCTCCCAATCAATATATCCCCGACGAACTTATCGTCATCTTCTTTAATGGTTGTTTTAATCTGAATGAACTCGAACGGACTGTCCATGTCAGGCATAGGAGTGACAATCCGGTGAGTTTCAAAGCTGTTCATTCGATCATGAAACTCATCCATATTATTTACAGCTACCTTCCTATACTCAGCCTCCAAGCACTCAAACATATGGTGGAGGGAAGGTACTACCTTGTCATAAAGGCTACCTCTACGATTAGAGACCCCTTGCTCATCTTCTAGATGTCTAACTATCTTAATATACATGTCTTTCTCCTCTCTGTCTCGCTGTCTGCCTTGTTTCTACCAATCATTAACAAGCATTTTATCATTTTCTATCATTTTGTAAAATTCGTCAAACTTCATCGAGTCAATCCACTTCTCAGCTTCTTCAAATCTAATCATCTGTTCTCGGTTTGGATGTTTCCTGTTTCTAATTAAAACATTACAAATACTTCCAGATAACCTGCCTGTATGAATTCCGAGTTTTACCTTTAAACCAACAATATATTTTTCACCCCCAGTTGAAAGATCCATCAACCACCAGTACTCTTGATCATGCCGTTTGTCTACTCCAACTAATTTTCGCAAATCAATAAAACCTACATCTTTAAAAAAGTTTGTTCTAACTGTCCAGAACCCTGATCCCCCAAGTTTTCCAATTGTCGCAGGATGACCAGCTAATGTTTTTGGTAACATCACTTTTTCTTTAATTCCACCAGGATGTTGAGAAATTACTTTAACATTCTTTAATTTTAAACTAGTTACATCTTTCCAAGCCTTACGAACAATTTTATCCCAGTTCGGAACAGGAATCACATCATTATCTAGGAAAAGTAAAAACTCGCACTGATCTTTATTTGGATCCTGTTCATGTAATAATCCAAACTGGTTTGAGGAAACTGCTTTACTAAAAGCATCGAATGTTGATTCTTTAGTATTGAAAGTAACTTGTGTAACAAGACCCTCCTGATACAACTTGCTAAAATATTCGAAATGTTTACTCGTACGATAAGTAGTAAGATTGTCATAAACATATAACTGAAAAGGACTAGTAGTATGTTTATATAGTGCTTGTATACACTTACTACTAATTGCGAGCCTATTCCTTATTGTCATCATTATCTTGATCATCTATTAATCTTCCAATCTTCTCAACAGTTTCATAAAGGTCAATCGTATCATAACAAGGACTATAATCACCACGACTTTTTGGACAGGGTCTCTGTCCATGTATAAAACACGGAGAACAATCGAGTTTCCCCTCAACCCAGTCTACATTTTCATAAGTTTTTAATCTAACAAAAGCTGGAAAGGGACCATAGATACCAAAAATTGGTATTCCAACTGACTGCGCAATATGTATTAATGCTGAGTCTGTTGAAATCGCTAATTTAGATAGAGATGTTATAGCGATCGTATAATCTATTGATTTAGAATGTTCACAAAAATTGAAAACCAAATGTTTATTATCTAACTCACTTATAAACTTTTCAATATTCTCAGACTGGTGTGGTGAATCAGTTATTAGAATGTTAAAATCTCTGTTAGTAAGCTTATCTATCAAGTTTATCCAAAAGCTAGGTCTTGGAGTTCTAACTGGAGAACTAGCTCGTATCTGTATAACAATAAAGGGTTTATTTTCGAGACTCCATTCTTTCAATATTTCTAAACACTCCTCAACCTTCTCTTCTTTTGGTCTCTGTTTTGGTCTTAATTTCTCATCTGGTAAGTCAAGTTCTAACCACTTTGAAAACAAATTATAAGCATTCGAAGTCTTAGCTTCATTACAACGTTCTATTACTCCCTCAAAAATTGCATGGTAATCTGAGTTAATAAGTTGTTTTACAGTAAAAGGAAGATCTAATATTTCGTCAATACAGTCCCAGGTTTCTATCATTGCTTGATACTGTGGACCGCAGGCAAATTTAATAGTACATGTGGGGAACTTCTCTTTTAGATAGACAAGATTTGGCTGGATAAATAATAAGTCACCAACACCGCCTGTTCTAGTTACTAACAATAACTTATCATCTAGATTTTGACCCATATACGGTCGATAGAGGTTTTTAAATTTCATTCCAGAGGGTTTTAAGATACGTTTATTATAAATGTAATGTAGTTGTTGATAAATTCCCAACGCCATTACGTACTTCACTCGTTTCTTAAGCTGTTGCTCCTTGAGTTTGCTTTGTTCAAAAGCAACGTTACTAACACACTCAGCTATAACAATATTAGGAGGATCTTTCCGTAATTCGTCTAACGATTCTACGTACCGTAATGTTAAATCTTTCATACCTAACTGTCGTAATAAATCATTCGTAATAGGTTTAAATTTTTTTAAATCAACATCATCTAAAGTGTCTCTCAAATTCAAAAGGTTTCTTGTTCCATTCACAATTTCAATCCTCTTTTCTAGAGTTAACTAGTTAGTCAGTTTCTTTCTCAGCTTTCCATTCTTTATCTATAACATTGAAGAATTCTTTCTTCTTCTTATCACTCAATTCTGCTGGTGATTTTACACCCATGTCAGCCAGTTTCTTTTTGAAAAACTTTTGATACTCAGTTTCTTCTTTAAGTCCCTCTTTACATTTTTCTTCAATTTCTTCCTCTTTCTCTTTCTCTTCTTCATCTCCAGCTACTTCATCTTGTTCTGTAACTTCTTTCTCAATGTCTTTCTTTGTAGCTGCGATATTTTCATCAGGAACTTCGTCAACCACGTTATCTTCATGTTCTTCAATACTTTCAAGATCCTCTTCATCCTTCATAGGTGGTGGTCCCGTAACTTGGTCTAAGATTCTATCAGTTTTTCTGTCAGCCTCCTTAACTTGTACGTAACTATCATCAAGGATCAAATCCACTAATTGTTCTGCCTCTTTTGTTTTACTCATAATTAATACCTCCAAAAAACTCTTCCTAAAATATTACACAAATATTGAAACAATCGCTGTTGCTATTAAAGCAATAATAATTCCAAGTATAATAAGAGAAATTGAGGGAAGTCCAGTTTCTATAAGAGTTATAACTGCAAATATTACTCCACCTACAAGCACGAGACCAATTACCCAATCTCCTACATCTTCTCTAATACCGAATTTTGTCTTATGTTTATCATAATAAATGCTAAGTTTACGTAAATTATCTTTTGTTTTTGTAACGTCACTCCCAGACAAGATAGCAACTACAGACGCAAGAGCATCAACTGATTTAGTTGGAACCTTAGGAAACTTAGTTTCTATATATTTTTTCGCAATAGCAAAAGAACGATCATATGTTGGTTGTTCTCCTTTTACTAATTTTTTAACCAGATCAGGAGTGACAGTTGGAACATGAGCAACTAACTTTTTAAGAAGAGAAGAATCCTTTCTTTTTATTGCAGAACTAACTTTCCCTAACAAAAGTTTAGCTTTATCAACTGTTAACTTTTTTATAAAAGAAGAAAGATCTTCATTAAGTAAACTAATCTCATCTAATAGATAAATTTCATTTAAATACATATTAATTTTGTCCATTTCAACCGTCTCCTATTTACTAGAAATATCGGCAATAGTTTTAACTAATAATCCATTAGCAACTGCAGTTAACGGATTCTTTGCCTGTCTAATCTCAGAAACTTTAAAAGGAAGTTCATAACCCGAAAGGACATTCTTAAATAAACTTAAGAAACCTTTTGGTAATGATGTTCCCCCAGAAACTATAAAGGGAATCGACTCCTCAACTTCTATATCAACTCGTTCATTAAACTCTTTAATTATTCTCTTAATTGTATACCTTATCAATGCCTCATAATAGTAATGTAATGCCTCTAAAACTCTTCGTTTCTTTTTATTCTTCTCAGTCGAAAAGTCTTCCTCTAAACTTAAACTTTTCTCCTTCAAACTAGTTACTCTATTTGGAATTATATCCAATGACTCCCCTACATTCTTATCAATCCAGTCACCACTTCTTGCAGTAGAGAACTTAAGAGCTTCAACCCCTTTATATGAAACAGCGCAGTTTGTCATACCCGCACCCAACGACATAGCTACTCCACTGAAGTTTTCCTCTTTAGTCTCTGAGTAAATAATTGCCATTCCTTCATTAACAGGTGAATGATTAACGCCAATACTTCCTAAGATTCTAGCGAAAACTTTTTCATGATATGTAACAGATCTCCCCTCATCAATTGCCTCAGCTGGTATACTATAAGAACAATAAACTTCTTTGTCTTTTATATTTCCAAACAACTCCTGTAACATTAAAGTAAGAACATCAATAGCTGCTACCTCTTTTGGACTTATAAGACCACTTTCCATCGGTCTAGAAACTTTTTGTCCAAAGATATTTGAAAAGACGAAAGCATCTTGACCAATAATAAACAAGTTTCCTTCACTATCTTCAACATAAGAGATATCAGTAAGTTCAGAAATAACGACCTCATCTTTAGTTAGTGGTAAGAAAACATTTCTCGTAATTTTAATTTCATCTGAGTCACTTCTAGCCATACAAATGTTCATTGTACCAATATCTAAACCAACATAAAAAACACTTTTAGATTTCTCTTGATCTATCTCTTCTGCCATTCTTTTACCTCCTACCTTTTTAATATGTTCAAGGAGAACCTCTACTAGAGACTCTTAAATTTTTAAAAGTCTATTATTAACAATAATTATCTAGAAATATAGTTCATAAGAAACTCTTAAAAAATTTTGTTAATGATTTCAACTAGTTACAAAAACAGAAATCCTCTATTTTGTTAGTTCTTAGTAATATAAAGGGAAAATTTAACTACTTGATTTTATTCCCTTTTTTCTTATCAATTTCAGACAAAGATTTAGCACTTTCTATTATTGTTTTGTCTGCCTTCTCAATTTTAAAACCAGAAGTTCTAATTTTCATCCTACTTGTATCAACGTCTGGAATAAATTTTCCCACTTCATCTAACTCTTCAATCTTTACTTCTTTCTCAGGTCCCTCAATAAAAGTTTTAACCTCATGAATAGTAGGCTCTTTGTCCACTATTACTTGTAAAAGTTCCTCAAATTTATCAAACCTGTTTCTAAGTTCGTTATAATTTGCAGATTCATATCGCTCAACTGGTTGCTTAATTGATTTACTTCTTTTCGGTCTAATAATATCTGGACCAGATTTAATTTCATAATTCTCAATTCCCATCTTTCTTAACTTTATCATAACCAAATTCAAATCAATATTAGTAATGTCTACTTTAGCAGGAGTTCTAAAGGGTGCTACTTTTGGAAATTCGACAAAGTGTCCTTTGTCTCTTATTATGAGCTTAATCATTATTGAATTCGCTCCAGATACTCACCAACAATCCTTTTCTTAACCTTTTTCTTAACTTTAGATAAATCATCATATCTCAACTTAGGATTAGGAGGATGTAAACCAAATACATCAAACCAACCTTCTTCAATTTGATTGTTCTTCGTAAAACCAGATTCAGGTACATCTGTAATTTTAAGTTCTGGATTAAAGACTTTTATAAGCGTTTTCTTTTGGTCTGGATTAACTAAAAGCTCTACTTCTCCAATTGAAGTAACCCATTTATAATCTTGGTGTTCTTTAGACAATTTAATTTTTTGGTCAGGATCAACCATCTTGCAAAGAATATTATGAGCAATTGATTTTCTTTTTCCTTTATCAGCTATATATTCGAAAGTATCAATTAATGATAGAGGCTCAACATCAAGACCAGTTTCTTCTTTAACTTCTCGTTTCACACAATGATTAATATCTTCTCCAAGAGGTTTATCACATTTTCCTCTTGGAAATTCCCAATGAAGTGGCCAGTGGTCTTTTGACGAACGTTGTATTAATAAAATCATTTTCTCAAAATTTTCACCTTCTTTTATTATAATTCCACAACCAACTGGAACCACTACTTCTACTTCATCTTCCATACCAACCATTTTCTCTATTAAATCCAGTCTCTCCTGATATAATTTTCTCATTATGTAACTCCTTCTAATTTGTAAATATATAACTCGATAATCATACCCTCTACTAACTTAACATTCCCAACTTTTATAACTAATATAGTAGATTTAGAATCCCTGTCCTTTAAAATATAGTCATCTCCATACATCAATTGTCCATATCTTGAGTTAACAATTAGCAGTTTATTATTAGTTATTCGTTCTTTAATTACTATTTCAACATCGTCTTTAGACTCCGCCTGTGACTTTGTAATTGGAGGAGAAAAATACCTAGTTTTAAATGTCGCCGTTCCCTCAAACTCTACTGTCGATGTTGTATCAAAATCTATAGCGTCAAACTCAGTGTGAGACGTTTCATCTATACCCATGTCCCACTTGATATTGTAGAGTTCTCGATTAACTGGAGGTTGATAATCGGTATATTCTGAATAACATGACCCATATCTAATTTCGAGATCAATTGCTTTAGCAAGATAATCAGACGATAAGATAAGATAACTGGGTAATTCAACTTCATATTCCACAGTAGCAGTTAATCTCCAGTCAGCTAATTTGTCAGTTCCACCATAACGTGTACTTCCGTCTGCTAACGATGTTAATCTATATATTGGTTTAACGGTACAGGGTACCACTAATTCATTTATATTTGTCGTTTTAACAAGTCTTCTATGTGCACCAGCAGATTTCCAATCTAGTTTATAAGAAAGATGTGTATACTCATTCGTATATCTATAGTTTATAAATTCTTGTGGAAGGATAATAAAAGAAGTAAACCATCTAGGATATATCCACCTTTCTAAACCACCAAAAATTTGTATCATATACATTCTTAAGTCAGCATACTCATAAAATGAGTTAAGTAACATAATTAGTTCTATTTCTCCTTTAATTCGTAAAAAACCAACATTAACTACAACATTTTCATCTTGATAAATTGGTTCGAAAAGTCGCTTTATAAAACCTGGAGCTAAGTTAGGAAATCTCCATAATTGTTTACCTCCAGCAGAGCCATCAGCTGGTCCAAATTCACCAGTCGGATTTAATATTAGGGCTGGTAACATTGGTTTGTCAGTTTCTCGATTATATTGTTCTTGTTTCTCTAAATATTCGACTGCTTTATCATATGTACCTACAACTGTATACTCAAAACGTGGATGAAGATAAGACGTAAAATAAGTTAACGTATCGGCGAAAAAACTACCGTATACATTATGGATATAATGGTAGTGATATCTGGTTGTTACCATATCTTCGTCTGAAGGCATTATTCTTCCTCGTCAACTTCAGAAAGTTTTATTATCTCATCTGTAGGAACTACATTCTCAAAACCAGCTCTTCCTAAAACCTTACTTTCTTGGTGAAAATCATTTAGAAGAGTGAGAGCATCAGTAGTAGAAATCTGAATTCCTGTAGTTCTTACTATCTTCCTATTTAGTCTCCTTACAATATTTTGTCTTTCAGCAATTAGGAAAATGAACTCATTCATATATGCTGATAATGTAAAACCATAAATTGTCAAGATGTCAAAAAATACTTTATCAACAACCTCAATTTTTGATAAGGTTGTTGTTTCATTTAAGATAAAACTTACATCATTAAAATATTCTGGTTTAATATTTTCAAATTGATTTATAATATCAAGCGTATCTTTTCTAAAATCATGTAAAGTTAAAAATGTTTCACAAAACTTCGACGAAAGCAAGTTCTTAAACATATTTACTTTCACATTCCTTTTATGAACAGACTCTCCTGAGAAGTCTGGATTGATAGTAAATAATAAGAATGGAGACTTCTTAGTAAAAAATATTCCGATGTTATAATTACCATCTAAAAAAGGAATTCTCAAACAATAATTTCTATCAAAGACTTTCCCTAAAGTCAGTGGCATTATACTTCCTTTCAAATTCTACTCTAAATTAAGTCTGTCATACTAGACCAAAGATCTGACTCCTTATCATCAGAAGAGGATTTATCTAGAGTAATGATAATTTCTTTCTTCCCCATTGTTTCTCCATTAACTTTATTACAAAAATAAGAGAAGTTCTGTTTTACTTGTATATCATTTTCTGGATTCCATACATACAATGCTTTTACTATGTTTTCACCTAACTCCGAAATATAATCGCTTATTTCCTTTAATTTACAATTACTATTCTCATTTTTGTCAACAAAAGATCGAATGATATTTTTTAATCCTTCTGGAATTTCATTCTCAAACCCTTTTATAAATCTAACTAAGTTCGAGACTTTCTCTTTCTTTATTTTCTTTTTGATTTCAAATAACTTAACAATTTCTGGCGTCCTCCCAGAAAAGTCATTTTCATCTAATGTTCCTATTTTCTCTTTCACTTCTAACGGAACTATCTCGTTTATAATTTGTTCTAAATTAAACTGGTTTTCTGACGGTAATCTAATGTCCTTTATCTTAGAAAGACCATCTTGTAACTGGTCAACAAAAACGGTCTTCCCTATTATTTTTTCTCTTATTTGCTCAACAAAACTCGTAATATCAAACTCAGATACTTCATCAGAACCGTTATCTTTTAAAAGTTTAGTATAGAAATTAAAAACTCCTCTTTTGTTGTAAGTTCTAAAACGTGATACAACAGCAGAACCCAAATCGGGAACGTCATCCAAAAAACTCAGAGTAAAAATATCACAAAAACATCTTAGACCTAAATACATAATTGATTTATTTGTTATAGCATCTTTTATCTTAGATTCTAATCTGTTTCTCACTTCTCTAATATAACCAATAAAAAGTAATAAATCAAAAGCCATTTCCAAATTCTCTGGTCTGACTTTATCTAACTCTGGTTTATATTTCATATCGAAGAAAGTAACAGGAATACTAATTCCATTCTCTATGTTATTTCTAAAATGAGTCATGTAAAACAGTTTTGACAAATAAGTTACCGACTTAAAATCTTTATCTAAAATACCAGGAAGTAACGAAAATTCTTTGTTATTAAACTTATTATAAATTGTAATAAAAGGATTTCTTTGTTCTGAGGTTGTTGACAATTCTAAAATTCTTTCTAATTCATGGAGATCATTCAATAAAACTTTCTCTACAAAGTTACCTTTAAATTCTTGAATGTTTTCATATTTTTCTGCATATTTCATACTCTTATCAATATCTGGAACTTCAATATCCTTTATATTTTCTAATCCAGGTCCACCAATAAATTTGTCTAGTTCAGAAATATTATCTTCTGGAATGTTTTCTTTAATTTCACTCGGTTCTATGTTTTCTTCTTGAATTTTTGGAATATTTAAAATCTGATTTGGCATATTTCTAATACCACCAACCATATTTTTATGACTTTTTAAAGATTCAGCTAATAAGAGATCTCTTCTTAAGCCTGCATTTATAGAAAAATAGTTCTCTACGGATGTTTTAATTATAAAAGCTACAACTTCAAATATTTGGAATGGTACAATTATATCACCAAAATCTGAGTCATTTCTATAAATTCTTATTGTTACTACTCTCTCACCACTACTTGCACTAGCTTTCTGAAATTTAAAAATTAATAAGTGGTCAGCTTTATATCTCTTATCTACTTGAATGTTATTATCAAAATATTTTGTTTCATTATTCATAATTTCCTTTATTGTCTTATATAAATCGATTATATTTTCATAACTTAGACTACAATTTCTAATTCGTCCATCAGTAGTAATCCCAATACTTAAACGGACCGCATTGAAATTATAGAAATCTGTTGTACTAATTGAGTGGCTGATTCTCATAAATGAATTTGTTTGATATTGTTTATCGTGGTAGGATAAATAAGTTTGATTAAACCAAAACGATTCTTGATCTTCATACATTTTTCAATTCTCCTTTCATTAGTTCTCTAGTTTGTTTTTTGTTCTGATAAATAAAAGATAGTTCTAGATTTCTTGTTAGACTCCAAAGGTTTTCCGGGCGACTCGGGAGGCGAGTCGCTGTAAGAAGTTATTATGACCAAAGACATTCAACAAAAGAAAGACAACGTAAGGAATAGTAATCTAGATTTTGAACCCCCTATTACTTTATATATAGAAGATATTCTTTTGATTATTCAAGTTTCAACTTTCGCTTTCCCCGTTTTAGTAGTTCAGTTTTAGATTTTAAGTTGTTAAATCAAATCCACTTAACAGCAACCCACCTCCTGGGTTGCCCAGAAAACCTTTGGAATCTTGCTAGTAAAATAATACTATTCAACTTGTTCTTCTAGTCCCACTTTCAGATTCTAGATACTATCTAGTAGTAGGTTTATATATATAGTTGTAAATCCATAATGGATCATATCTACTAGATCTTCTTAATCGTTTATTTGTTCTAAGTTATATCGGTTGTAATCTATATATATTAAATAGTAAATAAAGGGAACTATGTTTTTATTAATTGAACAAATAAGAAAGGAGAATTATGGAGTTAAAAAGAGGTTATGTATTTGGTGGACCCGCAAAGAAAGGAACGAGAATTCATATTTATTCTGAAGTTTCTAAGGATGTATCACTTTGTTTAAGAAATAGGGTACGTAGTATGGTTTATATTTATGGAGACGGAAACATAAGAGAAAAGTATGATAATTCAGTATGTAAGAACTGTTTAAGAAAATATAATTAAGAGGAGGTTAAGATGAATCAGCTTCAACTTATCACAGAAGTCAAAGAGGGTTTTGTTTTTGGTTATTCTAAAAAGGTGCAAAAACTCCATATTTTTCATAATATTTTCCCAGAGGTTGCTTTATGTCTTGTTCATGGAGAATTTATAGGGAAGCGAAAAAAAAGTCATGGAGACATTTGTAAAATATGTCGGAAAAAATACAACAAACTAACAGGAGAATAATGTAATGGAGGTTTAAAAAGATGTCGCTAAAAGAAGAAATGGAACTCCAAAGAATTTCATCTCAAACTAGAACAGCTCCACCAGATAGTTTAACTACAACTAATCCACCATGTCCTGAATGTGGTTTGATCCATCCTCCATTAAAATCTGGAGAGATTTGTCCGAATGCTCCTGTTAAAGTTGGTGGAGCAGAAGTTGAGTTGTCAAAATTCTTTGGAGACTTGAAGAATATTTTTGTAAGTCAGATGAAAAACAAAGATATTAAAAATGTAGATAAACTCTTGGGAAGTTTAATTATAGAGGTTACAAAGTTTTTAGAAAATTATAAGGAGTAAATATGGAATTAACTGAAGAACAATCTCAAGTTTGTGAGTCAGCCCTTCACTGGATTGAATTTAAATTAAAATATAAAGACTTTGGACCCCATTCAAATTTTGAGAAACAATTTATGACAATTGGGGGTTATGCTGGAACTGGAAAAACTTTTCTTATTAGTGGTATAAGAAAAGCTTTTAAAGAAATGTTTAAATATTTCAATGTTGCTTTTGTTACATTTACTGGTAAGGCATCATCAGTTCTTCGATCTAAATTAGAGGAGAATAATGCGTTTTTTAATAATGACTATGTTGGAACTATTCATTCTTTGATTTACAAACCTGTTTTTGAATTTGATGAAGAACTACAAAGACCAGTAATAGTTAGGTGGGATAAAAAAACAGATTTGTATGATATTTATGATTTGATTATAATTGATGAAGCTTCTATGATTTCAAAGTCAATTTGGGAAGATCTCAATAGCTTTGGAATACCAATTGTTGCAGTTGGAGATCATGGTCAACTCCCTCCTGTTAGTTCCAATGGAGACTCGTTTAGTTTAATGTCACATGTAGATTATAAATTAAATAAAATTCACCGACAAGCTGCTTGTTCACCTATTATTTCTTTATCTTCTTTTGTTAGAAGAAATGGTTATTCCGTCTAACAAAGCCTTTTCAGCAGGAGTTTTTAAACTAAGTTGGAATAGTGATAAATGTCAAGATATATGGAATAATATTATTTTTGATGACTCGGTTATTGTTCTTTGTGGTTTTAATAAATCGAGAGTAATGTTAAATCATGTAATTCGAAGTCGTCTTGATTTTGAAGATAAGGAACCTTATCCAGGTGAGAGACTTGTGTGTTTGAAAAACAATCCATATTCGAAGATTATGAACGGTCAGATTGGAACATTGATGTGGGTTATGCCACATATGAAAGACTATCGAAGGATGACTATTCAAGTTGATGGGATGGATGAACCTTATGAAGGCTTAGTTAATATGTCTTGTTTTGACCAGGTAAATTATGATATTATGTTTGATAAACAAAAATTTAAGAAAGAAAAAAGAGTGAGAGTCTTGAAGAAAACTGGATTTAATTTTATTGACTTTTTTGATTTTGGATATGTTATAAGTGTTCATAAGTCACAAGGTTCTGAGTGGTCAAAAGTTGTTTTGTTTGAACAACGGTCTAGATATTGGGATAATGAGTTTTACAAAAGGTGGTTATATACTGCTATAACTAGAGCTAAGGAGAAATTGTTTGTAATTTCAGATTATTATTGAAAGGGGGTTTATGACTACTAGGAAAGAAAAACGAGAGGCGGCTGGTTTACGGCGAGCTGAGATTGCGAAAGAAATTTTTGGTGTTATGTCTAGTAAAATAGAGGAGGAGGAAATAAAAGGAACTTTTGGAGTTACCCAGTTAGAAGAGGCTTTAAAAGAAGGGGATAAATATGTTAACAAAATGATGAAACAAAATCCTCAAGAAAAACATATGATAAAATCTGCCGCTATTTTTGTGAGACTTAGGTTAGAAAAATTTCTTAAGGAAGTAGATGAGGAGATTAAAACATGAAAGATTTAGTTAAAGCATTTTTAGAAAAGTTAAATGATCCGAATCTTTCTAAAGATTATACAATAGATGATTTTTATGAAGAAATGGGAATACCAAAAGAGCAGCGAAGCGACTTTGCAACTGCCGCACTTTTGAAGCAAATGTTGGAGAAACTAGGATATGAAGCAATATAACAGTTTTGGAGGATAGAATGGAAAAAGCAATATTAAAGCTTACATTAGTGAAAGGTAAGATTTTTTATAAGTTAGAGACTGATCCTAAAAAATTCCATCCCGCTTTTTTCTTAGACTCGTTATTAGACTTAGGATTTAGGGATGGAGATATGTTTGAGTTAAAATATGTTGGCAATAAAAATCTTGAATCTTGGAGGACAAAATGATGGAGAGAGTAAATCTAAATGAGTTTGCTCAGAAAATTGCTGAGCAAGAGGGAAAGAAAACACAAGTCAATATAGCCCAGATTAAGGAGATATTAAGGATTATACTTATTGAATTAGCTAAGTTGCCCCTAGATGTCAGGGAAGAAGTTATATTAAGATTTAAAAAACCTGAACCGCCTGGGGATCGGCTAATTAAAGAGGATGAGCAACCGGAGGAGGTTAGAAAGGAAGAATAGTATGAAAAAAGCTTCGTGGTATGCAAAGAAATATTATTACTATTTTACTTTCCATCTTTTCAGAGGAGTTATACGTCCAAGTCTCCAATCTTGGGACCCTGATGACAAATTGGGGCAATGTTGGGAGAAACAGGCATATCTTGCAGTGAAGTATGACTTACATTAAATGAATTTCTTTATAAGAGGAGAACATATGAAATATTGTATTAGATGTAGAACGAAGGACCCGGACCCATCTTTCCACTTTTGTTCGAAATGTGGAGATGTTATGAGAGAACTTCTTATAGAAGATGAAGGAGAAGTATTTGTAAAATTCCGTGAAGATGATAATATTAGTGGAGCGGGATTTCATGTTGGTTGTTGTGGGGTTGTTGATATGTTTGTGTCTTCGCTAATCCAAAAGAAAGTATTTGCCTGTAAAAAATGTTATATGAGAATAGTAAAAGTGAATTAGAAATTAGTGAGAATGTCTCTTTTAAGGAGTAGATTATGAAAGTATTATTTTGGTTGCCATTTTCTTTGTTTTATTTGTTAATAATAGCAAGACTTCTTTGGGTTCCTGTTGTAAGAAATAGATACATACAACATGTAAGACCATTTATGCATGATCGAATTAATAGATTTGTTTATTTTGGAAGAGATGAATTGTTTTATGAAGAACTCGATTATTATCATCTTAGGGTTTTGTGGAGTTTTAATAAGATGATGTTTCATTTTTGGATTTGGAAAGCTGAAAGAATGGTTAATGACCGAGAAGCTTATAGAAGAGTTGTAAATAATGAGTACGATGACGTACGAGAAGTTGAAGCCGTGGATATAGTCAAAGATTTTATTAAATCTGTGAAAATTGAACTGAAAGGAAAGGAGTGATTATGGAGGAGCTTGAGAGAGTTTTTGAAGTTGTACGTGAAGAACGCTACTACCAAGATGACAAATGGCCCAGATCAAAGAATTTACCAACAACTGGTGAGATCTCGCTTTTACGTTCTTATTTAAACCAGTTTGATGAGAATTACCGGAGTACTGTTGACTCACTGACTTCTGACGTACCAGAGCTATGTCTTCATGACCTTCGTAAAATGGCATCTATTTTATGTAGGGCTATGCAGAATCATGGTGTACGTTTTAGAGTAAAATATTAGATAAGATAAGTGTAAATCATGAAAATATCATTAGACGAACGGGAGCCGATTGTTAAAGAATGTATTGGTTGTCCGAGGATTGATAAAATGCTTCGAGAGGGGATAGAAATAGATGTTTGTAAGGTCTATCTCTATCCCGCTTCTAGATGGGGACTAAAGAAGAAATGTCTACTGGCAACCCATATAGAAGTTGAGGAGGAAAAAGGTAAGAAGAAAATTGTTCGACGAAAACAAAAGAAGAAGAAGAAGAAATAATGGATTATAATAAGATAGCAATAGCTGACGTTTTAAAACACCCAGAGCTTGGAATTATTTCACACCAACCAGATATACACAGTCCTTTGACTGATAAAATTAGAGTAAGAGGTTTAGAAGACAAAGTTTTATTTGTTCTTGCTAGTGAATGTGAGCCAGCAAGTTCAGAAGAGTCGGAGGATTATTGGAAAAATATTAAGTGGTAGTTGATGTGGGGAGTATGAGGAAGTCGGTTTGGTGCTGGCTGTAGGTTCAATTCCTACCTCCCCAATTTTTTTTGTAAATTTTTTGGATAGAAATAATTCATATTAGAACAAATTACCAAAAACATTAAACGTAGGAGGAATTTCTTTGGTATTAGAAAAACAAATAATCCAGAAGCTTAATGAAATGGGGATTGAAGTGTTTGATAGTTATTATTTGAAGGATAAGAAGACTTATGCAATTCTTGCTGAGAAAGCAATTATACATTATGAAGTAGGAGGTAAAAATATTACAGTTACCTTTCATGTTGCTACTTTTCCTGAGTTTGTTGCTAAATTTATTCTACATTTGAAGGAGATAGAAGGTGTTAATATTGAAGTGGCAGAATCTTTTTGGTATGGTGATAACAGTCAATTATTAAGTGGGAAAGAAGCTTATGATAGATTTGAAGAGGTTAGAAAGATGGGAATAATTGAAGAATTTATCAAAGAGCAAACAACGATGCATGCTTTGAGTTCAGTGAAGTGTTATCATGCTTAAGAAAGGAGAATAATGGAATTTTTGAATACGATGTGGGTAGAGAAATATCGACCGAGAAAATTAGATGATTTAGTTCTACCAGAAGAGTATTATAATATATTTAAGAATTATATTGGAAGAAAAGAAGTTGGGAACTTCTTATTTCATGGGCCTCCTGGTGGAGGGAAAACAGTTTTATCGAGAATAATATGTTCCAAGAATGGTTCAGTGTTTAATCGAGAAGACAATGTATTAGAAATTAATGGTTCTGCTCAAGAAACTAGAGGGATTACGTTTGTTAATGATGTAGTAGAACCTTTTTTGAAAGTTCCTCCAGCTGGTCAAGATAAATATAGAATCGTTTTCATTGATGAGGCCGATTATTTAACTCCTAATAGTTTTTCTTCTTTAAGAGGAGTAATTAGTAAGTATTCTGAGAGAACTGGAAGATTTATCTTTACTTGTAATTATTTATCAAAGATCCCAGAACCAATTCAATCTAGATTTCAACTTTTCCCTTTTAAACAACTTCCAATTGATTTTGTTAGTAAATATTGTTCTGGGGTTCTAACATCTGAGAAAGTTGAGTTCGATGAGAAAGATCTGAAGTTTGTTGTTGATAATCTTTATCCCGATGTACGATTGATAATAAATACTTTACAGAGAAGTTCTATTAGTGGAAAGTTAAAAGTGAATCGTGAGTTTATTATTACTACTGAGAAGAAGATTTTGTCTTTTATTGTTGAGATTATTAGTTCTGTTGAGAAGAATGAAAACTATAAGATTGGCAAGTCTGTTGAGTCGATAATGAATTTACTAGATGAGAAGGGGTTAGAGTTTAGGAATTTATATATGGATTTATTTTTCAAAGAGAAACTACCCATTCCTGTTAAGTTAGTAGTTAATAAGTTCGCAAATAGTCATAGTAGTTGTTTAGTTCCACAAATGCATGTAATGGCGATGATTTATGAGATTATTAAAATTTTGCAAGACTATAAGAGGAGTCTTTTGAAAAAATGATTGGGAAATATGTTGAACATGATGAAATAGTTATATCAAATTCAATTTATAAATATCTTCAGGAATTGTCAAGGAATGGACTAATCCCCGAAATTCCTAAATGTGAGATGTGTAGTGGATATGGTCTTCAAGGTGTTACTAAACTTACTGAAGGTGGTTATTCTTGGGATGGAAGGTTCTGTGAACTTTGTAAGGGTAGTGGTTTCAAACAATCATGTTATGATGGAATTTTGTTTGTTTGTCCAATATGTAAGGGACAGGGTTGTACTAATTGTAATAATACTGGAATTGTAGACTGGGTAGAAAATTTAAGGAGTATAAAATGAATAGTAGAATGTTTAAGATATTAGGAAGCTTTTTTAAAAAGACAGAAGAAATGATAGAACAGTATGGAGTTGAAGAAAAAGAGAAGTATCCATGCAAGAATTGTATAGTTAGTGTTAATTGTTCAAAGTTATGTGATAAAATTGAAATGAATGAGGATGTTTTGTTGGAACACATACAGAAGGAGAAGTGTTGTCCAGACTGTGGGAGTACTAGTTTTTATGAAGGTCCTAGTGGAGGTATATCAACTAATGTGATGTGTGCTGGTTGTAAACATAGATTCAATTTTTCTTTACCATTTTCTGTTGAGAGGATTGATTAATGATTGGAATTTATCAGGACAATTTTATAGATTTTCTTCGGGATAATCTTGGTGACCCAATAAAGATTTCCTCAAAGAATATCATTTGTAGATGTCCTTGGTGCGAATACGGAAAGCAAAGGCCACATTATCATCTTCATATATCTTTAGAAGCTCCAATTTTTCATTGTTTTCATGCAAGTTGTGAAAAAGGAGGTAATTTAAGAAAGTTTTTAAAGAAAGTTCATGGTTATGATGTTTCAGACGATTTTGTTGATCAGGATAAAATTAAAGAAAGAAAACAAGATTTTACTGTGTATGAGAAGAAGGAAGAGGAAGTTAAAGTTCCCTCTCTAGTTGAGAAGAGTTTTCCTTATAAGACTTTCTACTTAAAGAAAAGATTAAAGTTCTCAAATATGAATTTAACAACTATTAAAGGTTTGGTCTTTGACATTAATCAATTTATTGAGATGAATGGTATTCCAATAGATCCGTCATTGTTCCGAGTAAAAGACTATTTGCATTCTAACTTTATTGGTTTTCTGACCGAACATTCATCATTATTAATGTTGAGAAATATTGACCATAAGAGTAGTTTTCCATTTTTCAAAATAAAGATTCAAGAAAGTCCTTTTGTTGATTATTATCAACTTCCTGGTTGGAATAGAGAAAGCAACAAAATTATTTTAGCGGAGGGAATTTTTGATATTTTTTCGGAACATATATTTGATAACTTGGACTTTAAAAAGAATGTAAGGTTGTATGCTTCTGTTTTATCGTCGAAGTTTAGTTCTCTTATTAAAAGTATAGTTTTTTACGAACAAATTTTTCAACCCGAAGTGGTTATTCTTTCAGATAATAGAGTTGATGTTAGATATTATAAACAATTAAAAAAGTATGTTGGACATGTAATAGATAGTTTAAGTATTTACTTTAATAAGACTGGAAAGGATTTTAATGATACTCCAGTTAATCCATTGAAAATTGTTATAGAATGAGGACTAAAATGGAATGAACAATATTAGTGATAAACTAAAAAAAGCTTTTGGACAAACTGTAGAAGATGGTATTAAATATGATGGTTCACTTTCTGAAATTGATTATTATAGTTTGTTTTGTAAGGCTGCTGCTAATGACCAACTACATAGGATTTTGGGTAATAATTTTTGTATGTTTTATTGTGGCTATGAAGACTCTCCTACAGTGATGATGATCTTTGCTATTCCAATTAATACAGAAGAAGAGTCTGGTGGAAAATATGTGGCTGAGCGTGTAATGGAAGTTGTTAAAAAGGTTGAAGATTGTTTTATAACTTTAGATTATGTTGATTCGAGAGAAGTGAAAGAAGACAAATTTGTTTATGTAACTGTTTTGAAGAAGATTGAGAAGGAGGGAGAAGACGAGTGAATGGATCAAGAGTAAGGTGGATTTCTAAATTAGTGTATAATGGAGATGCGAATGTTCTATTTACTATTAGGAAATATTATGCTCAAAGAACAGAAAAAATGGATCTTCGACAAATTTACAGAGCGGCGAAGAAGTTGTGGAATAGAAAAGTAGAGGGTGTAGAGAATTGGGGAAATAAGAAAAAGAGGAGAAATGACTAATGGAAAAAACGGTGGGATTAAGTTCAGAATCTTATAATGAGTTCTTAAGATGTTTGTCTGTTTTGCGAGAAGTATGTAATGATGTTGACATAAGAGGAGGTTTTATTCGTCAACGATCAAATGACAATGGGAGTATTTTTGAAATGGATGTTAACTCATTAGTTGAAGATATTAATATGCCATTGTCAAATTTGTCTGAGAATTTGGAGTTGTTAAAGATGTTCTCAGACGAAGAAGTACATATTACTTTTGACGAGCATTCAGTCTCTTTTGTTGATCAGTATTCTATTTTAAAGTTTGATTGTCCAGCTCTGGAGTTTTTGGACAATAGATTTATGAATGAGGATGAACTAAAAAATATTTTTACTTTAGATGATGAAAAGATAGTAGTTGATTATGAAATTCCAACTCCTGTTACTGACAGAATAAGAATAGTTTCGAAGGGTTTTAATGTAACTACTGTGCAAATAAATTTTGAGGGTGAAACTATCTCTTTGTCTACAAGGAATCAAGCGAAAGACAAATATGCAAGATTTATTGGCGGAGTTGATGCCAGAGTTGTTATTGAGAGTGGGAGTTCGAATCTTGTTGTGACGCCATTTGTCATTGACCATACCTCAGATATTTTATTTAAGATGTATGAGAGTTCGAAAGAGGGGATTTTTATTAATAAATTTTCTACTGATATTGAAGATGTACCAGTAGCAGTATATACTCGATCTTCTTTGATACAGGAGGAAGAATAGGAGGTAGAGGTGAAAGAAGTAAGGATAAAAATAGAAACAGTAGATGTTAGAGTTAGGCCTTCTAGAACTTTGAAAGAAGGGGTTAAGTTTGAAGTAGGTTCTTTGGGGCAATGGTTCGACGAAGATCTGGTAAAGGAGTTAGCTCGAGTTATTGTTGAAGAAATTGAGGCATCAAAAATGTAGGAGGAGTAGTTGTATAAAATCTCATCTAAACTGAGGAACCTTATTTTAAAGACAGATATTGAGATTATTTTTGGTGGTAACTCTCATTCTCCTCCTACAGAAATTATTTTGTCAATTTCTTTATTATCAATTGAAGTACTTTCTGAAATTATAAGTTGGGGCAATAAGGCTAAAAAAGTAGGTATTATAGATGTAGGAGAATACAAAGCCGATGTTGGTCCGTTCTTAGGAGTTTTTCCAGTAAATGTTGAAATTAGAGAAGACATGGATAGTAGGAGTGGAGAAATAACTTTTAGTATTGATTTTATTGATTATAAGTGGTATGATTCATGGAAGAGTTGGTTTATAATAGAGGAGTAATTTAATGCCTTTGTTACATTGTAAAAAATGTCATCACGAATGGGAAGGAGAAGAAAATTTTAGATGTGATTGGTGTGGAAGCGGCTCATTTGTTTTAGTCGAAACTACTCCGTTAGAAATTTCTATTTCGAAGTTACTCCAAGAAGGTTTTCTTGAACATTTTTTTGAAGGTGAGAAATAATGCATCCTGCATCACTTATATCTTTTTATCCAACATATTCTATTTTAGATGAAGTTCTGTCTTTTTCTAACTATCAAAATCTTAATATTTATATAGATTTGAAGAACGTTTTTCAAGCGCTTTACTTAGAGCACGCTGTAGTTAATTTAGTGGAGAATACTAAGAAGTCTAAGATTGTTGATACTTCGATGTTTGTTTCATTATTGTCTTTCTTAGCGTTCCATAAGATTTATTCTATAAAACGAAACATTAATATTAACTTCTTTGTATTCTTTGAAAGTGGTCAGTCTCAGTATCATTTAAATATTGATAAGGAATATAAACGTACAAGGAAGATTGACTCATTATATGGACTTGATGAGGAGAGTAAGGACCTGTTCTTTTTTATAATGAACAGGAACTACTCATTAATGGATAGTGCTTTTAATAAGATGCCGTCTGTTAAAATAATTAGGTTGTTTAATTTGGAAGCTGACTTCATTCCATATTATTTAATTAGGAATAAGTTAGTAGATACGTCTTCCGAAACAGTTCATGTAATTTATTCTAATGACCATGATTTGTTTCAATGTGTTGGAGAAAATTCTTTTGTTTTTTCTAGAGTAGTTAAGTCGAAGAAACTTATTAGAAAAGGCGAAGTCATGAAGAATTTCTTGAAAGTTGACTCGGGGATTCCTGATATTTATCTTCCATTTGCGATGAGTATTATAGGAGACGCTGGAGATAATGTTGGAGGAGTAAAGGGAATTGGAAGTAAAAGGTTCGCTGAGAACTTTGAAGATCTGGTTCGAATCGCTGGAAGTTTGAAAACAATTTACGAGAATGTTGAGAACTCAAAATTAGTCTTCGATACTAAAAGTGTTAAAAAACCGAACAAATATATGAGTGTAATCCTTCGAGAAGAAGAGGATAATGGACTGATTTCACGAAATTTAAAGTTAGTCTCGTTTGAGTTAATTTCGCGAGCTTTAGATAATCCAACTTCCACTGAGATGTTTGATAGGAAGTTAAAACTATATGAAAAAATGGTGAATAAAAATGTTTTACCTTTTAGAGTAATGGAGTTAGGTCTTGAGAAAAGTGGAGTTTATATTGGGAGTGATGCTTTAGATGTTTTATACTATAACTCAGGAGTTTAAAAGAAAATGTTAAATACAAGTCGAGTTCTTACTTATATCAAGGATAATCTTGGATTCCCGTTTATGCACCTGGAACTTAATGATAATGAGATTCTAGAGTATGTTAAAAATTATACTCTCCGTGAATTTTCTTATTATGTTCCCGAAGTTAAACGAGTAAATTTGAATCTACTTTTAGCTGTAAATAGAGTTCCGGGACGGGAGAATGAATATTATATAACTGATGAACAAGGATTGGAAATCTTGAATGTAGCAGAGATATATCCTGATATGGGTCAGTATTTAATGTATGGTCATCCACCAATGGGAGCGTTTAGTCATTTTGAACTTAGAGAGTTTGCTTTAGGTGTAGCTACTAGTATGGACGTTAAGATGTTTTCTCCTTTCGATATTACATTTGAATTTATGCATCCGAACAAGGTTCGAATTTCTCCTGTTCCGAGTAATCTTCAAAGAGTAACAGTTGAGTATGAGAGGATGCAAAATCCAGACTTAAGTGGAGTTCCTAATGAATTCCAAGTTTTGTTTTGTGAATTTGCATTAGCTGATATTATGGTAATGCTTGGAAGGATTAGGGCTAAATACGAGAATATGAGAACTCCGTGGGGAGAAATACCCATTATGAAAGAGATCCAAGATGAAGGTAAAGAAAAGAAAAGAGAGTTAATAGAGAAGTTAACTCTTGGACCATTAATGAACGTAATAATAGATCATGGGTAAGAATAATGGGAATATTTGTAGGAATTGATCCTTCTTTAAATGGAACAGCAATTATTAGTTTAGATTCTGAAGCAAATATAATAAGCATGGAGCTTATTTCAACAAGTTCAAAAGAAGTGATGGAAAAGAGACTTTGTTTAATTAGAGACTTTGTAGCTTCTTTTTTAAACAAGCAACGTCCTAATAAAGTTTGTATTGAAGGTTTGAGTTTCCAGTCGAGAGGACAAGCAATGGCACAGTTGGGAGCTCTCCATTTTATACTTCGAATTTTTCTGTTTCAAGAAAAGTTAGATTATAGAGTGGTTGAGCCAACAGTTCTTAAGCGGTTCGTTACTGGAAAAGGACAAGGTAAGAAAGAACTAATGTTAAAAGAAGTTTACAAAAAATGGGGTGCTGATTTTGACGATAACAATTTAGCTGATGCTTATGGTCTTGCCAGAATAGCATTAGAGGATTTTAGAAGTGGAAATTAGTGAGAGAGTAATTGAGTTTTGTCCAGACGTACAGGGAGAATGTATTGGTGAGGGCTGCGCAGCCTTTCACAGAGGGTTGATGGTGACTGTAAACGATGGTGGTAAGTTTGTTAGTAAAGTTTGTAGTGATGTTCAACTCAGTTCTCCTTTTCCAATTATGTTTACTCTTGATACTAATGCTTGTTCAAAATATGGAGGTTTTATCGACGAAGAGTCTTTAGAACTTTATTTGAAATTCGCCAAGGATTTTGGTGAGAGTTAATATTATGGCTACGATGAGTAAGTTTGTTGTAATAGAACACAAAGCAAAACGTGCTGGTTTACATTGGGATTTACGTTTTAGAATGCCGAAGTCTAAATTATGGGCGTCTTTTGCTTGTAGAAAGCAAATACCGTTAACAACAGGTCCAAAAATTTTGGCTTCGAGAACACATGATCATACAGAAAAGGAAGCTTTATTCACAGGAAAAATTGAGTCTGGTTATGGAGCAGGGACTCTTAAAAAGTGGGATAGTGGTTCTTGTAAAATAGAAAGATTCTCACCCTCTCATATAGTTGTTGACTTCAAGGGGTCGAAACTAAAAGGAATATATCATTTTATTTCGACTAAAACTATCTATAAAGGTGAAGGTACGAAAGGAGGTTATTTGCTATTTAAAGGCAAGATAAGTTAAGCAGGGGGTGTGTACATGCTTAAAAGAAAAATGTCACTTTTCTTAGTCTTGCTATTTTTATTGTTTCCTCTTTTAGTTGCTTTTACTTATGAGGGTGAAATGAATCCAGAGGAGTTTCTTACATGGGCTCCTATTCCTGGAACTGAAAGAATGGTAAATGCGTTTGTTGTGTCAGTTGTTTTGGCTAATTCAGACCAGACGTCGAAGATTAAAAAAGTGCGAGTTTTTATATTTACTCCAACTTCGAAACTTATTGGATATCGTTATTTTAAAGGAAATGAGTTGTTTATGTATGTGCTTGATATGGAGAGAAATAAGTATATTAGGAAATATCTTTCCGAGTCAGAACGTAGAGATTGTGCTAGTTGTCATAAAAGTCTTTTAGGGAAGAAAGCATGAATGTTAATTCGTTTAAGGGCTTGAAAATAGAAGAAAAGGAGATCTTTAAAAAGATGTATTCAAACTTATATGATGGGAATCCCTTAACAAGTGAAGAAGTCAAAGTTTTAGAAAAGAGTTATGATGAGGTTAGTAGTAGGATGAAGTTACATAAACAAGAGACATTAAATAAAAGAGAACTAGAAAAATCCAAACTAAAAATATAATCCTTAATAATTATTCTACGTTTAGCTTTTAATGGTAGGGAGAGCAGTTATGAAAACAAAAGAAGCTATAATATCAGATCTTGCTGCATGTAAAAATGCTTTTGATCAAGCGGATCTTCCTTGGGTAGTTACAGGAGGAACGGTATTGGGCTATGCTAGGTATAACGATATCATGGATTGGGACAATGATTTGGATATAGGAATTTTTGTTGAATTAACCAATGAGCAGTGGCAACGTCTTTATAAAGTTATGCGTTCGCATGGATTCAGACTTAAAAATCGTAAAATTGATTTTATATATGGCAAACGAAATATCAAATTTAATCTGTGGATTTTTCATAAAAATGGAGATTATTATGAAGCTTTTCCTAGATCAACCTTGGGATTCAAGTTTGTGGTTAAAGCTGAATGGTATGACGAACCTCAAGCAATAAATTTTCTTGGAGATACGTATTTCATGCCTAATCATATGGAGGATTACTTATGTTGTTGTTATGGAGAGGACTGGAAAACTAATGTTAAAAAACATGAAGAATATATCGAAGAAAAACGAGGAGGAGGTAGGGATATAAAATCTGTGTGGCAAAGCCGAAGGAACAGAAAAGATGGAAAGTTGTGGTGGCCTGTATGTCTCAAAATTGATGAAAATATAAAGGACTTGTTATGATAGTTGGATATACTACAGGAGTATTTGACCTTTTTCATATAGGTCATTTGAATATCTTGAGAAATGCTAAATCGATGTGTGATAAATTGATTGTAGGCGTTACAACAGACGAGCTTGTAGCTTACAAAAATAAAAAGACTGTAATTTCTTTTAACGAGAGAATAGAGATCATCAGAAATCTGGAGTGTGTGGATGCTGTGGTTCCTCAAGAGTCAATGGACAAGTATGAAGCTTGGAAGAGACTAAAGTTTGATATTATGTTTGTTGGCGACGACTGGTATGAGACAAAAGAGTGGTTGGATTATGAAAAGGAGCTTAAAGTGGTAGGTGTTAAGATAATTTATTTTCCGTACACTAAGGGGACTTCGTCCTCGATAATATCGAGGTTAACAGAAATCAATGCAAAGTAAACGAATGCTCATAATACCTGATCGCTACCGTACAGGGAGCTGGTATATACAATTTTTTGATCGGTTGTGTAAAGACATGGACTTCAAATTATATTGCACCAGTGAGGTTAACGTACTTAGTGACGTTGAAATAATAGTGACTTTTGCTGTACCTCATTTTACATGGCCGAACAATGGACTACTGGATAAGTTAGATAACTTGGATTCTCGTATACCTGTTGTATGCTGGACAGGAGATTTACATTGTGGGGATATCGTTAAAAATGGCTCTAATAGTCAGTGTAAGAGAGAGACTCTCAGGATGTTTGACAGGGCTGACTTAATACTCAGCAATTACGACAATAGGATGAAGAGTGAGTATGTAGAGTATTTGGATAAGTATGTTTATATTCCTTTGTGTTTTGCTCCTTATGAGCAATATGTGGAGTTCGAAATTAATGAAAATCCTCGGATGCAATGCCTTCAGGTAGGTGCTTCTAATCCTAAAGTCTATCCGTTAAGAAATAAAATTAGAGTTTATGCTAAGACTCACAGTCAAATTCAGTATGTGAGAAAGATACCTCGGGAGAGTTATCCTGACTTACTACATCAATATTTTTGTGGCATTGTGGATGTAGGACATAACGAAGTAGTGCAACCTAAATATTTTGAGATACCTGCTGTTGGATCTCTGTTACTTGGACGTAGAACAAATTTGATTGACGATTTAGGTTTTATACCTTATGAGCATTACGTACCTTTTACTGGTGACGATGTTTTTACTAAGGCTGGCGAGATATTGTCGAACCCTGCTAAGTATGAAGACATGAGACGAGTAGGTATGAAGTTTGCGAGGGATAATCATACCTTGGATATTAGAATGAAGATAATGTATACTGCGCTTGAGGAGTTGTTATGAGGGCTTTGATTACTGGAGTCGCAGGGATGATTGGATCTCATTTAGCTGATGCCTTGATTGCACGAGGCGATGAGGTTGTAGGGATTGACAATTTATCTTATGGAAGCATAGACAATATATCACATCATTTGAACAATTCTAGGTTCCAATTTCTACAATATGACGTTAGGGACAGTCAAGCTATGAATACATGCAGTGAGAACGTGGACGTTATATATCATTTAGCTGCTGTGAAGAAAATAGGTGAACATGAATTGCTTCGTCCGACTTTGAATGTTATAAGTGTAGGAACATTAAATATACTTGAATCCGCAGTTAGAAGCGGATGTAAGGTAATATTAGCCTCAACGTCAGATGTTTATGGATCAGGAATACCTCCATTCAAAGAAACTGATCCTTCTGTTATAGGCCCGAGTTACGTGAAACGGTGGGGATATGCTAGTGTTAAGTTGTATGTAGAACATTTGGCATATACATATTTTGAAGAGTTTCATGTACCTATAATAATATTGAGATATTGCGGATCATTCAGTCACAGGTCAGCTCTTCAGTTTGGAGGACATCCACCTGTATTTGTGGATGCAATTCTTAGAGATAAAGAAGTTATCATCCATGGAGACGGGTCTCAAACTAGACCACTTCTTTATGTCTATGACTTAATAAACTGTACATTACTGGCTGCTGATAAAGAGGAGGCGGTTGGTCAGATATTTAATGTTGGAGGAGAATTATCTATATCTGTATTAGACACAGCATTGCTCATTCATGAACTTGCTGATACAGGTAAACCAGTAAAGTTAAAGTATGTATCTATGGAATCTGTATTTGGTCAATATGAAGAAGTTATGAGGCGTGAGGTAGATATGACTAAAGCAAAAGATATCTTGCACTATAAGCAACAGATTTCTTTAAGAGAGGGTTTGAAATTGACTATAGAAAAATGGAGGGAAAAACTGTGAGAAGAAAGAAGATAGTTCTTATTGCTGCACCGAGCCCAATGCTTGATGAACCTGCTATGAATCCTCCTTTAGGACTGTGCTATATATCTAGTTACCTTAAAAGTAGAGAGTTTAACGATGTTACATTAGTTGACTACAACCTTAGAAATAACTATGACTTTTATAATGAAAAAGAATACCTTAAGCTTATACCTCTCAATGCGGAACGTAACCGATAGTGTATATCAACGAATTGAAGAGAATAAATTATAATAAATAAGAGGCTGGGATGTGATTAAAATGAAAACACGATTTGAGATTTAGAAGTTTTTTATTAAATTTAGAACAAAATTATGTAAAAGTGTTAGTGGGGAGATAAATTCTATGGCAAAAGAAGTTATATTATCAGAAAATGCTTTACAGGTTGCTAAGTCGAGATATTTCATGGATGGAGAAGATTGGGAAAAATGTACCTTCCGAGTTGCAGATAATGTTTCAAATGCTGAAGGTAGCAAAAAAGGAGAGTATCGAGACAAATTTCATGAGATGCTTTATAATATGGATTTTATATGTGGGGGAAGAATTCTAAGAAATTCAGGAAGACCAAGAGGGAGTTTATTTAATTGTTATGTCCTACCAATAGGTGACTCTATTGAAGAGATTGGCCAGTTTATGAAAGAGAGTCTAATTCTTTGGTCAGAAGGTGGAGGGATAGGTTGTAACTTTTCTTCTTTGAGACCAAAGGGAGATAAGATTCTTGGAAAAGGTGGAGTTTCTTCTGGCCTTGTTTCTTTTTTAGAGGCTTCTGATCATTTGTCACATACAATTGAGTCTGGTGGGAGCAGACGGGCTGCAGCATTGGCATGTGTTGATGTTTCTCATCCAGAAGTTATGGATTTTATAGATGCTAAGTTGGTGCATGGAAAATTGGCCCATTATAATATTTCTGTAGCTATAACTTATGATTTTCTTGAAGCTGTTGAATTAGATAATGATTGGGAATTTAAGTTTAAACAAAGAAGTTATGGAAAGATTAAAGCGCGTACGATATGGAATAAGATTCTGGAGAATATGATTAAATGTGCTGAGCCAGGTCTTTTGAATTTTAATTATATGACGAAGAATAATTCATACTATTACGACCCAGTTCTGAGCACGAACCCATGTGGTGAAGCAGTTTTGGCTCCGCATGACATTTGCGATCTTGGCTCACTTGTTTTAAGGAATTTTATTACTGGGAATGTAAATACAAATTGGAAGAAGTTAGAAAATACAATTAAGTTAGCAGTAAGGTTTTTAGATGATGTAATTGATATAAATAAATACATTTTGAAAGAGAACGATATCAAGGCTCACAATTCTAGAAGGATAGGTCTTGGAGTAATGTCATTAGCTGAGTATCTATTTGCTAAGCAATTAAGGTATGGTTCTGATAAATCTATCCAAGAAATTGAAAGAACAATGAAGTTTATCAGAGATTGTGTTTATCAATCTTTAGTAGAGTTAGCAGTAGAAAAGGGTGCGTTTCCAAAATTTGATCCTGTGGCTTATGGTAAATCTTCATTTATTAGAAAACTCCCAGTAAGTCTTAGAATGGATATAAAAGAAAAGGGAGTAAGATGTGTAACTGGTATGGCAATAGCACCCACTGGAACCATCTCTTTGTTAGCAGATGTAACAAGTGGTATTGAACCGTTATTTTCTAAAGCTTTTCGTCGTAATGATCGTGTTGGATCTAGAATTTATGTACATCCATTATACAGTGAGTTTATAAGTAAAAATAAGCCACTGCCTGATTGGTTTGTAGACTCGTTCGATATGAAGCCACAAGACCATTTTGAAGTTCAAAGTATAATCCAAAAATATGTGGATAGCGCTGTATCAAAAACTATTAATCTCCCAACTGGAACTTCAGTAGATGACTTAAGTAAACTTCTCTTAGAGTATATTAAAGACTTAAAAGGAGTAACTGTGTATGTAGACGGTTCACGTCCAGAGCAAGTGTTTAATAAGCTGTCGTACGAAGAGGTATCTAAGGTTTTAAAAGAAAGTAATGTTGTTGGTACTTTATCAGAAGATGATGTAAGATGTAAAGATGAAGGTAAATGTGAAATTTAGGAGGATAGAAAGATGACTAAAGAAATGAGTAAAATGGACATGTTAGATCAATGGTTAGAAAATTTAGTTAGGCGATCGAGAGTAGAAAAATTTATAAAAATAACTTGCGAAGAAGGAGAAGGTAGTGAGAAGGGTTATAGTATTAGAAAACGGATCCATTTCTATACTAATGATCACGAATATAGTATTACAGCACATGATAGATCTAAAGATGAGGGTTATTTAGGTTGTACAGCCTCTACAAGGAAACCACGGGCAGGTGAAGATTGGACAAGAGGAAATGACTTGGCTGATGGTAAATTTAATGAGGAAACATGGCATAAAATTTTAGCTGACATTATTTGGTATGAGATAGTAGAGTTAGCTCCACCAGTTCATCGTATGGGAGATGAAAAATCACCACCAGTGGGTCCGTCTCTAGGAGAACCAGAGGAGAGTAACGTTCTAGCAAATGATCAACAGCCAACTGTAAAAGAGGATAAGGAAGATGTTACTACTTAAAGAAAGGGAAGTCTGTCCTCACTTGTCTCGTTGTCAGTATTCAAAAAATTGTCAAGGAGCTGACCCAAATCGAGCAACTACTTTTTCATGTAATTTTGTATTAGAAAGTGGTGAGATTGAGGGTGGACATTTTCGTAATAGATTAGATCAAACAGGAAAGATGAAAATAATAACAGAACAGTCGAGGCAAGTTTAATGGAAGAACATGAGTTTCAAACTATAGTCGAAGATCTCCTGAATCAATTTAAAAGTACTAGGGAAGAAATCCAAAAGATGATTTCTGATCTTGAAGGTATTTCGGAACATATTGAAGGTATTTTTCCAGAGGATCTTCAACTTCGCTACAGATGGGTTTTTGAAACGAAAGTAAAAACAGCGACTGAATTGTTTAAAACATTGTTAGATATGCGAAAGGAAATTGGGAATAGTTTGAAAGACGAGATTGAGCTTCGTCGACGTATTATGAAAGATGTTGGTCCTGAAAGTGGACTTGAAGAATTGTTTGATGTAAGGAAACTTGCTAAGAGAGTTGAAGAATTTCAGAAAAAGTCCAAAGAGTTGAAAATAGTTAAAGTTGACGAAGATATAGAATCACCAGAATCTGACATTATTAGTGATGAGACCTTTAAAGGAGGTTTATAATGAATGACACTATTCATGAAGATGAAAAGTCTTTGGTAGCCGAGAATGAAGATTTAGAAAAAGAAGACCTGTATAAACTACCCGATGAAGTTTCTGAAAAAGAGATTCTCGAAAGTATTAAAGTTGAACAAAAGCCAACTTCTGAGGACTCGAAAGTACTTGAACTTAAAGGAAAAACTGAAGAAGAACAGGCCAAAGAATTGTATGTTGAGTTTAGTACTTATTTGGAGAATAAGACTGATATTAAGCCTGACTTAGGAGTAAAAGTTACTATTCCAACTGGAATTGATGTTTTTGATGCTATTTTGGGTGGTGGTTTTGCTATTGGTTCATTAAATATTATAGTTGGACAACCGGGAAGTGGTAAAACCATGTTAGCTATACAGGCAATGGGAAATGGACAGAGGATATATAAAGGGAAACTTATTACTGCTTTTTTGGACTCTGAAGAAGCAACCACTTCTATAAGATTGTCAAATCTAGGAGTTAGATATCCAAGGATCACGCCTTACTCTGATATGACTGTCGAGAAAGTTTTTAAGTTTATAGAAGGAGTATGCCTTTTTAAACAAGAGAAAAAACTAATGGATATTCCGTCAGTAATTATATGGGATAGTATAGCGAATACATTATCTCAGAAAGAAAGAGAAACAGAAGATATAAACTCAGTTATTGGTTATAAAGCTAGGATGTTATCAATTTTGATCCCGAAATATGTAGCCAAATGTGCTAAGTTTAATATCTCGTTAATTGCAGTAAATCAACTTCGTGATATTCTGCAGATAGGTCAGTTTACGTTACCTAAAGAACTAAAGTTTATGACTACTGGTAAAGATATGCCAGGAGGTAATGTTTTAAGGTTCAATGCTTTTCAATTAGTAGAATTAAAGACTAAATCAGTTTTACTGAAAGAGAAATATGGGTTTGATGGAATCTTAGTTTCTGCTAAAACAGTAAAGAACAAACTTTTTTCACCTAATGTAACAGTTAACTTGGCTGGAGATTTTAGAACTGGATTTTCGAATTTTTGGACAAGCTATCAATTTCTTACTGAGACTAAGCGACTACAAACTGGTTCGTGGAATTTGTTAGTCTCTCTACCGGATAAAAAATTCCGTACGAAGGACGCGTTAACTTTATATAACAGTGACTCTAAATTTAAAGAGTTTTTTGACCAAGAGGTACAAGAAGCTATAAAAGTAGATATTATTGAGAAATATAATATGGAAGTTGAGTAAAGATTCTATCTAATTAGAATTAGTTTATAGAACAAAATACAAAGAAGATCAGGAAACATATAAAAAGTACTGATGTTATTGAAAGGAGAATTAGCTATGGCAGAAATGACAGAGTTGTTAAGGGAGTGGATAAAGTCTACTATAGAGAAAATGGTTGATAAACCAGAAGAAACTCATGTAGATGTTTCTGTTTCTACAAAAACAATAATCGTACAAATTAAAGTTGCACAAGTGGATTGTGGAAAGATAATTGGGAAAAGAGGTCGAAACATAGATGCTCTGAAAGATTTAAGTTTAGCGATTAAAAATACCAACTTTCCTGGTGATCCAAGAAGGGTTTCGTTAGAAGTCCTTGAAGATGAAGCTTCAGATTTTACGTACAAAAAATAAGGAGGTAGCAGTTATGTTATCAAAAGAGTCTAAAATTAAAGTTCTTGAGGGTTTCTACGCTCTTGACTATATATTCTTCGGTAAGCCTATGAAAAAATTCGAGAGTTGTTGTCCTGCGGTTCGACAAGAATATTTGTCTGTTAAGGGCGCTTTGATGTCTATTATTATTGAGGTGTTGAGGTTAATAGAACATTCTCCAGAAAAACTTACAGAACGAATTAAATCAGATGGTGTTATGAAGAACGCTCGAGAAAGCGCTAAATTGGCAAGGGAAAATTCAAAAAGAATCGTTTCATCAAAGAAATCAAGAGATAATATTAAGGCTGAATTGAGAGAAGCAATTCGAGAGAATAAGGACTTAGATATTTCGAAAGAAGTGGAACAGAAAATTCGTGAGAAAGCTTTTTGTTTAGCCGTTGATAATCTTTTGATTGCAAAAGTAATTAGTGAATCTAAGAACTATAAGAACTTGAATGACTGGTCTGGTAGAATTCTTGAAGATTCTTATAAGATTCTACGTGACAGTCTAGTGGAAAGTGCGGTTTTACTTTTAAGCGATGAAGAACCTAAGTAATGAATATGAGGATTTGCTTCAATATCTTGAAAATCAAGAGACAAAGAAAAAAGATGTAGTTCCAACGTCTACAAAGTCTGTAAAAAAAGGAACTAAAGTTGAGGTTTTAAACAAAACTAGACATTTAATCGAAGAGTCTAAAGACATTCACGCAGATATTCCGCTAGATGTTAGACCTCAATCTTCAGCTGGGTTTGACGTTTCAAAGTTTGAGTCGTTTATGCGATCCAGACTAATTGACGAGCATAAGCGTTTACAGAGTTATGAAAGGCCTTACATTTCTGTAGGTGAGTTGTTTAATTGCATTAGAGGAGGTTTTTATAACAGACAAAGATACCCTGTAGATGTAAAGAAACAGTTTTCTTTTTCGTATTTATATTTGATACGGGAGGTTGGGAACACGATACATAGTGTAGTTCAGAGTCTTTATGATTTTGCTGAAGTTGAGAAGACCGTAGTTAGCGAAAGATATAAAGTTAAAGGACGAGCTGATGCAATAAAAGGAGAGTTCCTTTACGAAATAAAAAGCATAGAAAAACTTGAAAAGAAAACTTATAATAAAGAACACTATTTTCAAGGATTAGTTTATGCTTGTATTTTGAATAATGAGTACAATTATAACATAAAAACTATAACTATTTTGTATGTTTTGAGAAACCTCAAAAATGTCTTTCCCTTTGACCTTCCAGTAAACAATGAATTAGCTGACTCGTTTTTGAAAAGGTCGTCTGTTTTACAATCTTCTTTAGTTTCTAAAAAAGTTCCGGAACCAATTGGTTCATCAGAGGAACAATGTAGATATTGTCTCTACAAAAAGTTTTGTGAAAGAGACAAAACTGAAATAATTCAACCTTTTAAGAAAAGTAAAGATGATACTCAAAAAGAATCAGTGTTTTTGTTATAGTTGGAGGAAGTTAAAAAGATGATATTGATTTACCCGATGTTAACATCTAGTGGAGTTTCTTCGAATGTTGTTCCTGGAATTGCAAAAGTTCTGGAGAAGTTTATCTTGATTTATATGATGGATCAAGTTT
>Ga0114925_10000014_pt1 | contig 51143 bp, 77 predicted proteins | sample SumtaG_2_FD_87287 | JGI IMG/M metagenome (GOLD analysis project Ga0114925, IMG submission 87287) | Deep subsurface microbial communities from Indian Ocean to uncover new lineages of life (NeLLi) - Sumatra_00607 metaG | ecosystem: Environmental > Aquatic > Marine > Oceanic > Sediment | place... | reverse complement strand
TTCGTGTAACCGGTTACACGAATGTGTTGTAAGTTCTTACGCTTTTTTCCTCTGCGGCCCCCATTGGTTTAGCTGCCTTTCCTGCGAGGCATGGAGTCCCCGCTGTTCTTGCGATGGCCTCGGATCATCTTGCGAACATCCGGGGCGTCGTTTCGAATATCGGTGCCCATCACCTCCACGATCCAGTCGTGGTCCCAGTTGCCTTCCTCGTCCTTGAGGTCGATCGTCATTCCGACGCGGACCTTGGCGAGTCCGTTCTTGTCCTGGTGCTTGACGCGCGTGGGGATCCACGAGGTCGTTACCGAACGGGAGCCGTCCTCGTTCTCACGAGCGAACTGGCATTGGACGTATTGAGTGGTGTTGGACATGGTGTTCTCTTTCTTGGAGCATGCGATGGGATTCGAACCCACGATCTCGACCTTGGGAGGGTCGCGCTTTGCCAGCTAAGCTACGCACACAAATGGAGAGACAAGGGGGGATTCGAACCCATTAGCACAACCCCAGAAGGGACCACCGTCGTGGTGTAGCTCGCCAGTACTACTTGCTTGTCTCTCGGAGCGGATAATGGGACTTGAACCCACAACCTTCTGATTGGCAACCAGACGCTCTACCAATTGAGCTACATCCGCAATTTTAGTTTCAGACCTTCAATGTGATTTCTCCTTGAGTGAGTTTTCTGGAGCGGAAGACGAGAATCGAACTCGCAACTTTCACCTTGGCAAGGTGACGCTCTACCATTGAGCTACATCCGCAGTGGATACGTATCCGAGTGTCATGCCTGGGTTGCTTTATCGCAGATGGGCTATCTGTTGCTCTACCGTTGAGCTACTCCCCCATAAATGGTGGAGGAGGGTGGAGTCGAACCACCTCATTGCTTGTAAGGCGCTGTCGGCAGGATACGTATGGCGGAGAGTAGAGGAATCGAACCTCCCGGTGTTACCCGTCCACCCGAGTTCGAATCGGGTTGCAGACCATTCCGCGGTACTCTCCAGGTTGTGTTTTAGACTTTCAATGTCTTGTTTCTCCTTGGTGTTGACTTGGCGGAAGACACAGGAATCGAACCCGCTACGCTTTTACACGCGACCGCTTTCAAGGCGGCTTGCCACCATTGGCCTATCTTCCTTGGCGGAGAGGAAGGGAATCGAACCCTCGGGGCTTTTACACCCACTCGCTTTCCAGGCGAGCACAGAAAACCAGCATCTGAGCCCTCTCCAGGGCGGGTGCAGTGGGATTCGAACCCGGCAGATGTCCTGCCTACCGTGCCGACTAAGGCATCCCATTAGTCAGCTCCTGCGACCCATTTTGCGGAACCGGAGGGATTCGAACCCTCGGGGCTTTTACACCCACTCGGTTAGCAACCGAGCACCATAAACCACTCGGACACGGTTCCAAAAGTTAGCGGAACCGTTGTCGTCGGTTTCGCTCAGTAGTGTGGACCTTGGCACCCCCGACAGGAATCGAACCTGCCACCTCGGGATTAGAAGTCCCTTGCCTCTCCAGTCGGCCTCGGGGGCATAAATAGCCCTCCGGGGTATGTCCAGTACGCCCGAAGGGTACTAGACGCGTCTGGAAGAGACGCAACTACTGAGCTTGGTACCTCGTCCTGACCACGATCCAGAGCACGACGCACCTGCCGCGGCACAAGAGGCGGCGGAGGGGGTGGCGGCTCGACAGACGATGGTTTGAAGACGAAGCATGATGATTACCTCAGTACTCTGGGCTTACAGGGTCACAGACGCCCTGTCAAGCAGAAAGTTCAAAAAAGTTTCGAAGGAGATTTAGCAGTCCGGGATGTACCCGTACTCATCGTACTCCTCACACGCAAGCTCCAGCTCTTCGATGTCAATATCATCCACCGTGCAGGAGGCTGGGCGACGCTCGATGTGAGCATGGATGCCTTCGAACGAACCCTCCAGAAGATGGTTCATACTCTCCAGTTGGAGTTGGCTTTTTTCCAAGCTGTGCTCGATGCGCTCAACCTTCATCTCGAACTCCAACTGCCGAATCTGTTTGGAGATCTTGTCCAACTTGGAAGCGATCTCTTCGGTCTGGGAGTTGTGTCCCATCATGTAGCCCCAGCAAAGAGCGGCAATTGCAACGGCGATGGTAGGGGCAGAGCGGTTCATAGCTCCATCCTACCATCGCCGATGGTTAGAGGGTCAACTTAGTCGATGACTTCGACGTCGTGGCCCTTGAGGGTCTTCTCTTCTTTGCAGGCCATCTCCCAGGCCAGCTTCGAAGCACGACCAAGCCGTCCTCGTCCATCTTTGATGAGCCAGTTCAAAGCGTCTTCTGGCGAAGAGTGCGCTGCGGCTTTACGACGAGAGCGGTCTGCACTGTAGGTACGATCCCACTGGTACACGGCCGTGATGATCTTCCCTGACTTCGTCATGTAGATCTGGACCTGCGTTCCACGAGGGAGGGTTTCGAAGTTCTTCACTTCGTTCCATCCGATGAGCTTCCCCTGAAAACGAAGGGTCCGGTCTTCAGTACGTTCCAGCGTAAATTCACGAAGTTCTGGGTCATCAGCCGTGACGGGTTCGCTGTCGGGGGCTGCGACGACTCCGGTTTTCGATTTGAGCCAATCGTAAACCACGCTGTTGCCTTTGATCTGACGAGCCGGTTTGGACATCGCCTTCTCCACGGCTTTGCGTTGGAGTTCTTCCTTCGTACGTTCGTGCAGCTGTTCGGCAGCCACCGCCATCGCTTGTTCTTCGATGGAAGGCTCGTCAGCTGGGATTTCAAGAAGGGGTTGTGTTGGGTCTCCCGGCAAACGGGAGGTGTCTTGATCTGTCATTGTCTGTGTTCCTGTCGAGGCCCGCGTTGTACGAGCCTTCTTCACTTATGGTACCCCATAGCACCATCAACGAAAAACCCCTCCCAAGCGGCACTCAATTGCTTGGGAGGGGCAGAGTTCCTCTTTCCAGCAAAAAAGAAGGAACACATGGCTGAGCTTCATGATACCCGCGCACGATCTCAGGTTTCATGGGTAGTATTTTCACGATGCGGCGCTGCCGCGTCCTCAACACAAGAGAGAAGAACACATGCCCAGCAAAGCAAAAACCACTCCTCGCAAACGTGCTACGGCCAAGAAGACCACTTCGAACAGCAAGGCCAAGAGCACGACTGCGAAGAAGACCAAGGCGAAACCCAAGGCGAAGGCCAAGAAGACGCCGACCCCTCGCAAGAAGGTGAACCGCACCAAGGCCGCTAAGACCACCGCCAAGAAGAAGGCAACGGCTAAAAAGGCTTCCCCGAAGAAGACCACCACGGCCAAGAAGGCCAAGGCTGCTCCCAAGAAGTCGAAGACCACGACTGCGAAGAAGAAGGCTTCTCCCAAGAAGACCAAGACTACGACCACCAAGAAAAAGGCGGCTCCCAAGAAGGCCAAGGTGACCAAGAACACCAAGGCCAAGAAGAAGGCTTCGCCTTCCAAGCCCAAGAAGACGGCCACCAAGAAAGCAGCCCCCAAGCGTAAGGCTGCTCCCAAGAAGACGCGCACCACCAAGAAGTAGCGCTGACACCAGCATTCAAAAGCCCTCGACCCGGTTCTGGGATCGAGGGCTTTTACGTTTACCGAAGTTGCTGTTGAAGTTCGCGGATCAAAGGAGCACGGGCTGAGTCTCGCACTTCGACCTTAGCGCCCTTCTTCTCAAACTGGCGTGTCGCCTTCGGGACACAAGAGTCGCACCACTGTCTCAGGGAAGACCCCATGTCGAGTTCATCGATAGCTACCGACTTAGTAGCTGGGTTCTCGTTACAGAAGGAGCATTTGGAGGCCAGGGTGTCCAAGGTCTTTCTGAACAACTCTTGTTCGGAGGTCAGGTCTGACCGTGGGATATCCACGAACTCCGCTCCGTACTCCTGACGGAACAGCAGTTCGTTCTGTTCTTTGCAGTCTTGGAGAAGATCCAGGGAGACCGTAGGGTTCATCTCCCAAGTCGGAATCTGAAGAGCCACGACCCGCTCCTGACGAAGATCGTGGCCCTCTTGGAACTTGTTGTAGAACAACCCCTGCGGGCCATTCGGACTGGAGAACATGACCCGAAGACCTTCATGAGGTCCATCAGGGAGTCCCTCTTCGTTTTTTGGAGTGAAGGCTGCCACCGCAGGAGCAGCCGCGTTGTAAGAGTCCTCTGCCGAGCCTCCCGAAAAATGCGCCAGCTCATCAAAGGCCACCACCAAACAACCGATGCCTCTCAACCCTTTTGAAGTCGCGGAGGACACCTGCAAGTCCACGCTGCTCCGGGCCCTTGGGTTCGTAAAATAGCTGCCCGTCTCTTCTACGTCTCTCTTTGTCTGAAACCGGTGCCCCCTGATCGTAGATTGGGCCACGCGTTTTTTGAGGGAGGAACGGGTGAGCAAAGACTTGAGATGGTGGTTGATGAACTGAGCCATGTCACGGTTTATCGCAATGCACCGGAGGCCAATACTGTTGCTGGAGACCAGCCCGTAACGACGATGCGGGTCCTCCAAATGTAGAAGTCGGTAAGCTTCGTACAGCAGGATGTAGCTCAAGAGTTGAGTTTTCCCTGCACGCCTCCCAATCACCACCACCGCTTCTTGAGCCTTTCCCCCAGGAGTCACGGCCGCAATAGAAGACCGTCCCTCTTCATAGAGGTACTGAAGGTAAGAAACTTCCGTAAAGCTTTGGATCTCCGTCAGGGTAGTCCGGACCTCAAATTTGTTCTGGTCGTCCAACGGAATGCCATACAGGGCTTTGAGGACCATTCGTTGAACGGGGAACAACTGGGCTCCCAGCTCATGTTCTACAAACGTGATGATGTCCGCAGCCACCACAGGCATCTCGGCTTTTTGGTGAAGGGCTTGGTACGCCGCTTGGTAGCTTTCGCCCGTTTTGGCCATGCGTGCGCGAACACGCTTTTGAAATTTCGTTGTCATAGACTTCCTGATCTGGGGCGCCAGTCGTTAGTCCGCACACCTGCAACCGTCGCCGGATGAGGAAGGAAAACTCGCCCAAGATCTGGAGGTCTTTTCGTCTTCACAATGAACCCGAGTGCGGTCAGGCGTCGAAGATCCGGCATGAACGAAATGCCGTTGTCTTCATCCTACCCACCGCACGTCGGGTTGTTTTTACGTTTCTCAGAAAGCTACCCAAAAAGGGTAGACTTCCGTTCATCGTTGAGGTAGGGTGCGCAAACGATGGACCTCCGAGCGAAGAGTTACGAAGAGCTACTCATCTGGGCATGCCCCGAGCCCGTAACCGAAAATAACTACGAACGGCTTTTGGAAAAGGTTGATCGTTTGATGCAAGAGGGTGGGACGAGGCCCAAGACCGCGATCCGGAAAGTGCTTGGGGTACTGACCGTGTTGCTAGAAGCCTACGAGACTCAGGAGTTCGGGAAGCCTCATGTCTCAGGCAAAGAGTTGCTCGCTTACGTGATCGAAAACCGAGGAGAGACACGAGCAGCGTTCGCTCGGGCGATGGGTCTTCGCCCTCAACTCGTGTCCAACGTGCTTAACGGAAAACGTGGGATCTCCAAGAGAGTGGCACAGCTGCTTGGAGATCGGCTCCACATGGACCCACTGGTGTTCCTCGTTCCAGATGCAGAAAAGCCTCCCAGTCTGGATGCTCTCCGATGGGAGGCCGTAATGAAGGCCGCAAGCCTCCCGTAAATCAGTCTTCGCCCGAACCGCCACCATCTGAAGGCAGCGGGGGCACGTCACACCCACAGCTCGATTTGCACACGTCCTCACAGTGATGCTTCGAACCACAGGCGCCCAGCTTGCAGCAGGACTCATTGTCCCCACCAGCACAGGCACCAGCGTTTTCGATGCACCAGTACCATTTCACTGGACACCAGGAACAATCCCCGCCACAGGTCGCTGCGTCCGGAGACACCATGTCCCAGACCTCATGCCCGTTGAGGGAAGCACACTGACGTGCCATTTCACCGATCTCCTGAAGAAGCTTGTCCGCTTTTTCACGATCCGCGTCGGGGATGACGAGCTTGTCGAGGTCCTTGGTTTTCACGGAAGACAGGCTCTCCCCACAGTCCCGAGCCAGAAGCTCATGGTACTGGCCAATCAGAACCATAGCCGTCGAAGGGGCCTCTTCCTTCTTCTGAGTCGCCTCAGGTTTCGGGTCTTCTTGTTTCGGCTCAGGAGCCTTGGAGCACCCTGCCATCAGAACCAGCCCCACTACCGTTGTCACAAATTTGCCGCGCATCGTGCTGCTTTCACCCTACCAGACGGCATAGGAAGAAAAACTCAGATCAGGCCTTGACAGAAGTGCTTACCATGAGTAAGCACTACCTGTGTCCGAATTCGGAGACTACGTCAGGGCCCGCAGAGAGGCCCTAGGAGCTGAGAACCCCGAATACAGCCAACGCAAGCTGGCTAAGCGTATCGGTGTCTCTCCAGCCTATCTAAGTCGTCTGGAGAGCGGTGACCTGAAGTCGCCTTCAGACGAGATCATTGAAGCCCTGGCCATTGAGCTGAAGGAGTCAGACGTGGTTCTGTTTGCCAAAGCAGACCGCCTCGCTCCGCGCCTAAAGCGCATCATCATCAAACGGCCCGAGCTGTTCGCCCAGGTGATTGAGTCCCTGGACGAGCAACCGGACCATGCCCTCCTCCGTGTCGCACGCGAAGTCCGTGACGGCGACTGGTAACCCTCAAACAGAAAGACAAACGCTATGCTCGAACTCAAACAAGACTCCCTCAAGTTCACGTTCCCTGAGGTTCACCCAGACGCCGAACTTACGATCACCTTCATCCGGACTCTCCGCATCCCGGACGACGACAAGACTTACCCTCTGCCTCCTGGGCTCGGGTTCTTCCCTTTGCAGCACGTAGACGACTACCGTGAGCGTGTCCCCGCCAAATGGATGGAGCGTGGTGGCGTCATGCTGCCGATGTTTCAAGCCGAAGCGTTGTGGATCAAGTTCGAGTCCAAGTACATCCCCAAGAATGGCACGAGGTACCCCTTCGCCGTGAAGATCGGTACCGGCAAGGTCTCGGCCATCACGGGTGACGAATGGGAGAAGGGCCTCAAGCAAGAGGATTACGTGGTCGTTCCTCAGCAACCCTGGATTGACGGCTACAAGGTCGAAGAGGATGTCATCCGCCAGTTCGTCGCTGCCCCGTTGGGTGCTGGATTCTCAGCTGAGGAGCAGATCACTGGGAAGGCGGTACACGGTGGCATCCAGATCGAAGTGCTCCCGATGCACCGGTCCATCTTCGACAAGAAGTTCCCCGAAAGGAACTTCCGTGCTACCTGCGGTGTCACCCGCGGAAGTGGCAGCCTGTATAGCAGTGGAGACGGGGGTCTTTTTGGAGGATCCATGTCCAAAGGTCAAGTCCACGTCAACAGCATCGGTGGCATCGTCCACACGAATGGCACCGCAGATGTGAATCTCAACGGCACGATCGACACGGTGTGTTCTACAGCAAACGTGGGTGAACGTATCGACCTGCCGCCAAACACCCGAAGCTTCAAACCCAAACAAGCTCCCACCATCAACGCCGACATGGGGCTTTCTCCTGGCGGCAAGATGACGCAGCAGATCTTCGATGACCCTCATGGCAAAGACTGTTGGCGTCAAGAGGACAAAGCCCGATGCTTCGTTCATCTGGCAAACTCTCTGGCTTGGGAGGCCATCACTCAGAAGAAGCCTCCTGCCACTCCGGTGACAGCTAGCACGTACGCCAACCATAACTACCCCTGGTTCGAGTACTACGATGAGAGCCAGACTCCGATGAAGGCCACCGAAAAACTCCAGGGTCTCAAGTCGGTGATGGAACTGGGCTTCCAGAAGGGATTCCACATCCTCCCCGAAAACGAAACGGTGAATCCTTCAGACAAAGTCCAGATCATCAAGGGTAAAGCTGGCCAGATTCGAGTGGGGGCTTGGTAACCCCATGTGCTGGGTAGACTTCCCCACGAAGACCTGGGAACCCTCTCCCTGGTACCTGAGGCTACCTTATTGGCCCGTGCCGATCTACTGGCCTCCTACAGAGCTTCAAAAGCGAAAAGACAGGGAGGTGCTCCCTGTCTTTCTTGGGCTCAAATCTACCACCAGATCCAGCTAGGATCTTCGGGTTTCATCGGACAAGGCTCTCCATCGCGGAGGGCCTTTTTCGTGCGAAGACGAAATCGTTTTTCGAGAAAGCGGCGAACCCATTTGTCACCGTGTTTGTAGCACCATCCGTACTTCCAGTAGGGATGGTTGGGGTTCTGTTTCCAAGGATGGGGATGACGGGATCTAGACATTCAATACATGACGATCACCTACTTTCAGGGCCCGAAAGGATAACCGCAGGAGGCGCCGTCCGCAATGCCCGCGAAATGGCAATTCCATGGTCCGGATTCGGACACCCGGAGCCTAGACAAAAAGGAGGTAGGGAAAGGTACCCACGGGTGAAAAAAGGGTGGGGAATTACCATTCTCCAGTCGGCGAGAGCAATTTCCCACTCGGTTTTCCCGAGTTGGGGCTGCGAAATCCATTTTTCAGGCAATAGTCTTCCCTAGTTAGTTGAGGTTTACGTGTTGATGCCTGTCCCCCTTCCAAGACTCACAGCAGTGGCTCTTCCTTTCGGTGGGGACGCATAGAGATGACGAACCCCAAAAAAGAGAGCGGAACCAAGGCGACAGCCATTTCGTTCAGCATTGACGGCAAGATCGCCGAAGTTTTCGACAAAGTTCGAAAAGCGGCGATGGAAGATCCAGAGTTCTGGAGCTACGGCCAACTAACTCGAACCGATCTAGCACGCCATCTTCTTACGAAAGAACTGGTGGTGCTGGCCAAGCGCTTGGAGGTGCTCAATGACTAAATCTGGTAGCCGATTAGTAATGGTTCTTCCGGACCTACACATTCCGGAACATGACGAACGCGCGCTCGAATGCGTGCTCAAAGCCTACAAATATCTCCGTCCCGACGAAGTCGTGATTCTCGGAGATTGGGCCGACTGCGGACAGTTCAGCTCTCACGGTGTTCAGTCACTCGCGGAACTCAAAGCGCATCGTTTCGTTGAAGACGAGATTGATCCCATCAAAGCGGTTATGGACAAGCTTCAGAAGTACAAAAACAAGCTGGTCTACATCGAAGGGAACCACGAGTGGCGTGTCGAACGCTGGGCTGCCAAATGGGGCGGTCGTCTGGGCCCTGACTTCTACAATTTCATGTCCCCTCGCAAGCTACTCAGCGAGGGCCGTAAGAAGTTCACCTGGATTCCCTACGGAGACAATCTGGCCCACTACCAGATCACCCCCGCGCTTCAGCATTCGAGCGAGCTGTGGGCTCTCCACGGTTGGAGCCACGCCAAACGAGCTTCGGCCATCCACCTTGACCGTGCTGTCTCTGTCAGCATCGTCCACGGCCACACCCATCGCATGCAGATGGAGACGCGCCGTGAGCCCTCCACAGGACGTATTCTCAAGAGCTGGAGCCCGGGGTGTCTTTCAAAACTTCAGCCTTTGTATCAGGCTAATCGTCCTACCCAATGGACACATGGCTTCTCTCTTGTCTATATTGGTCAGTCCAGTTGGACGGATTACACTGTGACCATTCATAACGGCCAGTGTGTTCTTCCAAATGGGAAGGAAATCAAACTCTAAGCCCAACGCGAGTGAACAAAGATGCCGGGACGTAAGCCTGTCGTGCAATGCACGGCTAAAGAATGGAAAGAAATGACGAGGAAGATGCAGGCTTGCTGCCCTCCTCCTGAGGGCTACGTGTGGCATTTTGTTTGGAGCACCAAAGTTCTAGACGAAAACAAAAGGGGCGACTGTGAACGTCGAGACCCGACGGACGGTCGACGTGGCAAGTGTGTTGTTCGAGTGGCTAAAGGATTAAGCGAAACAGAGACCTCAGATATCTTGATCCATGAGGTGGCACACGCTTTCGATATGTGGACTCATCACTCTTGGAGTGGAGACCATGGCAGCACTTTTTGGATCTGGGTAGGACGAATCTTCCGTCGCTACTGGGGCCTCGAAACGGGATGAGCGAAAAAGAACCCCCCGTCTTCATTAGATGGGCCTCTTCGGAAGAGGACGACGATCAGCACATATTCATCCGAAGCGACTGGGTTATGAGCATGCTACTCGAAACTATCCCCTTCGAAGACGCACACCGCGCCTGGACAATCATGTGTGCCGTGCGTATTGAAGTCGAAGAGGGGGAACAAGCCGCTAAAGATTTCTTAGAGGCTTTTGGCGTCACGGAACATTGAGGTGTCATGCCCGTCCTATTCGAGCGGCTCCCGTGCCATGGTCGAAGCTTCGCTTCTCTTGGCTATCGAGCTGTTCCGGGCAACCAAGGCTCTGATCGAGGACGTAGGCTCTTCAGAAACGCCAGCATCCGCTCTGGGGGTTCGAGACCATCTCATCCAGGATGTCCTCCAAGGAAAGATTCACGTCCGCATGGAAGACGTCACGGATTGGCTTACCTTCTTGACTCTGGACCCGAAATACCCCTCTTTGAAGGGATACGTTCGAGACAATCCAGCAGGGCATGTCCTAAAGAATCTCCAGGAACTGATCGACCCAGGCTGCTAATGCCAGGGACCGTCTCGGTCAGCCGCAGCAAATCCTGTCCGACCGTCATCGTAGATGACACGAAGGATCTTGAAGCCTAGTTCCTTGGCTTTTGCACGGAACTGAGCCAAGGGGCTCTTCAGGGATAGCGCTATCAAAGATAGGGACAAGGAACCGGTTGAAGGGACGTTCTCCTTCCAGAAGACACGGTCCGTCTTCCATGAGCAAAAGAATGCGCTCACAGGGGTTTCGACTGTAGACGGCTCGGTGGTCTTGAAGAGGATGGTCGTTCCAGTTCCAGAACTCTTCCATAGCACTATGGTACCCAGCACGGGTTTCGTAAAAAGTCCAGTTTTTCTTGACAACCCTTTCGTGAAAATGTTAGGGTTTTACGTCATGTGGCCCCAACCCATCTTCGAAGAGAACGAAGAAGAGGACGTTTCGTACACAATCACGTACGACTACCGTCTTCCGGGGAGCCGTGGATACTACGACTGTCCCGACTGTGGCGACTGGATGATGAGGGTTACGGAGACCTTCTACCGGGGCTACTGTCCTGTGACGTTCAAGCCTGGGTTCTTCCGGGAACTAACGGACCACCACTGCCTTGGCTGTAACGGCCACGGAACTGACCACGATTGGTACTACAACGATGGTGTGGTGCTTTATTTCCCGAGAGGGGAAGCCCCGGCCCACATCGTGCCTTCGGCATCGGGACAAGAGGTTCTCGTTTCGGCCAAAGAACTACTAGAGATCCCGTGTCTTCAAAAAGACGAACTTTTCAGGAAACTCCTGAGTGCTCTAGGAGATGCTTTGGTATCACTGAAGCTCAAATACGGTCCGAAGGAAGAGGGAGAATCTCTCTTCCTTCTCGTGGCGGATGTATCCGGATGAAGCTCGCTTCGTAAAAAGAGGTGTGCAAACGGTTTCGCTAGTCCCCCTATGACCTCACCTTTAGTGAGGATCAATGTCACGGGTTGCGTTCAAGTTGAGCGTCCCGGTCTTTTTCGTGGTGGTCCTGTTGGCGGTCTCGCAGCTCGCGCAAGCTAGCTTCGGGTTCGGGTGGATAGGTGCGGCGTTCTTAGCCTTTCTGGCAGCAGACCTCTTCGTGGGGTTCGTTCACTTTCTCGCAGACAACTTCGGTCGGCTAGACAGTCCCTTTGGACGCACGTTCCTACTTCGGTTCAGACACCATCACAAAGAACCGGGTGAGCTAGTAGAAGAGCCTCTCTCTGAGGTGGTAGGGCCTTCTCTACTCTTCACAGTCCCCGTCCTCGTTCTGGCGCTTCTCATCGCCCCGAGTCCACTCTTCCTCTGGTTTGCCCTGGTGTTTACCGTCGTCGGCGGCTGGGCCAACCTCGTGCATCGCTGGGCTCACCTGGAGTGTCCTCCGTTCCCCGTACGGTTCCTCCAGCAAGCCGGTGTCCTGATGGATGCTGAGCAGCATCAGAAGCACCACGACATCCCCAACACGCACTACTGCGTGATTGCCGGATGGTTCGATGACTACGTGCTCCGAAAAGGATGGCCAGACAAGGTACGAGCTTATCTGGCCGATCTGGGTCTTCCCCAAGGATGAAAATAGGTGGTCAGTGGGAGCTACCCTTCACCCGAAGGTAGGCGCCCGACCCGACGCCCTTCAGACTTTGGTTCAAGCAAAGCCGGCCCCAAAATTCGTAAATCAATGCGTTTTCGTCAGGTAGTGTGGAGACATGAACATCGTCAAAATCGTACGTGACGAGTGGATCATCTCCATTCGAGGGAGCTGGGACCTCGATTACGTTCAGAGATTTCTTCACGATATCTGTGCAGCAGCTGAAGATCCGAACACCATTACAGTCATCCAAGAGGATCTGCTCGTTTTCCGCATCCTGGTGCGAAACGAAGAACTCGCACAGCACATCCAGTGGTGGGTGGAAATGGCCCGACGTTGCAAAAGTAGAGAGCAAGTTCCGCCTGTAAACTGGAAGGTGTTAAGTCCGGAGAAGGTCTACCCAGATGCGAAGCAACAGTAGGTCCACGGAGCAACCTATTTGGTAAGGCTGATGGGGAGAACCGTGGCACCCGTTGTTAACCTTGTGGGTCAAACAAAAGACGCTGGCTCTCCGTTTTCGGGAGGCCAGCGCTTTGATACAAGAAGTACGATTTGGTTGTCTCGGCTCCGGCAGCTGGGCTCGAACCAGCGCATTATTCTGACGTCGGTTAACAGCCGACCGCTCTACCAACTGAGCTATACCGGAATGTGGGTTCATATCTAGACGAAGCTTATATGTAAGTCAAGACTGATTTGGCGACTCCGGAAGGATTCGAACCTTCGCTTACTTCGGTTAACGGCCGAAAGCTCTGGCCAGACTGAGCTACGGAGTCTTGATTTTGGAGGGCCGGGTGAGAGTCGAACTCACGACCCGCTGACTAACAATCAGCCGCTCTGACCACTGAGCTACCAACCCAAGTTCCGATTGTTCAGACCACCCAACCGGGAAAGGTGCCTCACCTACGAGGTAGTAACCTCAGCATGTTCTTGAGCCTTTGGTACTCCATCAGGGAATCGAACCCTGGTTTTGCCACTGAGAACGGCACGGATTAACCACTATCCGAATGGAGCATGTGGCATCCCTGGGGAGAATCGAACTCCCGTTATCGGAACGAAAATCCGATGTCTTAACCACTAGACGACAGGGACAGAATGGTACGGGCAGCCGGATTTGAACCGGCTTCTGTAGGGTGAAAACCTACTATCCTAACCACATGAACGATGCCCGCAAAGGTTGTAGAACCTCCTGCGCGGGTAGCTGTCGTCCGGTTTTAGCTCTCGAACTGCTTCAGCTATTTGCCCCGCGCAGGCATGGTTCCCCTTCGCACTCTCGTTCGAGAGCGGGCCGCGCGGGGTAAATATTGAGCAGGAGTGCCATTGGAATTCCGGTGTACTCGACCCAGACGGCAGGGTCAAGCATTTTCTTCAAAAAAGTTTCAACGGTAGGGGTCGTCGCTGTCCACCTTGCCGAAGGGGCAGATCTCTGTCCCAGGTTCGCAATTTTCGCTCCGATCGAATTCCATTTCGATTCTCCGGAAAGAGTCTCCCCCAAGTTCCACGATCAGGATTTGATCTCCACCCCTCACAGGGAACTCGCAAAATTTCAAAGTCTCTCCGTCCCAGGTCCAGTCTTCAGAATGCTGAGGTACTCCGTTTACGTAGACCAGCGTAAGAGGACCTTCCAGGACTCGGGTTCGCATGAACACACACTACCGGCACGCGGTAACATGATCCCATGCAAGACGGTCCTCCTAAGATCACGCTCACGTTCCCTTTTTCTGCCCCGCCTTCCATGGCCGGTCCAGCTTTCCAGGCGTGGCGTGAGTGCCAGGAGATTTTCAAGAAGCATGACCTGACCCACCGTCAAGTCATGAACGTGGTCTACCAGCTAGGCGCCGCAGCTCCTTACGAAGCCTACGACGTCAACAAGGTGGCTGTCTTCGAAGACTAGGGATCGAACAAGCCGTGAAGGAGTCGGTTCCACTCCTTCGGTTCTCGTTTCTGGAATTCTTTAGCCACCATGTCCCGGAGGACTTCCCATTCGGGGAGTTCGTCTCGGACGGAGAAGGTCAGCCGAAGGATCGTGAGCAAGACCTCCGTGTGGAGGTCTTTTAGGTTGCAGGCAGACCAGTCCATGAGGTCATGTGCCTCGGGCTTCATAGCAAAGCCCTTCTCGTAGAACACCCCGTTCAGCAATGCATCGTAGAGATTGTTGAAAACATCATCGATATCCTCATCCGTGCTCGCAGAGAGCATGTCTCGTTTGAGCTGATCGATGCCCACAAGCTACGTCTCCCCAAGCTCAGCCTTGAGCTTTTCGAGTTGAGCCCGTTTCTGCTTCAGTTCGACTTCTTTGGTCAGGCGTGCCTTGGCCTCGCTGATTTCGTTGCGAAGAGGCTCCAGGTCAACAACCTCTTCCACCTTCACCAAGGTAGCACTGTAGACACGTTGGTGTTCGCTGAGGAAAGGGCCTGCCTCATACTTGTTGTAGACGTCGTCGTAGCCGTCCAGGTAGAAACGAATACGACCGTTATGTTGAAGAGAGACTCCCCACTTCGAAGGGAATCCGTAGAGTACTTCCTTTGCTTGTTCCTTTGCCTCTTCCAAGGTCTCTGCCGGTAGATCGACAACCGAGGAGTCTCCGAGAACGTATTTGCCTTGTTCGCCTTTTACAATGAGCTGGTACATAGATATCTCGTTTCTTGGTTACAGGAGTTTCAGGTGTCCGACGATGTCCTTGACCTCGGAAGGGTAACAAGGGCCGATGGCGCAGCAGGTTTTGGTGGACACGCCGTTGAACTCGGTCTTGCCCAGGTCCGTGATGAGAGCACAAGGAAGCCCTGCTTCTTCGGCTTTGTTGAAGACGACATCCAGTTCGTCTTCCGATTCTACGCGCACGCTGATTTTCGTGTAATCGCCGTTCATCCATTCAACCATAGGCCGGGTTAGTGCCGCGGTAAACTGAGGCCGGGGGAGCGGCTTCCCTTGCATTCGTGCAGCTGGACCCACTTGAGTCCCTACTTCCGGGTACTTGGTTTTTACCCACCCGCAGTTAAAGAACACCTTCATCGAAGCGTGTGCGCCTTGTGCGATCATTTTGCCTTTGCGCATTTTCAAATCGGTGCGCATGACAATCCACTGTTTCGGTTCTTCGTTAGTCATCGAGGGTCTCCAAGAGTTGGTTGCACATTCGGATGGTAGATTCGAGGGCGATGCGGTTCGCTCGTTCCAGAGCGATTTCCTCGGGGCTCGGCCCATGAGTCCCGAGTGAGAATACGTGCAGGAAACCTTCCAAGAAAGAACGCCACAGAGAAGGGTCCGGAACCTGGGGGAGATTATCCAAACAGTCCTGAGCATCTCGACGGACCTTCAGGATAATTTCCCGTTTCTCCTCTGGGGTCTTCTCTGCTCGCTTGGGGAACTGTTGGAACCACAAGTAAGGAGAGGCATCCAAATCTTGCTCTGCACCGAACGCTTGTTCGAACTCCGCTTTGGTCTTCAGGAAGGTCTTGGAGTTGTGGGAGCCCTGAGGCCATGTCTCTGAGAACACGATGCGTTCCTGCTCCGTATCCATTTCGATGACTTGATCCAAAACTTGGTCCGTGGTCTGGTGACGAAACCGCCGAGCCAACTTCGGGTACTTCTCCAGGAAGTTCTCTAGGAGCTGACGAGCTTCATCAGGATCAATGCCTAGGCGCTGTCGGAGCTGCTCGGGATCAACACCGCCCGTCACCGAAAGCCGCATCAGCTTCTCTACACGTTTTTGGTCAGGGTCTTGGGTCACTTCGATATAGCTCCAGATATGGGCAAATTGAGGGGCTTTGAGGCTGCGCTTTTCACGCTTGAGCGCGGAGACACCCTTCCTACTCCTTCTACCCTTTTTGTGAAAAGTTGACGAGCCCCCTGTAGGAGAAGGTGGGATCTCGAAAAGGTGTAGAAGAGGTGAAAGGTCAGACCCACGCCACAGGCAACGGGCAAAGGACCTGAAGAAAACAAGATGGCTACCAAACTCGGTAAGAAAGAAATGCCCTCGGGCTATGGTCCCGCTGACTTCAAGTACATGGGTCGTGCCGCAACCGACCAAGGAGACTTCGGTCCCGATGTCGGCATTGCAGACGGCGCCTGTGTCAACCAGTTCGGTGACGCGAACAACTCCAAGTACTACCACGGTGGTGTTGTCCAGACGAAGGACGGCAAATGGTGGGTTTACTTTGAGTTCGGACGCATCGAAGGCGGAAAGACCTGGGAGAATGGCGTCTGTAAACGCTCTGCTACCTTCCAGTTCGTCCAGTGCACGAACGAAGAGGATGCTCGCAAGGCTTTCGCCAAGCAGCTGAAATCCAAGAACACGTCCCGCATCGAGAAGAAGGGCAAAATCTGGGTTTCCAAGACGGATTCCAAGGGCAAGTCCAAGGACGGCTACATCATCCAACGGCTGGCCACCCGTGAGCGTGGGCTTCCCGACGCGTACGGCATCAAGGATGACACTGGCGTCAAGAAGAAGGCCAGTAAGAAGACAACCAAGAAAAAGACCACAAAGCGCAAGAAGATCGATGCGCAGCCTCAGGTCATCCAGCTAGCCACGGCTCTGGTCGGAGGTACAATGGACTACGCTCGTGCGGCTCAGTCCGAAACGGGCATTGTCCCGACCATGGAGGCCATCCAAGAGGTCCGTGATGTGTTGATCCCTGACGCCATGAAGATCCTGGCGAAGATCGGCACACACAATGACCCGGACAAGCTGAAAGCAAAGCAGCTCAAGTCCAAGAAACTCCAGGAACTCTCCAAGTACGTGGCGACCATTGTCCCACGTCCCATCCCTCGTGGGGGTGATCCCTCAGCCATTCTCCTGTCCTCCGACACGATTCTGGCAGTCCAGCAGGACTTGGACGCTTTCGAAGCCGCTCTCCAGAATGAGGACTTCGAAGCTGAGGTCCAGGACAACCAAGTTGATCCCAACAAGGTCATTGGTCGCCAGATCACCTGGATCGATCCCAAGTCCGCTCAGGGCAAATGGATCGAGAACACTTGGCACGGCATGACCAACAACCGTCACGGCCACCTTCGTGGCAAGTTCAAAGTCCTCAACATCTTCGAAGTCAAAGACGACGCCAAGCGTAAGGCGTTCATCGCTCGGGCTCAGGAGATTGCCAAGAAGCGCAAGGGAACGAAGCACTCCCTGGCAGACCTTCAGCCCAGCCGCCGAACGGATGTCCACGACATCAGCGACCTGTACGCTCAGGCCAACATCTGCATCGGCCTGCACGGTACGCGCGCTGTCAATGTGGCCCCGATTCTACAGACCAACCTGCGCCTTCCCAAGTCGCTCAAGGGCGTTCACATCACGGGTGCTGCTTTCGGTCACGGTATTTACTTCGCTACCGACTGGAAGAAGTCCTGGGGCTACACGGGCTTCTCACGTAGCTATTACGGTACGGGCGGAAACATCAAGGGCCGCGGAGCTTTCATGTTCATGTGCGACTTGACGCTCGGCAAATGCCACATGGCTACCGATACCATGTGGACCACGACGCAATGTCCTCGTGGTACGGACTCCATTTTCGCTGCTACGGGTCGTCGCAACAGCATGAGCCTGGGGAATGACGAGCACGTCATTTTCGACCCCAACCAGCAGTTCATCCGCTACATCATCGAGGCAACGGACTAACATGAATATCTACACGTGCAACTTTGAAGGTCACAACCCGATCGGCGCGACTGCGGTCGTCGTGGCTCGGGACCGTGGACACGCTCGTCGCCTCCTGAACCGGAAGCTCCAGGAAGAAGGTTTGGAGCTGAGCGGTGACGAGGACATCGTCAAAGTGGAGACAGACTCGGCTCAGGCCATTGTCCTCCACAACGGAGACTACTGATGAAGAGCCCCACAGGCCGTACCCGGTTTCCTCAGCCCATTTTCCTGAAACGGGATGGGACGGAACAATGCCCTCCGGGGATGCGCCCCAAGCGTGGGGCCTATGTCATCCAGTGTGACTATTCTTCACTGGAGGTTCGGCTCTGGGGGCTCCTAACCGAGAAAGAACGTCAGATCTTCTTGAAAGGCGGCTCTCGTGGGTGACACGAAGTTCATCGGACAGACGGGGCTCGTACGAGCGGAGCTGCTCTCTGACGAGTATCTCTTCTTCAGCTTGCGGGTTCCTTCACACAAGTCGGGGGCTTACTTCGGTGTGGAGGACATTGACACCACGATCACGTTGCTTCAAAGGGCCCGAAAATACCTGACGGACCCTGCGGCCCGTGCGGTGCTTCCAGACACTCGCCGATGTCCTGTCTGCGAGACGGGGCCTTTTGTTTGCTGCGAGTGTCACCAGGAAGTTCCGACCAACACGCCTTTCCGGGTTTCCTACCTGGACAACGAAAAACACCTGTTCTGTAACGAGTGTTTTGAAGACTTGAGGATGGAACAATGAAGAAGCCTATCGAAGAGCTTGGTTTACACCTCACGGTTCTGTTATACAAAGCAGGAGCGGATGATCAAGCCTACGCGGAAATCATCGCAAGCCTCAAACAAGCCAAGGAGCGGGCTCAGACAGCTCCACAGAAACCTCCTGCGGAAACATCCGGCCACAGGAGAAAAGCCAACGTGAAGAGAAAACGTTCTCTCATCCGAGGCACAGGATAAGCAACGCCAAACCAGCGCTCAAAGAGCCAAGGACTAGGACCATGCAAAACGAAGACGTACTGAAAACCGCCATTGAAAACTCCGCTACCTGGGAAGAGGCCGTCCATGACTTCATCGACGCCTCTCAGAATCTCAACCAGTCGTACACCAGCGGACATATCACTACCATCCTCCGTGTCTACCGACCGGAATTCCGTTTCGCCCACGCACGTATCGGAGAGATCTGCCAGGACCGTTTCTTCAACGGTGAGGTCGAGTATGACGGCGCACCCGCTGTCATGGTCTCTCGCGTTTGTGCGGGACTTGGACGTACTCCCGCTGGAACCGTCGTGTTCTGTGTTGGCCCGGACCAAGATGCCGCTGAGAGCTTCCCGTTCGAACTCGACATCCCCAAGCCCGGCTCTGGTTTGACTCAGATGCCCAAGGAGCACCCGATCAAGCAGACGGTCCACATTAAAGCCACCATCCCCAACAAGGTGGACATGCGAGCTAAGGTCCACGTCGACCACCGCTTGTGTGTTCCTCGTGTCGCATTCGAGGCTCTGATGGCTGCCACGGGCAAGACCATCACCGCAGGAGACAAAGCCTGGGTCCGTTTTGACGATGTTGAGGACAAAGCCTATGTGAGCCTGTCCCAGTCGGGCAGCGCGGTGGACTACGATATCTCCAAGGATCGTGGCCGCATCCTAATCTCCAAACCGGGAGCAGGTCGGTTCAACCACGGCGACATTTTCGCTGTCGAGGTCAAGGGCGACGAACTCGTCATTGACATCTCGCTCGCCCTGTAAGGGACTCCATGAGCGTTCAGCATGAAGCTGTCTGCGGTTTCGGCATTCTCCTCAACAAAGAGGAGATTGTCGAGGCTGTGGCTAAATGTGGGCTTGAAGTAGACCACGATGAGTCTGAGTACGCTCTCAGTGCTCATTACGGGTTGCCAGATCCCGAAATCAGCGGGAACTTCTTTAGCGGGCACCTCCTCTATCTGTTCGCCATTGAGCGAACCGAGGACCCCGAGACCGGCATCGCTACTCCAAACGCCAAGCAGTTCGAAGGGCTCAAGCGCATGATTGAGGAGTGCGGAATCAAAGAGCAACCGGACCTCTGCAAGGACGTGCGCATCAGTTGAGGTGGCTATGGGAGTAGATTTCCGTCCCGTATCGGGTTTTGGTCTTCGTCTCACTCGTCAAGAAGTAGAGAAGGCCCTAGAGAAAACTGGCATCGAATGTAGCCACAGCGATGAGCCAGAAAAGCTCGCTGAGCATTACAACCTTGCAGATCCCGCTTGGATCGGGGACGGCCTAAGCGGTGATGTGGATTATCTCTTCATTGCCGAGCAGGAGTTCGACACAGAGACGGGGAACATCACCGCTGATCCCGAAGACGTCGCGGCCCTCAAGCGCATGAAAAAAGAGTGTGAACTGAAGCAGGATCTAGAGTTTCACGAAGACCTGCTCATGCAGTAGAGGACCATATGAAGATCATCGTAATCGAAAAAGGTGGAGATGATGTCCACCACAGCGGAGGGACCGGAGTCGGCCACTTTGACGAACCCATCAAGTCTCTGGACGAGCATCCCAAAATCGCGCCCCATCGGCCGAGGAGTATCTACGGGGAGACTTATCTGGCAAAACTAGACACCTCCGGGCTCTTTGCCTGGGTGCGTCCGGTGACAGGCGGAGGGTACCAGACCAGTGACCCTGTGTTTCTCCTGGTTGAGGACGAAGAAAAGTGACCTGGGGAAAACCGACAAACATCATCGACCTGGAGGGATTTCTTGGCCAAGCCAGTGACGACCAAATGGTCACCCTTCCAGCCAAGGACCTTGAGACGGGTCGGTGGGTAGAATACAGGGTCTCTGTAGGAGCCTTGAAGAGGCAGCTCAAGAATGCAAAAACGAGAAACATCCAGTCAGGCCCAGATGGCCTCGAACTACGCCCCGAAGACGATTCTTGAGGGCATCCTTTTCATGGGCTGCATGCTGATCCTGTGGCCCCTTCAAGACTTCCGTGACAAATACCGTGGCCTCTTCTAGGCGACGGTATTTCGTTTTACACCCCCGTGGAAATTCTTGTCCTTTTCTGGTTCCTACAGTTACTCCCAGCCTGTCCTGCTGAGGGCTGGGTCACATCCGAGTACGGATACCGTGAGGATCCTATTCATCACCGCCGGAAGTTCCACAGGGGCATTGACATTGCCAACAAGCCTGGGACTCCTTTGTACGCCCCTGTCGCGGGTACGGTCACTAGAGTCGGCAGCAGCCGCTACAACGGGCGATTCGTGGTTCTGAGGGCCCAGGACCACAAGTTCACCTACCTCCACCTCCAGAAAGCCACGGTCTCCAAGGGGGATCAAGTGGCTAAAGGGGATCAGCTTGGGCTCATGGGGAGTTCCGGCCGTGCAACCGGCCCCCATTTGCATTTAGAGCTGCGTTTTCAAGGGAATACGGTGGACCCCTGGCCGGTCCTTCTGCGCTGTCCACGGCTCCCATAGCGTATAAGGCTTGACGGGGTGCGCCTCCACACGGCACAACCCTCTACTCAACCCCTACAAACCTAAGGGGCTTAAGGACATCTGTTCCTGCCACCCAGAAAGCAACCCGTGTTTCTCGAAAAAATGTTCTCTTTCTTCTCTGCCCAGCTGAACAAGCTCGGCAACTTCTTCTTTGAGCAAGATCCGATTGCCATGATGCAGTTGGAACATGACCGGGCCGTGAAGAAGGTCCAGGGGGCCCGTGATGGCCTCGAACAATATCGCGGGCTAGTCGAGGGCGTACAAACCGACGTCAATAAGTTGGAGCGCCAAGTCGACAAGCTGAAGCGCGAGACCCAGATGTACCTCAAGACCGGGGACAAGGTGACGGCTTCCAAGTTCGCCACTCAGTACAAAACGACTCAAGCTCGTCTCGCTGAGAAAGTTCGACAGCTCGCTGAGCACGAGGCCGCGTACGAAAATCATCTCAAGAAGTTCAAACACGCGAACTCCGAACTTGGGAAGACTCGTGAGCGAATCAAGCAGTACGAAGCGGAACTCAAAATGTCCGAGGCGGAGGCCGATGTGGCACGCATCAGTCAGGGCTTTGACTTCGATGTGACCACGGATTTCAGCCAGTTCGAGGATATTGTCCAAAGCAAGATCAACAAGAACAAGGGCGCGGTCCGTGTGGCCAACGACCTGAGTGAGCAGGGCATCGCGGAGATCGAAGCCCAAGAACGCATGGAAGCCCAGATGGGCATGGATGCTCTCAAAGAGTTTGAAATCGAGATGGGCATGGTGACCCCGGACACCGTCGATGCCTCCGAAATCGAAAAAGAACTGGGAACCGAAGAAAGCTAGTCATGAGTACCAAAGCAAAACCCTCTTTTTTCATCGCCGTAGCTGCGGTGGTAGCAGCCCTGATCGGCTTCGCTGTGTGGCAATTTGGCTCCACAGATGAGGAAACGAAGGCCGAACAAGCTACCCCACAACTGTCTAAGGAAGACATGGATGCCCTCAAGGCCCCCACGGAAGCCCAGACACCGGGAGAGCACATCACTACCGCCAAGGAGTATGAGTTCGTTGCAGGACAAAAGCTTCCTGAGGTCAAGGGCGTCGCTGCCTACGCTCCTCTAGAAGGCGACATCCCCACCGTTCAGTTCTCCATCAACGTCTGGGCTGGTTGGGCGCCTATCGTCCACGCCAACGAAGGCTTCGCAGCCAACAAGGTCTGGACCGCCCCTGACGGCAAGAAGTTCAAAGTCAAGCTCGTCTTGATCGATGATCCCATCTCGATGCGCAATGCGTTCGCTGGTGGCAAGATCCACATCGGTTGGGCCACCGTCGATATGCTCCCCCTCTTCTTGGAGGAGCTTTCGAAGGATTCCCGCGCCATGCCTCGCGTGTACCAGCAAATCGACTGGTCCAACGGTGGTGACGGCATTGTCGCCCGCGACAACATCAAGACCGTTGCAGACCTTCGTGGCAAGACTGTCGTCTTGGCTCAGAACTCGCCTTCGCAGTTCTTCTTGCTGAACACCCTCATCAACGCTGGCGTCCAGCCCGCTGAGGTTCAGTACAAGTACACGGCTGACGCTTTCCAAGCTGCTGCCGCCTACCATGCCGACAAGTCGATCGCGGCTGTCGTTTCCTGGGCTCCTGACATCTACAATCTCAGCGATGTCCCTGGTAACAAGCTCCTGCTGAGCACTGGCACCGCCAACAAGCTCATCGCTGACGTGTGGTTCGCCCGCGCTGACTTTGCGAAGGACCACCACAACATCATCGAAGGCCTCGTTCGTGGCATCTTCGATTCGATGGAGTCCATCAAGGACGACAACGAGAAGAACAAGCTCGTCCAATGGATGGCTGAGGGCTACAACATGCCCGCCAGTGAGGTCAGCGGCATGCTGGCTGACGCACACTCGACCAACTACGCCGAGAACCGCGACTTCTTCTTGAACGCGAACAACGGTGCCAACTTTGAGCGCACCTACAACATGGCCTTCTTCCTCTACAAGAAGCTCCGTGTCGTCACCAACAAGACCCCGTTCGAGCAGATCGTTGACTTCTCCGTCCTGGAGAGCCTCAAGGATGACCCGAAGTACGCGGCTCAGAAGAATGAGTACCAAGTGCGCTTCGCTCCGTCCTCCGTGGAGGCCATTCAGGCTGAGACTGAGGAGATCCTGACCAAGACGGTTCGGATTCACTTTGAACCCACTCGCTGGAGCTTCTACCACTACGACCGTAGCAAGGGAGCTTTCACGGAAGAGCTGGCTGACCCCAACTCGATGTTTACCGTCGAGGAAGTCGGCAAGATGTCCGCTCAGTACGGCGCTGCTCGCATCGTCATCGAAGGTCACGCAGATGCTTCGATGAAGGGTAAGGGAGGCAACGAGCAGGCTATCAAGCGTCTGTCGCAGAACCGAGCAGACGCGGTGAAGGAGGAACTCATCAAGATGTTCCCCAACTTCTCGCCTGACCAGTTCTCCACCATCGGTAAGGGCTGGGACGTCCCGGCTGATCCGAAGAAGCCCTACGACCACGCCAACAACCGTCGCGTGGAAATCAAGGTCTACCCCGCAGAGGCAGGCTAATGTTCAAGAGCAAGTCCAAGTCCAAAACCAAGGCCCCGGTGATCTCCTCACCGGGCTGGTTCTCCCTTCGTCAAGACATTCCAATGTGGGGCCACGTGGTCCTCGGCGGCGGACTTGTACTTGCTCTCTTGGGATTGTGGATGGGAGTCACGAGCGGTGATGCTGAGTTCCGCATGGTCTCCCCCACAATCCTCCCCAGCCCCGGAGAAGTCGTGGCAAGCTGGGACATCCTTCTCAACGAGCGCAATCTCGTTACGAGCATTCTGGCGACTCTCCGCCGTGTTCTACTCGGCTTCGGGCTTGCCGTACTCATCGGCATCCCTCTGGGCATGACAGCAGGAGCCTGGACGCCCCTACACGCATTCCTCGCCCCCGTTGTGATGTTCAGTCGCAACATCCCCATCGCGGCCCTTGTGCCCCTGACGATGGTGTGGTTCGGCCTGGAAGAGTTCGCCAAGGTCATGTTCATTTTCATGGCGACCTTCGCCTTCGTTTTCTCTGATGCAGCCGCGTCTGTCATGGGCATCCACGAAAAGTACGTGGAGACTGGACAAACGCTCGGAGCGTCCCGATTCCAGATCTTCCGTAAGATCCTGGTCCCGCTGGCACTGCCCGATACCATCACCAAGCTGCGTCACCTCTTCGGTCTTGCCTTCGGCTACATCATGCTGGCTGAAATGGTGAACACCGACTCGGGACTCGGGTTCCTGCTCCGTATGAGCCAACGTCGTGGACCCACCGAGCACGTCTACCTGATTTTGTTCATCATCACGATTCTGGCTGTCGTCATCGACCGTTCCCTGGCTTGGTTCCAGCGTGGTGTCTTCCCCTACCGTGAGGATCTCTAATGAGCGAAGAATCCAAACCTGATGCCCTTCCCCAAGTGGAGACGGTGCCATTCGATCCGGCACAGCCTGACAAGGTTGAAGCTAAGGTTACGTTTCAGCCAAAACTTCCTGTCGTGGTGGCCACCCAAAAAGCCAAGCCAGAGCAGAAATACGATCTCACGCATCTCAATGAGGTCATCAAGGCTGAGCGAGAGCACGATGTCGTTACGGCTACTTGGATCGATGACGAAGTGAAGCCTGTGCCCGACCCTCCTAAGCCCGTCACGAAGAACCCCACCTACTCCGAGACGGATGGGGAAGCCCCTGAGACGTCCGCTGAGGAATCAGAAGCCCCTGAGGCCCAGGCGGATCCAGAACTTCCCACAGAGGTCCCTGAGGCCGTTGTGAAGCAGACCCTGACCGACCGCGTCCTGGGTTTCTTCGGTCTCAAGCGTGCTTCGGACCCCGAACCCGAAGAAGAGAGCGTTTCCGCGCCTTCGACCGAAGAGCCTCGCGTTGAGGTTTCGGAAAATCCGGAGCCCGAGGCCAAACCTGACGAACTTCCACGCATCGTGGAATTCCGCGGTGTCACGAAGATCTACGGTAAAGGGAAGAACGCCTTCACTGCCGTCAAGGACATCAACTTCGTGGTCGAAGACCTCCCCGACAAGGGCGAGTTCATCTCCATCCTGGGTCCATCCGGTTGTGGCAAGTCCACCATCCTCCGGATGATTGCCGGTCTGACTCCCCAGCACCCACCCACTCACGGTGAGGTTCTGGTCAACGGAGAGCCTGTCCTGGGCCCAGATGCCTCTCGTGGCATGGTGTTCCAAGACTACACGTCCTTCGACCATCGCACGGTTCTCGACAACGTGGCCTTCGGTCTGGAGTGCCGGGGCATGCCTCGTGCCGAGCGCCATGAACAGGCGATGGAGTGGATTGACCGTGTTGGTCTCAATCCACTCACGGACGCCAAGAAGTACCCGCACGAGCTTTCGGGCGGTATGCGTCAGAGGGTAGCGATTGCCCGTACCCTGGCTCTCCACCCGTCCATCATCCTCATGGATGAGCCCTTCGGCGCTTTGGACCCCTCCACCCGTATGCGCATGCAGGACCTCCTGGTGAGCCTGTGGCGCGATCTGGAGGCTACCGTCTTCTTCATCACCCACTCGATTGAGGAAGCCGTGTACCTGGGCGACCGGATTCACCTACTTTCTTCGTCTCCTGGGACTATTTTGCGAGAGATCCAGGTACCTGCTCCTGACCGTCCCTCAAAGGAGATGCAAGCAGAGCCTGAGTTCCTGGAGTACGTCTTCGACATCCGAGACACCATCGAGACCTTGGAAGCCTCCACGCGGGCGGGTGACGACTAACGATGACTCTCTTTGAACCCGAAAACGTGGGGCTCACCCACTACATGAAGAAAGCCTTCATGTGGCGCTGGAATCTTCTGGCCTTCGGAGGCGCTATGGCGGCTGCGGCCATCAGTGGCGCGGCTGGCATCGCCATCCCTCTCGTCCTGGCTGCGGAGATTACCTTCCTCGGCGCACTGGGAACGAACGAGAAGTTCCAAAAAGCCATCGCGGCTCAGGACCACAAAGAGGACCGGCAAGCTCTGGAGGAAGCTCCTCCAGCTCCCCCGAAGAAGTCTAGGGAGCAACGAGCCTTAGACAGCTTGGGACCGAAAGCCCGAGACCGGTTCGAAGAGCTGAAAGAGCGATGCGTGCAGATGCGCCTAGTCGCCAGCGGCATCCGAGGGGATGATGGAATTCCTGAGAATGATCTGCACGCAGAGTCTCTCAACAAGATGCTATGGGTCTTTCTTCGTCTCCTGAAGTACGAGGAAGGGATGGACCAGTACCTGTACGTGACGGACCGAAAAGAGATCGAGTCCCGTGTCCTGGACCTTCGCCAACGGGCAGACAAGGCTACGAGCCCCAAGATCAAGCGTTCGTTGGAGGACAGCGTGAAAACGGCTAAGCTTCGCATGGAAAACTACCGGGCTGCTCAAGAGAACCGGGAGTTCATCGAAATCGAACTCGACCGCATCGAAGACAAGATTCGTGCTTTGGTCGAAATGGCCATCAGCCACGAAGACCCTGACTATATCAGCAGCCAGCTTGGCTCCGTTGTCGAGAGTGGCGAAACGGCAATGCGTGAAATGTCGATCATCCCTGAGGTCAATGATGGGATGGACGATGAAGAGGAGGACGCACCTCTCACTCTCCTTTCGGCGTAGGCACCATGAGCGAATCCAAAAAGAGTCTCCCCGACTGGTACCCGCAGTGGGCCCAGAAGTTCGCCGACCTGTACTTCTCCAAGACGACCAATACCTTCGTCTTGCATGGGAACACCGATGATCTCGTTCGTGGAAAATCGGAGTTCAAGCCCCTCACCCGTTTCCTGACTGAGGATTTGTTCGGCACGTACGACCTGATCCTGTACTACGATCTTTCGAAGGGCATTCAACTCCTTGCGGGAAAGAACCAGAAGCGACTCCAGGAGATGCACGCACTCACCGAACGGGTGGGTATCGGTGATCTCAAGAAAGCCGGCAGGGACCCCGCTCAGGCTCTCAATGTCATCGACCAGATTCTTCAGAAGAATGTGATGCTGGACAAGCAGTTGTCCATTGCCGTCATCCTGGGACACGCGTCGTTCTTGGCTCGTCGTGGCAAAGACGATCTGAAGAATTCTACGAATCTCGTCACGCTTTTGAACTGGGCTACGAGTCCATATCTCAAGCGGAACAACACAGCCATCCTGCTTTTGGACAACGCCAAGACGGACATTGCTGAGCGACTCGTCAATAACCCCCATGTGGCTTCGTTGGAGATCCCGCTCCCGGAGGAAAAAATCCGTCACAGCTTCCTGGCTTCTCGGTCGAACACCTTGGAGATCATCGAATCCTCCGACTATTCGATGCAGGAGCTGGCTAAGCTCACCGCAGGTATCTCGCTGACGGATTTGACGGTGCTCGTCAACAGCACCGTCGAAGCCGGTGAACGTCTCAACGCCGACCGCTTCCGTAAACTCAAGAAGATGCTCATCGAGCGTCAGGCCAACGGGCTCCTGGAGTTCATCGAACCCCGCTGGGGTCTCGACATGGTTGTAGGCCACGAGGCGGCTAAGAACCAGCTTCGTCAGGATGCGGCATTACTGGCGAAAGGCGCCTTGGAGAGCATTCCGATGGGCTACCTCCTGTGCGGTCCTGTGGGAACAGGCAAAAGCTTCCTGGCCGTCTGCTGTGCTGGTGAACTTGGTATCCCGTGTGTGAAGCTCAAGAATTTCCGTAGCAAGTACGTGGGGGAGACTGAGGCCAACTTGGAGCGCGTTTTGAACGTTCTTCGGAGCATGGGCCCTGTGCTCGTGTTCGTGGACGAGGCAGACGCCATGTTGGGTGACCGTAAATCCTCTGGAGACTCGGGAACCTCCAGCCGTATCTTCGGCATGATTGCTCAGCAGATGGGCGACACCCGCTACCGTGGCAAGATTCTCTGGATGTTGGCTACGACTCGTCCGGATCTCCTGCCCATTGACCTTAAACGTCAGGGCCGTGCGGAGATCCACATTCCGCTGTTCTACCCTGGAGAGCTGGAGGAGATTCGCAATCTCTTCAAAGTCATGGCCAAGAAGATGGGCGCCGAACTTTCAGACGACGCACTGCCCACACAGATTTCGAAAAAACACCAAGGCCAGCTTTCGGGTGCTGACATCGAAGGCATCGTAGGCCGGGCTTGGCGCGAAGTTCGGGTCAACGGGGGTGATGCCATTGAGGGCACGACTCTTACCGACATCCTCGACGGGTTCATCCCAATGGCCCAAAGCCAGGAGCGCTTGCTTCAGAAATACGCTGCCATCATGGAGTGCACGGATGAGGCGTTCTTGCCCCCTCACATCCAAGAAAACATCCGAATTCTTGAAGGCCGTAATGGCGTTCAACAACAACTCACCCGTCTCCAAGCTATCGTAGCGTAATCAGGAAAATCACATGTCCCGTATCAATTGGCTCGACTCCGAAACTGACACTCCCGTCCTTCAACAGAAGCTCCAAGAACTCAAGCACTTCACTGACGCGATGGCTGACGGCGTCATCGATGCAGACGAGCTGCAAACCTCCAGCGAGAAGCTCAACGAAGCTCTGAAGGCCGCCCAGGAGACGTTGAACGACGAGCAACATGCTCTCGTCACCGACCTGCTGGTGGAGCTTTCGGCCCACACCATCATGAACACGCTCCATCAGATTGCTGCGCAACGTCAGATGGGTGCTGCGTGAGCAGTGCTGCCGCGTTTGCGGTAAAATGGGAGCCTATGAGCGAACCGAGTGACGCGCGTCTCAGGGAAGTGTTCAACATCCTTGAGAGGCACATCGAGGACCGGTATCAGGTCCCTGTGATCATCAAAGACGTCCCGGACCCCTTTGCTGGGGACCTGGACGGCGCTGAGATTCACGTGGACTATGCTGAGGACATCGAAAGCGCGGTCTTCATCATCGCCCACCTCTTTGGCCACACGGTTCAGTGGAACACTTCGGACATCGCTCGGGAGCTTGGCTACTCAGTCATCGAAAACCCAACAGAGCGCCAACTGGAGCTTCTGCTGGACTACGAGATGGACGCTTGCCGGTACAGCCTCCAGCTGTTCCATGAGGCAGGTGTCTACGACCTGGACCAGTGGCTCTGTGACTACTCCGCCTGCGACCTGCGCTATCTCCTGAATTTCTACAAGACAGGGGAGAAGCCGCCCATCAAGACTTTCTGGGAAGAGGATTCGCCTCTTCTGGACCCTCTCCCCATTCCCCCGTTTCAGACGAAGCGTTGGGTGTCTCGTTTCAACGACGCGATCGTGGTGTAGCTATGAAAATGCCCCATCTATCTGAACTGGTCCGTATGTACTCCAAACACATGGGAGGCGACGGTGAAGAAGGCCCGGATGCAGATATCCACCGTGCCTGCGAAGAGCTGGTCGATTTGTGTGAAGAGACCATCCGTCTGGCGAAAGGACTGGAACCGGAAGAACAGCTAGCTTTTTTCATGGAGAAGCTAGAATACGCGGCAGGTTATTCGGGCTGGGAGCCCAAGAAGCGCACCACGATCGAAGGATAGCCATGCTGAGGATGTCTCCGGAGATTTTGCAGAAGGAGTCCTTCGGGGCTCTCCCGGAGCCTGTGCAGAAGGCTTTCCTAGCCCTACTGCGTGTCGTCCAGATCCTCGAAAGCGTGGGGCAAGACGAAGATTCCTCAGAGATGGAGGACCCTCTCGAATTTCATCCGGAGGCCAAAGCCGCTCGGGATGAATGGTGGTCCATTATCGATGGCCTATCCAAAGAACATCAGGCAATCTACTCAGAGTACGCCCACCGACAAGACTATCCGGACCAGTATGCGTGACGATCCCTGGATGAAGAAGTTCATGGAAGAGCTTGCTGAAGGGCTTCCTGAGAAACCCAAGGATTGCTGGTACGCCGCGGTTCACCCGAAGACGCGGAAGATCGCGTTCGTGGAGAACGAAGCAGACCGGTGCGATCCGTGGGGCGGCTACAACGGCCACTGTGGAGGCTGTGGCTACTGCATGGCCCTGCAAGCAGACTACGCGGGGTTCGATCTGGTCTACATCGAGCCTGAAGGGTTTGAAACCTTCGGCGATGCTTTTGGTCGCGCCATGCGTGCGTATGTGCCCTCTAAAGAGGCCGACCGTAACCTAGACGTCGAGCAACTCTTGAAGGGCGACGACTTCACGGGCACGGAGCCCCTGGATGAATGCTCCGCCACATAGCCGATCACGGATCGTGTCGATCCAACAGATGCGGACTTCATTCTCCACAAGGTCTGCCAAGTTCGGAAGCTTGAAGCTTACCGCGTAGACTTGGTCGACCTGTGGGGTTGTCGCATGTGGGAAGATCAAGCACAGTCCTCCCATACTCACATTGAGCCCCACGGCCTCTACGATGAGCCCGCTGGGGTCCGTCAGATGGACATTGAGATTCCCATCCCACCGCGGGTGCTGACGCCTCTCCATGTTAAGGAAAAGCCCATAACCGCGCAAACGACGGGAATGTGGGTAAAGGAGCGTGAGAGTGGTAGCCCCGCCCGGACTCGAACCGGGAACCTCTGGAGTTTGAAGCCAGCGCCTCTACCAATTGGGCTACGGGGCCATGAAAGTGCGCATGGAGGGGATCGAACCCTCACGCCGAAGCAGCGAATTTTAAGTCCGCCGTGTCTACCAGTTCCACCACACGCGCACGAGAACGTCTCCCGCTCCTTAGGATAAGGAGGGACGCAATCGAGTGTCGTATGCTCGGTAGAGTGCCATTGGTATGCCTATCTATACCTACGAGTGCCAGAAGTGCAACCACGAATTTGAAAAACTCCAGAAATTGAACGATCCCAACCCGGACACTTGTCCGAATTGCGGAGCCAAGAAGACACTGGAACGTACGATGGGTCTATCCAGCTTTCAGCTCAAGGGCGGCGGCTGGTACAAGGACGGCTACTGAGCCTTGAAAGGACCCATGAGCGTGAAGCGGTGGCTGAGCCAAGCCAGGACTTCATGAGGGTAGTCGAACCTCCTCAGCTCCCGAGTCTCTTCTCCGACATCCAGGCGCGCTTCGCAAAAATACTGCTTGAAGTCGCCCCTCCAGATCACCACAAGGGTTTGGCTCGGCCCACGCGCGACCCACGTCACCCCTTCGTAACCCTCTTCCAATTGCTGAGCGGTGGGAAGCGTCATGTCCGAAATTCCCACAGCGTTGGTTCTCCAGCCTTGCGGGAGTTCGACAATTATCCTAGGTTCCGCCTTCGCGATGAGATTCGCGCAATCGGAACAGCAAAAGGGTTCGTGAAAAGTATCGAAGCCTTCCCAGACCTGTTTCCACGAAGCGCAGTGCCGACACCACTTCTTCCTCATCCTGTAGATCCTACCCGCCGTTAGTGCGGCTATCCGAAAGCCTAATTGACATGTCCTCCGAAAAAACCGAACCCAAGCTCATGGACAAGTTCCTCCAGCACAAGTTTGGACCGGAGGGCGGTTCCACCTTGGTCAAGAACACGAACCCCGACTCTCGTGACTCCGACCCTGACGTCACCGTCAACACGCTCAGGAAAACGGACGAGAAGTTCGACAAAAAGATCCAGTACGAGTACGAGGTCTGGCGTAAAGAACTCGCCGACCGAGCGAAGAAGGGGATTCGTAAAAACCCGATCCGCATGAAAGCGGACATCAAGGTTCCCCAAGGAGCCAAGGACATCCACAAGATCCTCCGAGACGCTGGACACGAGCTGTACTTGGTGGGCGGTTCCGTACGTGACCATGTCCTCGGCAAAGAGCCCAAAGACTTCGACCTTGCAACCGAAGCACCTCCCGAGCGCATCATCAATCTGCTCTCCAAGGACAAGCGGTTTCGAGACAAGCTCGACCTGACCGGTGAACAGTTCGGCGTCGTCCGTGTTCGTGACCCGGAAGGGGAAGAGTACGAAATCGCCACTTTCCGCGAGGACGTGGGAGAAGGCCGTCGCCCCGACGAAGTCAAGTTCACCACCATTGATGAGGACGTGGCCCGACGCGACCTGACGATCAACGCCTTGTTCTACGACATGGACCGGAACGAGATCGTGGACTACGTCGGCGGAATCAACGACGCCAAGAACGCGGTCATCAAAACCGTGGGTCGTCCCAAAGACCGATTCCGTGAGGACAAGCTCCGGGTCCTTCGTGTCGTTCGGTTCGCTGGACGACTCGGTGGGGAAATTGACGCTGAGACCTCCAAGGCCATCAAAGACTCCCCGGACCTGAAAGACGTTTCTCCTGAGCGCATTCGGGATGAGTTTGTTCGTGGTGTCGCTTCGGCAAAGGACCCGAAGCACTACCTCAAGCTCATGTCGGAACTGGAGCTGTTCGACCAAATCTTCCCTGACCTGAAGATCAGCAAGATGTACCTGGACACTCCGGACCCGATCCTCCAAATGACCAGCCTCCTGCGAGACAACAAGACCAAAGACGTCGAGAAGACACTCCGTGAGATGAAGTACTCGCGTGACGAGATTCAGAAGGTCTTGTTCCTGCTCAAGATGCGAGGGCTCAAGCCTGAGTCGGCGTACGATCTCAAGAAGATCTACAAGAAGCTCAAGCTCGACAACCCGACCATTCTGGCTGCCGCTCGGGCATTGGGGAAACCCAACCTCGATGAGGTCAAGGCATTCGTGAACTTCGCGGAATCGCCCCCGGCTCTGACGGGCAAAGAACTGGTGGATCGGGGCATGAAGAAGGGCCCTGAGATGGGTCGTGCCATCGCCAAGGCCGAGCAGGAAGCTTACGAAGCTCTGCTCAAGTAGGCCTTAAAGACAAACGAGACGCAGTCCCCAAGTGACCTGTCTCGTTCTGAGCAACTCCCCATCTTTCCGATTGTGGGGCCCCTTGCGCACCTGAATCAGAATCAACCGCTTGGGACGGCACCTGATCGTAACGGCTTGCCTGAGTTCTTGCCTGCGCTTCTTGTAGCGGCTCACAATTGAAGATTCAAGTGAGTATTTAGTTAAATCTTCAATTGTGAGCCCGGTGCTTCGGAGACATTGGGGGGTTGAGGCTTCCGAGAGGGCCTCAGGGCTCGTCAGGACCCGTGTCCCAGAGCCTTAGGCTGGTCTTCTTCATCCAGCGGTCACGGGCCTCCTCGCCTCTCCAGTCGCTCCAGGCGAGGCCGCATTCCGCGCACTGGAAGACCGGGTACTCCAGCGCATCCTCAGCCCAGATTTTGCCCTCGATCTGGTAGGTGATGGAGTGCGGCCCCATGTCGGAGACCACCTGCCGGCTTTCACAGGAGACGCAGGAGGTCGCTGAGGTGACATTTTCCGGCAGGGGCTCCGGTAGCTCTGGCTCAGGGATCTCGCTTTGTAGGCGGCGTCCTGAGGGCGCTGGTAGAGCCGAAGTCCCTGCTGGCCCGTCCGGGTACTTGTTTCCGCAGGAGATGCAGAAAGGCGGGGCACAATCGTCATCGATCATCCCCGTGCAAAGAGGGCATCGACGGATGTCATGTCTCCAGTCTTGTTCGTCCATGTCAGATTCTGGCCAAGAGGACAGGATGACGTAAGACGGAGCTAGCTGTCAAGTATGAGCTTCAGAAATTTGAAGAAGCCGTAGCCGAGAATGCTTAGAAAGAAAATCGGAAGGTAGAGGAGAACTGCCGAAAACTCTAGTAGTGAAAAGACAGCCTCAAGAACGCCCAAAAGACCGAGAAGAGCCAGAGGCTCCTTCGGACCCCCTGTCTTGTTCAGGAGGATGTCAATTAGTGCTGGAGACATCAGAATCCCCTTTCAAGGTAGAAATGGCCTGTTCCACATGCTCATCCAAAAGTCCTGCAACCCAGGTCGTCTGGACAAGATACGGAGCCAGATGGGCAAAGGATCTCGGACCCATGTCATCCAGAATGACGAAGTTGTCCGCGATGTGCAGGTGCGTGTTCCGAGTGAGCCACACCGTAATCTCCTGGCCCCGAGTGCCCTCCAAGTCTCGGATGCCTTGCGGAAGGTCTCGGGCGAAGGGCGTCTTCCCAATAACCTCCCCTTCGAACCCATTGGCGTCCAGGATTCGTTGCATCCGCTCAGGGCTATTGTGGTAGCGCCACGACGATGAAATGACGACCTTAGCCCCGGTAGCTTTGATGATCTTGTTGAGCCGCTGGACGGCTTCAGGGTCCACCATGCTGATCCACCAACGGTCATCGCCTCGTGCCGCTTTGGCGACGTCGGTTCCAGGATTCCGTCCGGGGTGTTTTTGGAAGTAGGAGGCACTGTTGAGCACCCCGTCCATGTCTAGGAAAACGACGAACACCTACTCCACGAATTCTTTGAAAGTGTGCAGGCCCAGGGTGGCCAGCTTGTTCTCATCGAGTTCATGCTGGGAGCAGGACCCCGTACGATGGATGCTCAGGAAGCTCGTGTCTTCGCTGTGTTTGAGGTGTTGGTACTCGTGAGCGCCACAGTAGCCCCACCCGTCCGCGGAGAGATCTGAATGCACGCAGGTCTCACACGTTTTGGGGATCTTGTAGCCGATCCCCCGAAGGACTTTGAGCTTGTTGGCGTCCATGACTGTGGTTCCCTAAGATAACGTCTCGTTTATCACGGCGCACGTAGTAGTACGAGCGTCCCCACCAAGGTCGAAGAGGGTTTGCATGACGTAACCAGCCTTCTTTGACCAATACCTTGAGAGCTTCTTCTACATGACCTCGGTTCTCGATGCCAAGCTCTTTTGCCAGATGCTCGGGGAAGATCCTGTACCCAAGGCAGATATGGCACCCACGAAGGTGGTTGCGCACGATAGAAAGTACTCGTTCACGCCCCCGCTGCTTTTTCTTTTCTGGGTTCATTCTTCCGTTTCTTTCTAGGACCTCGTCCACGCCGCCCGTCCGGATATTCGTACGAATGCCCTTCGCACCATTTTCCGTGTCCACGCTTGCTGACGGCTTGACCACAAAGAGCACCACTGGGGTGAACGTGGTGGCACTGGTTTTCAAGTGGTTCTTCCCCGTATCGAAAACGTGCCTTACACCAGAAGCTTTTCGTGAAGTCGAAAGGCATCTCATTCCTTTTACGCAAAAAACGGGAGTCCCACCAGGGACCCCCGCGCCATGAAGCAGCACTTCACGAAAAAGCCCGGTAGGTCAGACTCCTACCGGGCTTAGGTTGTTCAGGCTTCCACCTCCAGTACGACGCCTGCGCCGACCGTTTTGCCACCTTCGCGGATGGCGAACCGCATACCGGGTTCGCAAGCGACGGGCTTCTTGAGGCTGAAGGAGATCTCCGCGCGGTCGCCCGGAGTGATTGATCCCACCTCACCGACATCGATCATGGCGGTCACGTCCGAAGCTCCGAAGAAGAACTGCGGGCTGTAACCCGTACCGAACCCGGTATGACGTCCGCCCTCCTTGGCCGACAAGGTGAAAATCTCCGCCTTGCCTCCAGTGTGGGGCTTGATGGACTCAGGCAGCACGGCCACCTGACCACGCTGGACGTCCGCACGATCGACACCACGCAGGAGAATGCCTACGTTGAGACCAGCCTTTGCGGCAGGGATGTCCTTGTGGAATGCCTGGATGTCAGTCACGACAGCTTTGACGGGCTTGCCGTTTCCACCGATGACCTCAACCTCGGTACCCGTGGGAATGTTGCCACGCTCCACACGACCGGTGATGACGGTGCCGCGACCAGGGATAGTGCACACACCTTCGATGGGCATCATGAAGGGACCTGCCTCGTCACGCTCAGGGATGGAGAAGTGACTGTCCATCGCGGAGAGTAGCTCCTTGATGCAGTCGGTCTCACCAGCTTCCAGAGCCTGGAGAGCGGAACCACGGATGAAAGGGGAACCTTCGAAGCCTTGGGACTCCAACATCTCACCCACCTCCATCTCGACAAGCTCGATCATCTCCTCATCGGCGACGTCGCACTTGTTGATGAACACAACGAGCTGACTGACGTTGACCTGCTTGGCCAGGAGAATGTGCTCCCGCGTCTGGTGCTGAGGACCTTGGCTGCCGTCAACCAGGAGGATGGCTCCATCCATCTGGGAGGCACCCGTGATCATGTTCTTGATGTAGTCGGCGTGACCGGGGCAGTCGATGTGCGCGTAGTGTCGGTTCTCCGACTCGTACTCGACGTGGGAAGCGGAGATGGTGATACCACGCTCCTTCTCCTCCTTGGCGTTGTCGATCTCATCGAATGCGCTGGCCTTACCTCCGTAGATCTCGGAGGCGGTCTTGGTGATTGCCGCGGTGAGGGTGGTTTTGCCGTGATCGACGTGGCCGATCGTACCGGTGTTGAAGTGCTGCTTCTGGGACATTGGACTGTTGCTTCTGCTTTCTACTCGTCTTTCCGAGTCGTCAGTCTGATTTTTCTTCGCGTTTCTTGGCCGCACGCCGTTCCGCCTTTCGGCGCTTCTTTTCAGCTTGGCGTTCCTTCCGAACTCGATGTCGCAGGTTCCAATGCCTTTCCATGGAATCTTCTACGCTCGCGTTCATCTTGTCGAGCCAAGCTTGAACCTCTTCTTCGTGAGTCCCTTCTCGGGCCCACTCAACGATGCGGATAAAGCCGCCTCCGTGTGGTGAAAGTGATGATGTCTGCCATTGGCATTCTCCTTGGTCGGTGGGGTGAGACTCGAACTCACCTGCGTTATACGCAGCGGTTTTACAGACCGCGTCGCCACCTGGGCTGTTCCCACCGATAGACGCACGAGTGCGTCATTCGTCCGGTTGGAAAGGATCGAACTCTCTTGCATACGGGTTACAGCCGTACCGCTCCTCCCCTGGAGCCTCAACCGGATAGTTCCAGTTTCGCTCCGTAGGTAGGACGTTACGACTTAGACACCAAGACGCACGCTCAACCCACGGAGCCAAAGATAATCTCGATACGTCGCGTACATCTGCTTGGCTCCTTTCTTGGGTCGGGGTCTCGGTGAATCTGGCCGCACCAGTGCGGCTCCTTCGTTTCTAAACGAAAGATATCCCCACGTCAAGAAGTTTCTTCAAGTTTTTTGTGGGAGCTTCGCCAAGCAAGAGAGCTTGTGCTCTTCGTCCTGACTCATGTCCCATCGGCTGCCGCACTCGTGGCAGTAAATGGTCGTCACAACTCGCTTCAAGCAACGCTCCCGAAGAGCGGCACGCAAAGCGTCTGTTTCTTGGTTGAGGCGTTGGATCTGGCAGCGGTTACACAAATCCCTTTCGTGTTTTTTCACGAAACGGACATCGTCCGATCCACAGCCACAGTCATCACAGAGGAGGATACCAGTTTGGAGACCACGCATGGTTCAGTCCTTCCAGTCATGGAAGGTACTGTATTTATCGAAAACCGGGCCCTGCACCCTTGTTTCACCCTCCCAGTCCCAGACGCGATGAGCCTCTGCAATCCATTCACCAAGATAGGAGTGGATTGCGTACCGAACATCTTCAGGGATTTCGAGAGCGCGGATCTCCCGCTCATCTGGTTTCGGGAACCCGTCAAGATCCCCGTCCTCTGGGGGCGGTTCCATTTCCGCTCCTAGTTCGTCAAAGATCTGAAGAAGGATCGGATCATGACGAGGAACGAGTTCGTTCAACCGGTACCGGTTGTTTCTCCAAATTTCGTAGCGATCTTCTAACGCTTCAGGCCACGTCTCCGGCAGTTCGACCAGAGGACAGTATTTCTCCGAAGCCCAAACAGCGCCGAGTTCCCGTGCCCGAAGAACCGCTTTGCGAGAGAGGTAAAAAGAGAAGTCACAGGAGAGTAGGACACGCATCGGTCAGTATCCTTTTGGGTAGTTCTGGCAGATGTAGTCCACCATCTTGTTCTTCTTCACGAAACGGTTGAGCCGTTGCGCCTCGCTCTCAGTGATCTGGTCTACGTGAACCCACAACACCGGAGCCCGGAGCCGACCCATCTGGACGAACGAAGCATGGACGCGCTTGCGACGAACCCAGATGCCCCGAGCGATCTTCTTCTCAAGCAGGCTGTTCATCGGTCTAGGAGGCTTTTCTTCGTTTGCGTCGCCGCTCTCTCTTCTTCAAAGCGATGACGTTCTTGTTCTGTTGGTAGTAGTTCCGAGAGCGTTCTTTTTGCTTCTCTCGGAATTCCTCATCATTCTCGTACCTGATTTGCCGATCAAGTCGAGCCCGTCTACGCGCGGCATCCCCGTTCTTGGCCATGTACTTCCGACTGCGTGCACGATCCTTCGCCTTTTGACATTCGTTGCAGGTCTTCAACCGGTACGTGTAGCCCTTGCTGTCACGAGCCTCTTTGAACTCGCTCAAAGGTTTCGTTTCTTCACAGACCTTGCACTGGCGTTCGGTGACCTGCTTGTCTGCCTTGATGCAGGATTGGCAGGCTTTGGTGTAGTGAGCCCGTTTCCCTGGTTTCCCTGCTGCGAACTCGATGAGGAATTTCTCCTCCTTGCACACCACGCATGTCCGCTTCTTCTGAAGCGCTACGGGGGTCCGAGGGTTACAGGCCCGACAGACCTTGTAATAGAACTCCCCGTGGTTGTTCCGGCCTTTGGGGAAATCCTCCATGAACTTGCCCAAACCACACTGTTTGCAAACCTGGAAGAGTTTCGGCTTGTCAGCCTTCCTGGGAGCGCAGGTCTTACATTTCTTCGTGTAATATTCGCTAGATCCATTTCGTCGGGTGTAGAACTCCGACGTGGGCTTTGTTTTGTTGCAGTGGGTACAGGTGCGGGTCTCGGGGGGATTGGACATGTCGGAGGAGCACGAGAGGAGTTAGCAGAGTCGAGAGCGTTGAGTGGCGTCGCGCGGGTAGTTCTCCAGATTATACCGCAGATTCTCTTTGACGTGTTCGTCCAAAACCGAACAGTTGATCTCTTGAAGAAGTATCTCCTTGGAGTCTCCTCGCGTTCCTGTCAGCCAGATTTCATCGTTGGCGTAGCTGAAGTGACGGCGAAAACGAGAGGACTCGGGGCCGCCACGATTCGGATACAGGATGCGCGTGCAGAAGTTAGTTTCGATCCATCTGCGCCCGCTGTGGGTCCAGCCTCCCACGTACTCACGAAGTTTTGTCTCTGTTGGAGGCTCGTAGAAATACTTTTCGATGCTCCAGTGAGTGCGGCCCCACGTCTGGACACGGAGATCTGCCACTCCATGCTTTTCCCAGAACGCTTGAAGATCGTCGTCTTCACCCTGAGTCGTCCAGGTAAACCAAAGGAGGCCATAGTCATTGTCGTAGTAACCCCCGTCCACTTGCCGATGCTCTTCCGCAACGACACGCAACCCAGGCATTTCGGTTTTGAACCGTAAGAGGTACTTTTGGAAGTCTTCAATTCTCAGGTCCTGGTTCCATAGACCTTCATAGACATCGCCAGCACCGATTTTAGCGCACCACGCCTCCCGCTCTTCGTCCCAAGTAATATGGTCAGGGACATGCCTCGCACGACGCATGTAGTAATCCAGGTGCCTCGGGATCATGAACCGGTGCTTTGGGGTTATCGGGTCAGGATGAAGCCGATACTCAGGCGGTTTCTCCAACATCAAGCCTTCTACCCCTCCCAGATACGGAAACACACGAAAAAGCCCAGGAGAGGCTTGTAGCTCCCTCCTGGGCTCTCAACGGGGTGATCCCCATACGTCAATGCGTATAGATTTCCGTCGCTTGGACTCGGGCAGACCCTAAACCAGCATGGTCCTGAAGGTCAAGGACACTCGCCAGCCCATCTCCCTTGATCCTTTCGGAATCCTGTGCTCGTATTCGCTCTGAAACCCAGCGGGCATCTCGAACAACGAACCCGGCTCCAAGAGCCTCCGGTTCTCTTCCGGCACGACTCCCTTCGTCCCGATCTTCCTCCACCAGATTTCTCTGGGTTCTCCAAACGAGACGACGTAGATGGAATCCTCTCCCGAGGTGTCTTCGGAGTCATCGGCGTGCCAGCCTAAGGAGTTGCTCCTGTCTTCGTACCGATTCAAGAAGCAGACGTTGGAGTTACTCTCCAAGGCGTCCATGATGTCCTTGACCCAAGCCACCATCGGAACGGAGCTGTAGGTACGAATCCCTCTACCCGAGCCATACGTGTACGACCTCGGCGTTGGAGACATGAAGCACTCCTTCCTGGCCGAAGTTCTTTCGATCCACGGTATGGGGGCTAAGTCTTCGTCCGAGACGTCGAAGACGTTGGGTGTGTAGAGGGGTTTCATGATGACAGCTCAAAATCTCACGGCTTCGTAGAAGGAGAGGGCATGCCGTGTCCTGCCCATTCTCCTCCGCTACGTCCAGCCGTCCAGATGTTCCTGCAAGAATCGCAGGTGAACTCTGGACGACCATCGAACGCTACCGACTCCCGGAATCCGGGATGTCGACAGCGAGGACATCGAGGTCGATGTTTCATAGTGCGCCGGGAGGGACTCGAACCCTCAACCTTTTGAACCTAAATCAAACGCCTCTACCAAATTGGGCTACCTGCGCATGGTACGGACGGCGGGATTCGAACCCGCAAAATCTCTGCCACCTCAAGGCAGCGGCTTTACCAGCTTGCCCACGTCCGCATAAAAATCAGGGTAGGGAAACTACCCCGAGGTCGATCTCTAAGTATGCCACTTGCGTGACACAGATCTCGCAACAACCCTCCCACTCAGAGGTAGGGCTCACTGTTGCATGGGCATCGAAAGCTTTCTCGATCTCATCGAGGTGACCGCCCACAAGGTCGTCATCCGTCCGGAGAATGAGATGGTACTCGTCCTTGTTTCGGATCTTGTGGAGCTTTTCGATGTACAGGGGGAGCTTGATCTTCTTCAGTCGATCAAACACCGCTGTCTTTGCTTCTTGTTTTCCCATGCTCGTTCTCCTTTCTTAGATCCTCGAATCCCTTCAAACGCTTTGGCGTAAACTCGCCTGCCACAGCTTAGGGATACGGTCGGGGTTCTGCGACCCACTGTTTCACAGTGTTAGAGGGGTGCCCAGGACGGGATTCGAACCCGTACATCCTTTCGGATACTGGTGTCTGAGACCAGCGCGTCTGCCTTGATTCCGCCACCTGGGCTTATGTCACTTTGAAGTTTTTGTATTTTCGGTCTAGGGTCACACACGTCATGCCTTCCACTAACGCGATGGGAAGGAGAAAAAGGTCACGGGCAGCCGTCTCAATGAAAAAGAAATCCACATCACTGCTTCGATAGGTACTCTGACGACGTTTACCGGCAGCAGTTAGGGTTGCGTTTTTGTCGTAGGCCCAGGAGGTTAGGCTACATACCCACCGTCCTTCACGGGATTTTTGGGTAGTGGTCTTAATCTGAACCCTTTGCAACCCTTGATCGGATTCCGCAACCAGATCGTATTTCACGGGCTCCACAGGGATGGACACTGCATACCCACGCTCCATAAACCATTGAATGGCTCGACCGATCGCGGATCGTCGTAGATTTTCGTCTGCCGGTTCTCGCACAAAAGGAAGACCCTGGTTGTGAATGACTTCTTGAGCATCTTCCGAACTACGATTGATCCCCATACGTTTGACGCGTTTGAAAATTGTTGCAGGGTTGGTCTCCAAGACCTGCCCGATTATTCGACAACCAATTCCTCGCTCATACAGTGGACGAATTTTGGCGTCCATTTCCTCCATTTCTGCTTTCGTGCGGCGTGTCATGGCAGACACACCCTATCACCTCCAATATCTGTTTGCTAGTGCCGACGGAGGGATTCGAACCCTCACGCCCTTTCGAGCACAGCCACCTCAAGGCTGCGTGTCTGCCGTGATTCCACCACGTCGGCAAATTTGAGAGAAGGAGAGGTGAGGAGATGGATGTTTGCTACGCGCTCTGCCAACTGAGCTACTCCCTGATAAATGGTCAGGGAGGCTGGACTCGAACCAGCGACCTCGGACTCCGTATGTCGATGCTTGTGATCTCTTCTGAGATCCTTCTCTCTTAGTCGAGGCGAGAGGATTCGAACCTCCGACCCCTTGTCCCCCAGACAAGTGCGCTGCCAGACTGCGCTACGCCTCGATGTTGTGTGTTGATGTTGATTGATTGAAGAAGAAGGTGCGCCTGACGGGAATCGAACCCGCGTGGGGCTGGCACTCATTTTGGGGAAACACGTTTCACCTGTGATGACATCTTAGTCACAGGCCGACCCGAGCCTAAAACCCTGAGCAACTTTCCAGCTGTCTACTTCCTTTCGGCATCCTTCCAAGGACCTGTCCGTTTTCGTCAGCCTTTCAGTCCAGCCCTCCCATTCAAGGGAACCCTAGTCCTGTTTTTTAGGGCGCCTGCCATCGTGGCGACAGGTGCGTATTCTTCTTCAGCTAGTTAGCTTTGTCCTTCCCACAGACCGAGCATTTCGAGCCGCCGGTCTTCTTGACGTTGTGCACACGCTTACTTTTGCCGTACCGCTCGTCCTGGAACGGGTTGCTGCATGTGCATGGTTTGATTGTTGTCTCTGCCATTTTGGTTTCTTTCTTGGTCGGGGTGAGTGGATTCGAACCACCGGTCTCCTACTCCCGAAGCAGGCGCTTTGACCAGACTAAGCTACACCCCGATGTTGGTATCCCCGAGTGGATTCGAACCACCGACCTTCCGCTTCGGAGGCGAATGCTCTTCCAGCTGAGCTACGAGGATAAAACTGCAAACTAATCGACGGACTCGAACCGTATCTCCTGGCCGAAGCGAGGCGTGTTTCCTATTATCACTACGAAAGTTTGCATGGCACCCACGGAAGGACTCGAACCTTCACAACGCGGTTCCGTAGACCGCTGCACTTCCATTATGCTACGTGGGCATGTTTGTGTTGATGTTTACGTGAGAGTGTTCTCCGTGAAGTTGAGGTAAGGGCCAGCTGCTGTAGCGTTGACCTTCGGTGCTAGTGTTTTGGCCACCAGGGACGGTGCCTTCTTGAAAGAAGTGACCAGGAAAAAACAGGGGAGGGAGAAATCCGCGTCCACATGTTTTGGGGCCTGCTTCATCTGTGAAGCGATCAACTCGATGCTGATCTCAGCCCCTTCCGGCAAACTGTCGTGAACGTGTTTTGCCGCTATGTCTTTGTACGCGTTCATGGGATTTCTCCTTGGTCGAGATAGTGGGAATCGAACCCACCCGATGCCCTGTTTCCAAAACAGGTGACTCTCCTTGAGTCCGTATCTCGATGATTGTCGTCTCTCCGACAGTCAAGCCTAGTTGGGCCGGCTTTCGCTCCTTTGGCACCCTGTGAGGGACTCGAACCCCCGACCTTACCGTCCGTAGCGGTACGCTCTTCCACTGAGCTAACAAGGCATTTTGTTTTGGTGTCCAAAGAGGGGCTCGAACCCTCACACCGCCGGGATCTCCGACTGCTCTTCCACGCTCCACACCGTTCCTAGGTTGATGTTTCGCTTTGGCATATTTGGACTTTGTGTTGGTGGTCGGGGTGATGGGAGTCGAACCCACCGCCTCCTGATCCCAAATCAGGCGTCGCTCCCCGCGACTACACCCCGTGTTTGTTCCACTCTTCTTCTAGATGATCCATCCAGGCTTGGATTTTTGACCGTAGCCAAGTGTCGGATACGGCAACAGTGAGAACGCCATGCTGAGACCTCCATTTTCTCCCTTTAAGCTGACCACTGTTTGATTTACGGATCGTTTTGATGCGTCGAGAGGAGACCTGTAGGGCCTTAGCCCAGAATCGTTTGACCTGTTTTTCATCCTGGTCCTTGTGGATCTGAAGAGTAAATCGGATCTTCTTTTCTGGTTTCGTGGTGTGCTGCTGGACCCACCAATAGGCCAGTTTGACGAGCGCAGGGTTTGAGTTCCCTACACTTACTTCGTTGCGCGTACGGCGGAACCCTTCCGTTAGGTAAAGCATCACGTAGTCTCTAAAAAGAGGGTCTTGAAAAAAGAGAGGTGCCTCTTTGCACGCTTCGTCATAAGCGCGGGCCCGCCATTCGGCCCATTTTTTCTTGGTAGCTGCGGCTGCTTTCCTTTGTGCTTTTGCTAGAGCGGGGTTGTTTTTGCACGTTTCCTTTCGTTTTGGGTGAGGTCGTTCCAGATCCTTAACCCAGTACCAGACAGTACTTTTGTTGAGGTTAAGGCGTGTACTGATGTCCACAAGGCGATCTCCAGAGATCCAGTCCTTCTCTGCGCGGACGCGAAGGTGGGCGTATTTCGAGGCCACTCCTCACTGTACCGATCCACATGGTTAGGTGTTCAAAACACCTTCTAGGGACTTAAACGACCGAGGGCGAACCCTCTTGTCCGCCCTCGCCCAGTATCCTCGTATTTTGAACTTACGTTCGGAGGACACCGGGCAAACGCGGGAGCCGGCGCAGACGCACGGGGAGCAGCACCAGACCACGGCGTGGTTGGGGAAGGCTCGACCCGAGAAGAGATGCGTTGGTTGCGACGTTCATTTCAGAACTCCAGTAAATCCGGTGTACAGGACCAAAGACGGGTCGTCAAGAACTTTCTTCAATTTATTTTCACAGGGTGATCCGAGGGCGCCTAGTCCAACCGGACTTTGCCGTCTGTGAAGTTCTCGAACGCCAGCTTCTCCAGCCCATCAAGAGGTGCGATGTCCAGACCGCGAATCTCCACGAACCGGTAGTGCTCGGGCATGTCACGAACGAACATGGCCGCTGAACGAAGGCTTCGAAAGTCCTTCACTTTTGTGAGGTAGCCACGGTCTCCTTCGACCATGTACTTCACTCGGTAGTTTCGTACGCCCACATCGTTAAATAGATATAGGCGCGTTCCTGACGCGCCTATATCACCTAGCCAAAGGGGCTGTCTTACTTGTCGCCCGTGGGAGGTGGCTTCGGGCGATTCTCCATCGCCTTCACAGCATCTTCGTAGTCATCGAGCGCACGGCGACATTTGCGGAGATTGAGTAACGCTCGTGTGCGGTCCCCCGCATCGTCAAACTCTCGTTGGGCGACCAGTTCTTGAACCATTCCCAGGAGACGGGCTCCCGCATCGTAAGGTGTTTTCGGTGGTGACATCATCGTGCTAGCTGCTGTCTCAGGTTAGTTTCGATTGTCTTCAACTGGTCTTGGGTTTCTTGGGACAGGTGGCGCCGCACACTGAGACACATCAGACGCAAAACCATCTCTGGCAAGCCAATGGCTCGGTTGGTCGGGTCGATGCCGTCCAGATTCTGGTTGTTCGCCATATCTGAGCAGAGAAGTGCTTCGAAGATCAAGTACCCCTCAGGAAGAAGCCCTTTTGAATTTTGGTACTTCAGCCGTTGAAGCATGGCGTCGTAAAAAGCATGACCATGCTCTTGTCCGCTTTCTACTGAGGCTCTCGAAATGGCCGTGTGAAGCTCATCGTAAGTCAGCATTACTCTTGCGACTCCGGGTTTGGTCCCTGTTTGTAACCATCCGGGCTCTCGAATCCTTCGAAGATGTAGCCCTTGTCTTCGTTGTTCTCGATGAGCCGGATGGAACAGTTGCGGGGGTTAGGCTCCGCCTCCAGCCAATCAGGAGGAAGGTGCAACCATGCCATCGTGAAAGCTCGGTTCGTCGTACCGTGGCCCACGATCACAAGGTTCTCGATTCCGTGCTTCTCAGCATCCCGGTGGAAGGTACCAAAGAGCCCGCGCATCCGGTGAACCACATCCATGCGAGACTCTCCCATCGGGAGCTTGGCCCAGCTCCTACCCCCATGAGCTTTGCACTTTTCGTAGTACGCGGACTCAGCCGGGTACTCCGTTTTGCGTTGCTCATCCGACATGCCGTCAAAGATACCGAACTGCTGTTCGTGTAGAAGGGTGTCGAAGCGTCGGTCGATGAACCAGGAGTCTCCGGGCTTGGGGAATTCGTGCTTCACACCGCCGGCCGTGCCGGGAACAACCCGGTGCCAGTAGTGACTGCCAGATCCTACGTCCTTCGTCAGTTTCGAAAGATCGGGGAAGACACAAGTGGAAGCTAGTTCCTCCTGCGTCTGGTACGTCCGCATGTAAGGGCTGTACCAGAGACGGATTTTGGGGACCGTCATCTTGGTGTCGCTGAACGGGCCAGTCTTCGTGTATCCCTCTACCAGATTTTCGGCAAAGTACTTAGCCAAGGCGGTGCCTGCTGCACGGGCCTGCTTTTTGCCTTCTTCGGTCAGCTCGATACTGTGGTCGGCCATTCGACGGTTCTCGGACCAGTCCACGTTGGCCCGACTCATTCCGTGTCTCACCAGAAAAATTCTCATCTCATGACTTCTACCCACGGTTTTGGGGTAAGGTTACCCAAATGCACCGTTGGACTGCCGTACTGCTCATGGGCGCCTGTGCCTGTGCCACCGCCATTGATCCCGTTCTGGCAGAAGATCCCTCCCCCGTCTGCCCTATCGCAGAGTTGCCTCCAGCCCCTCCGACCTACGATCGGAAGCTTTGGGGGAAGTGGATCAACGCAAATCCCCAGGAAGACTGCCAGGATACTCGACAAGAGGTGCTCATCCGAGACTCCGAGGTCCCCGTCACGTTCGAAACGGCGCGTCAATGCAAAGTCGTCACGGGCCAGTGGACTTGCCCTTACACGGGGAAGACCATCACGAACCCCAGCAAAGTGGACATCGACCATCGAGTGGCCCTCAAGGATGCCCACGAGTCGGGTGGTTGGGGGTGGCCCGAAGACCAACGACACGGCTACACGAACGACCTTGACGATCCCTTGGTGCTGGTGGCCACCAGTCAGTACGGGAACCGCTCCAAGGGCTCCAGAGGCCCTGACGAGTGGCTCCCACCTCTGGCCTCTGCTCGATGCCAGTACATCGAGGATTGGGTAGCCGTGAAAGAGGGCTGGGAGCTAGGGATGGGCGAAGGGGAGTACGCCCGTATCACCTACATGATGCGGATCTGCGACGCTGGGCAGATTCCGGTGCTGCCTCAGGGCTAGCCTACGTGGGTGACATTCTCATCCACAAGAATGTTGCCCTTGATCTGGTGGTCTTTTTTCCATGCTTCCAGCGAAGCTCGGTCCTTCGCCGCGTAGTAGGTATGCGACCGCATGATGAGGTCCGCGTAACAGACCTCCACGGCGTGTTCGCCTTTCTTCCATAGGGTTTCTCCGACGATGTCGCCCTCACCAATGGGCTCCCATCCGTTGACGGGTTCCCATTCTTCGGGTTCTTCCCAGTTCGCTTCCAGTCGCTCGTCTTGAGCACCGCCATGGTGTGCGGTGCTCCAAAGCAGAAAAGGGATTTCGTAGTTACGGTATGAGCGTCCCACGTGTGCCTCAGTTATTTAAGCAGGTCGTTCAGGGCCACATCAACGTCCTGAACCATCAACGGAATCACGTTGAGAATGACGATTGAAGCGTCTCCACTGAAATTCCGTTGGATGTCTTTGTTCATCTGCCGGAGCAGACCGGAAGTGATATTGGGTTCATCATTGTAGGTGATTTGAGTCGACCCGAAGCCGCTCCCTATCATGGCTTGGTATTGGTAGGCGACGTGGTAGCAGTGTTTCATGATCAGATCAGCTTTCTTTGGTTGGTTCGATTCTCCGGTTGGCGATGTACGCCTGTGCTGCCTCAGCCAAGGACCGGACGATGTCGCCAAGCTGGTACTTGGCTCCTTCGGGGGAGCTAGGGATGTGCTTGTTGGGACCGAGGTCATCCATGTGGACGAACTGCACAGAGTAAGCATGTCGTCCTCGGATGCGCTCTGACAAGATCAACGTCACGTTGCTGTCAGGGTCGGCAAACCGTTCCACTTCTTCCCAAGCTCCTCGCCTTTTCTTTTTCGGGGGCGTCACACCCCTTCTACACGGACAGGAGCACAAGGATCACCCCATGGAGCGCCAAAGAGACCTGAAACCCCAACCAATCGCGTTTTACGCGTCTCAAACGCTGTGCTGTGAGCTGATCCCCCATCTTACACCCCATGGTACCGCATGAATGGGGTACAAGGTATGAGATGAGTGACTCGACCTCGCCGATGATCTTCCGGCACCTTTTCGTGAAGCTGGCCCAGGATTACGTCTGCACGACGCGGGACCTTGATCCCGATGCTTTGAAGTACATGCAGGAGGTGGCCGAGCACATGTGGAAGGATACCTGGAATTACGATTTCCACCCCCGGTCGATGGACTGTACCTCCTCCCTGTGCATCCTGGGACTCGCTCGTCGGACCTCCACGGGAATCGAGTATCGAACCCGTCAGTTAGATGGGTGGGAGTAGATATGAGCCACGAAGCCTACGTACGTAAACTCGATGTCCGCGGGTTCTACCCGAGCACGAACGTCACCGACGTTTTCCTCATCGAGAAGTTCCTGAACAAGGCCAAATGCGAACGTTGGTTAGAACGGTTCCAGGAAGAGGACAAGACTCTTCGTGTCGATGACCGGTTTCGTAAAAACGACCGCATCACGATCTACGATGAAAAAGCAGCCCGTCACATCCTGGGAGAGATCTACCACGACCTCAACGGAGGCTGTGTTGGATCCCTGTTTCACGAACGCGAGTTTTACGTAGACGGCTGTAACGACCGTTTCCATCTCTACCGGTACAGTAAGCCTGGAGACCAGTTCACGCTCCATGCTGACCAACCGTACATCGATGAAGAGCGCGCTCGTATCAGCTTCTACACGGTGCTCATCTACCTCAACGACGACTACGAGGGCGGTGAGGCTTTGGTGGGCGGCGAGCACAAGTTCAAACCTCCAGCAGGATCAGCGCTCATCTTCCCCCACTACATCCTGCATGGAGCCGCACCGCTCATCTCAGGAGAACGGTACACGCTACGGACGGACATCATGTACAAGTCCAGCCACATCTACCAACACGGGGTCAAGAACCTAGGAAGAGCAGAGGTGTTGCCATGAAGACCAAGTTCTACGTAAACATCGCCCATCTGGCAGGCTTCTTCGCTGGAGGCGCGATGGCGATTCCAATCGCTCTCATCGCGTTTTGGAACCAACCGACCCACCAGTGGTGGCACTGGATATTGCCGGCATTCAACATCGGCTGCCTGCTGTTGTTCCCCGTCTCCCTTTACGCGAAACGGTGGATTCAAACACAGGTGAACACCATCATGGAACGAGCCGGAGAACGAGGCGGTGAAGACAACTTAGTCTTCACCAAAGGAGATCTCATCGAACTGGCTCACTTGGCCCCCAACACGGCGGCCTCAATCCTGGACATCTCTGAGCAGAGCGCTCAAGAAGCGGCCTAGGGCTTCTCAGTTCCTGGGATACCTGTCAGGCCCAGGTGCTTTTCGATCTCTTCGTCGGACATCGTCGCGGGGAGACACTGGCCGTCCGCACACTGGCCACCGTTGGGACACGGTTTGCGCTCCCAGCCACAGTCGTTGTCTTCCCAGCCGATCTCCTGAACAACGCACTTGCCCTCTACGCATTTTTCAGAAGCCTGGGGGGAGCAGATTCGGTTACCGCAACGGTTTTTTTCCATGAACCGTGAGTACGCGTCCTGTTTCCTTGGAGGCTCATCACAAGGGAGCCTGGGCCCAGGATTGGGATAATTGTAGTATTCGCAGCGAAGAAGTCGGTCAACCGTAATCCTACGATAGCTTCGTGTTTTGGACCCCTCCCAACGCCAGATGTCAGAACCTAAAGCAGCAGTATCGGGATCTATGTCCGTCGTGTCGATCACCATGTACCCTTCCAAATCGAAACACCGGATGTGTACGTGAGGCTCAGGCGGAGGTGCTCTCTCCTCCGTGTCGGTGGAAGCCGCATGGGCCACGGGAATAGGGCTCGGATCGGACCGACACCCGAGAAGTAGGAAAACAGGAAGTAGGCGCTTCATGGTGCTTTGTTGTGGCTTCTTTCTCCGAAAAGACGGGTTTCGTCTGGGACATCTACCCAGAGAGCCCATTCGATCACACCGCTACATACGGGACTTAGTTTCCCACGACGGATCTTTGCATCCCCACGGTGACGGCGAGGGTACATCTCCGTCCCGTCACCTTTTCTGGGTAACCGGCCCGTGGTCGCAAGACCGCAGGCCTTACAAACGAAGGCAGTCTTCATAGATCATCAAATCCTAGAAGGCGGTGGCGTCCTCGGGGCAGCTCCCCCAAGAACCGTGAAGGCATGGCAAGCTCCGGACGTCCGGAACGACTCCGCATTTTGACCAACGTGATGTCGAGCTTGTCCTTGGCCCTCGTGATGGCCACGTAAGCCAAGCGACGCTCCTCCTCAATCTCGTCCATCTTGCCCGTGTCTTCAGAAACTTGGATACTGTTGAAGTGGGGAAGGATTTTCTCCTCGAACCCCACCAGATGGACATGAGGGAACTCCAAGCCTTTGGAGGCGTGGATGGTCATCATGCTCACGGAGGGGCCTGACTCTTTGTCGAAGCTGGACACGAGAGCGACATGCTCCAAGTAATCCTCAACCGTAGCCCCAGGATGCTCGGCGCTGTACTGGGCCATGTCGTTCGCCAGCTCGTTCACGTTTTCGATCTGGGTCTGGGCTCGTTCACGCTGGGCCTCCGATTTGGAATTCTGCGTCGTCTTGATCAAAGCATCTCGGTAGCCCGTCAGCTTCATGACCGTTTCGAAAAAATCGACCAGGGTGACGGAGCTGCTACGTGCCCGAGCCATCCCGATCAGGATGTTGTAGAGCCCTTTGGCCTTATCCTCATCCGACGCTTTGAGCGCATCGAACATGGTGATGCCCTTTTGAGCGCAGGCGGTTTTGAGGGCCCCCATCTTCTTGGGCCCCATCCCCCGGCTAGGCTTGTTGGCCACACGGAGCAGGTCCATGTCCGCTTTGGGGTTCACAGCCAAACGGAGATAGGCCATCACGTCCTTGACCTCAGCACGGTCGTAGAAGCGTAGACCGCCCACGATGGTGTAGGGGATGCCACGGAGCCTCAGAGCCTTCTCCAGGGGCCGTGACTGCGCGTGGGTGCGGTACAGGATGGCGTGGTCGCTGGGTTTACCTACGATGGAGCTGGCGACCGCCTTGGCTTCGAAGACGTCGGTCGAAAAGAGGGAAACGCGCACTAGCTCCCCGTCTTTGTTGGGACGAAGGGTCTTGCCCAAACGCCCACCGTTGTTGGCAATGACGGCATTCGCGCAATCCAGGATGGGGGCGGTGCAGCGGTAGTTCTCCTCCAGCTTGACGATCTTGACGCCGGGGCGTTTGGAGAAACGAATCATGCCGCTGGGGTCTGCGCCACGCCATCCGTAGAT
>Ga0114925_10000011_pt1 | contig 52411 bp, 79 predicted proteins | sample SumtaG_2_FD_87287 | JGI IMG/M metagenome (GOLD analysis project Ga0114925, IMG submission 87287) | Deep subsurface microbial communities from Indian Ocean to uncover new lineages of life (NeLLi) - Sumatra_00607 metaG | ecosystem: Environmental > Aquatic > Marine > Oceanic > Sediment | place... | reverse complement strand
GGCTTAGGTATAAGGGGCTCCGCCCTTTCAGGCTCCACGTCAAAGACAAAACATACATCCTGAATGAGGGCGACGTCGTCGAGGTCGACCCGTGGAAGATACGCTCCAAACGGCTGATAAGCCTATTCGATATACTTGTAGACGACGAAGAGGCTCTCACCGAGAGGGAGAAGAAGCTACTTAAAGTCGTGAAACTAAAGAAGGAGCGATAGAATGACGCAGATCGGCGTGGCCGTGATAGACATCCCGGCGGAGTACCACTACAGACAGTATGTAGTGACCATGAGAGGCGGCGTGGACCGAGACGAGGACCTGCACAGCCTGCGCGAGCTCTTCGCCAAATCCAGGGTGGGCACCGCGGTCCACGACATACCGGGCACCCGACCGCACGGCGAGGACATGGACGTGGACAACCGCAACACCCAGTACGTCCAGTTCAGCCACGGCGACCGACCCGTCACGGCCTGGTATCTGCTCCGGGGCTTCAGCTTCTTCCAGAACGAGACGCCCATGGGCGCCGACTGCGCAACCTACGTCTTCAACGCAGAACTCTTCTTCATCGGCACCACATCATACTACGTGGCGGGCTTCGCCTGCCTAGACCTCGACGAAGCAGAATCGGACTGGTTGATCTGAAATGGCTGACTACTTCCACACCATGGACGTCACCAAGACCACTCTCATAGACTGGTTCCCCCAGCGCCACAGAAACTTCACCGTCACACCTGAGGGCGACTACCTAGTCGAGGCCTGGGCGACGCATGGCTACCGGCTCTATGGCATACTCACATTATCATCGGAGCTGCGCACGTTTAACCGGGCCACCGAGCTCGCCGAATACTATGAGATGCCAAATGAGCACCGTAGCTGGCTCGAGTTCTGGCTATGGTATGGCTACCGAGGGGAAAAATTGGTTTACTGCCGGACGATAGAGCATGGCAACTTCTGGGCGGTGCCAGATAGACCGATAATTAGCAAGTTTGTAGGGGAGAATCGAGCCAGGGTGGATGTCCACATGAGATTGGTGGGGACGACAACGACCCACCAAGCCGGCTTCGGAGTGTACGACGCGGAGATTGGAGTTAACGACTGGAATATTTGAGGTGAAAGAGAATGCCAATGTATGGACTGGGGCTGCCGGTGAGCAGCTCGAACCTGAAGATAACCCATAATGGGGTAGACTACACCCTAGTTCTAGGGACAGATACGTTTACCCGTGTCGGCAAGGACGGCAACGAAGTTATTCTGCCTCTAAATGGGGGGGACAATTTTATCGGGGAAGTTTTGGAAGGGGCCTGGAAGAAGGGCTACACGGGAGCATGGAAAGCGGCGAACCCGTTCACGGCGATTCTTGAATCGACCAACAACCTCATAGAGCTAGGTGGTCTCAGCGACACTCAAAATGTCTGGGTTTATGGCTGGATTGACGGGCACCATCCAATCGTAATGATGAATGAACTAGAGGTCACTATTCTTCTCGAAGTCCCGACGCACACGGCCTCTGGCGCTAATCAAGGCTTCAAGTTCCGCTTCTTTATAATCAATGATAAGATTGTTTCGCAGCCGAATAGTGAGGACGATTACATCAAGATCGAGATGGACGTGACAAACGGCGGTCTACTACTAAATATTTTTAAGCGTATTGGCGGAGCTGGCGAGGTCACACTGTTTCACGGTTCAACCTATGATGGCGATACTATCCGAGCCGCCACAGGGCGGGTGACGATCTGGCGCGTTGTTTTCCACGATGGGGTTGCCGGGGCAGATTCACCCGGCGACGTCCGCCACATGCATGTCTGGCTAAAACAGGGAGCCACACGTGCAGCCGCTGACGGTGCAACTGAGTACGAACTTATCGACGCGGTCCTAGTCGCCCACGCAAGCCCCTATAACATAAGCGATCTTCTCTTCAATGTGGGATACCCCGCCTATGAAATCGGTACAGAAGATGACCTTGTCAACTTTAAACAAGATAACGACGATGAGGCGATGAGTGAATATCTCAAAGTCTCATATCCAGCCCTCTTTGCCCTGAAGTATGACTTCGTGGACGCCAGCTACGGCTTCGGAGACGTTGAGCTCTGGGACGCCAAGGGCAGCGCCGTCGAGGCGGATTGGCAGCAGGTGTTCGACGAGGACCACGTCTTCAGTGGTGATGCTTATCTTCAGAATGGGACAATACGGCTTCACGTTGATGAGGCGATACAATATGGTTTGAAGCTCTACGGTTACTATGGCGCAGCATGGCGGATGCCTGCCGATCAGATCCGACTCTATTTCCCAGATGATGCGAAGGCGCTTAGATACCCGTTCCTCGAAAAGATTGTTCAGGTCTCCCCGGAGAAGGTGGTTGTCGATGTTAAGATGTGTGACCTCGCAGTCAATGATAATGACTATTATTTGAGGATAAGGCTCACGTTGACTCGTGGTTCCTACGCCTTGAAGATGGAGGTGCTTGAGGCTTATCCCCTTCAAATTGTTAGGGTTTGGTATTATAATTCTACGGTAGTCCGCTTTGGCTACGTCGGGGACGATGAGATCGGAGACGATGATATGGGCGAGGATGGGGAGAACGTAACATTAACCGATAACTTCCTCGTAGCCTTCGATGATGTGGAAGAGGCATGTCTGTTTGGTATGTTTACCGATAAGAAGCCGACGGCGGGTAGTGCAGAGTTTCAGGCAATCGACGGTGGGGACTTGCAGATCCGTGAAATCGCTGCTAGTGACGTTCTCTCAACGACGATATGGTTCTATATTACACCTTTCAGTCTTGTGGCGAACCTATTCGCGGAGGCGGAGGACGACCCGGCTAAGACCACGATCTCTGGGGCGGCCCGTGAATACATCGATGCGGCGCATGATGGATTCACTGACATGTCGGACATGGTCACGGAGGCTCAGCCTGACGCCTCCAAGGACGACATGTACGAGGACGACGAGACCAAGTGGACGCAGGCAGCCAACGTCACGGGCACGGAGGATACGACTAACGAGAAGACGGGGACAAGCTGCTACCAGATGGTATCGCTGACCCGTGTAGCAGATCTACTTGCTACCTATGACTATGGGGCTGCCCACGACTTCAGCGGCTTGAAGTACGTCGGAGCCTGGATATACGGGGCAAACGAAGGCGGCACATTTAAACTAAGGTTCATAGACACCGACGGAGATTGGGCTGAATATCATCTCACGGACAACTTCGCGGGTTGGAGATGGTTCTGCTTCACTGTGGCAAGCCCGGATGCGGTGAACCTGACTCCTGACTTTTCCATAATGCGCTACCTGGAGCTGTATGAGACCACGCGGAACGACGCCACCTGGAGAATCGACTTGACCACGTTCTACGACGGCTTATGGGTTGAGCAAGCTAACTGCACTATAACGATAAACGACGTAACAGACGTTCAGGTAGGCAATTACATGACAGAAGTTACATCCACTGGCGCGGCTGGTGTGAACGCCGATGTTTTCCCAATAGTTCCTCTGTCTATACTAAAATTTGACGAACTCAAGTTCTGGGCTCAAAGGACGGGCGGAAGCGACTTTACTCAAAACATCCAAATTTTCGACGGGGACGGAGATCAAGTGACCTCACCCGCTTTCGATGCTTCCGGGGCGATTTCACAGTTTACCTTTGATCTTCCTCACAGCTCGGCTGATCTTCAGGGATGGACTGAGGGTGGCACTTTCGACTTCGGTGGACCCATAGCATACGTCAGAATTGCCGGCTGGACTGCAGATGGCGCAGGCGAGACCCTGATTCTTGATGATATGCACTTCGCAATCGGCACGACGACGACTCGGGGCCGGGGCGAGACGCTGAGCGGCGGCGAAGCCGTGGTTCTGGACGTGCAAAACGATGATGTCACATATACGATAACTTCCGGCACCGACCTACCCTCGGGTAGATACTTACTATTCAGCCGGGCGAAGGACACTGATCAAGTAGTAGATGACTTCGGAATGCGGGCGTATAAGAACGCGGCCCCCGCTGAAATCAGAAACGAGGAAAACGCTGAGGTAACAGAGCAACTAGCCGCTACATTCAGCTACGACGGGATAATATTTGACATCTCAGAGGAAGACGTAGCCGCCCTGAACACAATCCAGCTCCGTTTCATAAAAGTAACGGCGACAGAGAATACCATATTCGTCGACTACTTCCTTTTGGTCCCCTGTGGGGATGGTGAAGATTTTCCTCAAGATCTGGCCCACGGCGCGTTACGGAAATTCACGAAGCCTCGGCGTCTCTACGTCCGCTAACCTTCTTTTTACATGTTTAATACAATTCTGACGTTTTTGTGGGGCACCATTTAAAGGCGAGTATTGGTTTACGTGCCAATAGAGCCTTCAGCGGGAGCAGGAGGCTGCGTCTCCGAGGACAGGGGAGGCCGAGTCTGGCACGAGGTGGGGAGCGCTGAGTCGACGGCGCTGGTAGGAGCACGCACCGTTTCTAGGCAGCATAACTACAGGGTCAGCGGTAGCTCTAAGTTTCACCGAGGAGTCTGGGGTGACTTTGTGGGTGTGTCTTAAATACGTTTTCTAGGCAGGTTTTGGCGGAAGCGGCGGTGTTTGGCCGTCGTTTCCGTGGAGTATGTAGAATGAAGTCAAGTAGAATAAGTCCTCTTCTGGTGATACTTGCGTTCGGTGCCTTGTTCTGGGGCGGTGTAGCGGTAGCCGTATGGTACTGGAGTAGCGTGCCCATTAGCTCAATATCAACGTCGATCGAGGGAAACATCGATGCCAAGGCAAACGTCGTGCCCTCGTCCACCTGGATAGACCCCACCACTAAGGCGGCGTATGTCGACTTCGTGACGACTGACGTTCTCTTCGAAGGTTCGACGGTTGGTTTGGAGGCCGGGAAGCAGTATCTGTTTCTCTACGTTGATGACACGAATGTTTTGACGTTGAATCTAGGGTTATCCGTGACGGTTCCGTCTTGGATGACGGTGGCCTGTGACCTGCAGCTTGAGTCGCTTATGAACGACGGGTCTTGGAGCAACACCGACATGACGATCGCAGCTGATGTGGATCTGTCTGGGGCCACCGTTTACAGCCTTGAGTGGCTGGGCAACCCGCTTTTCGTTCCTGAATATGATAACCCGTTAAGCCAGATATTCGTGGTGGTGGAGTTTGACATATCCGTGGATCCGAACGCGCCGGTCGGCAGCTATCGTTTCATCGACCTGATAATTCAACTCGGCGACACACCCTAATCCCTCCCCCCTTTTTTAGGTAGCACATACGCCTCTTATGGCGGGGCACTTCTAGGCAGTTCATTGAGGTCAGAGGTGGCTATTTTGCGTCATTTAATAGACGGAAGTATTAAATCGGGGTGCATCTAAAGGAACGCATGGGAATACATGGGAGCTAGATGCGCCCCCAGGTGTCAAGTGAATCATGATGAGGGGCGGTCTTATCTACGGGAGGAGGGTCGTGAGCCCGCTTCAGTTCCTCGTGATTATGCAGTTGAGCGAAGAGTCCAAGTATGGATACGAGATGTTAAAGGTTCTCCGCGATGAGTTTGAAGGTCTCTGGGATCTCAAGACGGGTACTTTCTATCCGGCTCTGAAGAGCCTCGAATCCAAGGGCTTCGTTAAGACTGAGATAAGAGATAAGACCGAGTTCTACAGCCTCACCGAGAAGGGGACGACCCTCCTCGAGAGCCTCGGTGGGCGTATGGAGGCCGAGTACAAGTTCACCGACGCTTACTTCAAGACCATGATGAGATGGATGCCCCTCGACGAGAAGAAAGAGATTCTGGCGAACTTCCTAGTCCTTATGAGGAGAAACCTGTCTCAAGTTGAAGCCGTCTATCAAGGTGTCCTGAATGAGGGCGCGCGCGAAAGCTCCTCCTCGGGAGGAGTTCCCTCCTCATGAAGAGGGTGGGATAGGTGAGACTAAATCACGCGTCACATGGCTACCCTCGGGGGATTTGACGGCGGTCTTCTGATTTTGGATAATAAGGGATAGTTTCATTAAGAAAATAATCCGGGGTAGTACCTTATAGAGGTCCTCGAGTAATTCTATCGCCTCTTCATGGTTGCGGGGGATGCTCATGAGTGTTCCTTTGGTGGCCACCAAAATAGGGATTATGGATTGATAATCACTACCAAAGGGCTATGCTTAAAATGTGATCGCGCGCGACCCCCTATATAATGTGTGTGGTAGATACTACGTCTTTAGGTGTCCTCCTCCAGGAGGAAAATGAAAGACATAGCATTATATACGGGGTGGTAGAACCTTGGTACGGTTCAAATGAGCAAGGCAATGGACGTCTGGGAGCAGGACCTACAGACCAAGAAGAAAGTCACGAGGTATAATTATCGTCGGTACTTCGGCATGTTCCTGGAACGATGGGGCATGAAGGATGGGGAGGAGCTCTATCAGATGCGGAAGGTGGACCTGGCGAGCGGTGACACGAGGGACCATGAGAACGTAGAGCGCAAGGTCAGGGTCTTCATGTTCGAGATGATGGAGAAGGGCTACGCACCGGGGACATGCAGGATAGTAGCTAAAGCCGTGGTCTCATTCTTCGAGAGCCAGGGGCTGCCCATTAGGATCAAGGCCAAGGATAAGCCCAAGGGCTTCTCGAACGGTCAGAGGGTTGCCCTGAGTGACAAGATAAGGACGATGTGGGACCGTGCACCAGAAGAGACACGGCTGAAGACACGGGGAATGCTCATGTTCCTGAAGGATTCGGGGATAAGGCTGGGTGACCTGGCTCTCCTGAATATCGCGGACTACCTGGAGGCCCAGACAGTCACGGCCAACGGGGAGAACTTCAAGGTCTTCCATGTACGGGGCACAGAGAAGACGGCTGCCGCGGCGTACATCCACATAGGCCCTGAGGCCGTGGAGGCCCTGAACCTGTACCTAGAGGACAGACAGGAGGAGGATCCCCAGGAACCCCTCTTCGCGAACAGGTTCGACAAACGGTTTGAGGCGACGGCGCTTAGCGCAATTTTCAGAAGGTTGGGATCCAAGGTGGGGAAGAAGATAAGCGGTCACAGCCTCAGGAAGTTTCACACCACGATGCTTCAGAGTGCAGGGATGCACGATGCCTGGATCAAGAAGCTCCAAGGCAAGTCCGTGGGCGGGTCCATGGGGCCCTACAGCAGGCCTGAGGAGACAGGGGATCTCACTCCTGCTTATGTGAATGCCTACCCTAAGCTAAGGGTTTTCGGTGAACAGGCTTCAGTCCAGAAGATAGAGGACCAGGCCGCAGAGATAGCGACCCTCCGCCGGGAGGTTGAGAAGAAGCGCGTCGTGAGTCAACAGGAGCTGAAGAACATCAAGGAGGAGCTGAGGAAGGAGCTCATTGAGGTAATGAAGAAGGAGCTACTGCGCATCGAGAACCTGCCGTAGAAGTCTGAGACGACAAGTGAATTAAACTCCCTTTAATTTACCAATATTTTCGCGCGCGGACAATTACAAGACTTACCAAACTTGTTTAACTTCTAAATCTCCCTCATTTCAAGTAATCCAGCTCCCTCAGACGCCTCCTGATAGAATCATAAATAAAGTCGGTTCGACTGGCATATCCATGATCTCCTTCCTTCAGAACAAAGTCAATTCTATTCATCAGAGTCCAAGGGACGTTGACTGTCGTATATGATCTTTTTCTACTGATTCTCCTAGATTTGATGCTCTTCTGTTCTAATTTTGATCTAACATCGTCTCTTGATTCGATATTGTTTTCCATATTTCTTACCTCCAATTAAACATTACTCTACATGTATTTCCATGTAAACCTTTATATGTCTTGTGTATTAGGAGTACATGTTTTGACATGTCAGAACATATTAGAGACTACACCACGGTGAGCATACCCAAACACCTCGCCGAGAAGATGAGGAAGATTCTGAAAAGATCGGGCTACCAGAGCATGGCCGAGTTCGTCAGAGACGCCGCGAGAAGGCGCCTAGAAGAACTGGAGAAAGAGGCCTCGGACTGATGTCTGTCGAGGTTCGCCTGCACCAGATGGAGGAGAGGCTGGAACAGCTCGAGAAGAAGCAGGACCAGCGCTGGGAGAGCTACAAGCGCCTCCTCAACGGCATGATGAGGGCGCTGGGCGGAGACATCGAGAAAGAGGGCTAGATCTTATGGATTACCCGATAAAAGAAACGGTCAAGGCATTACCGAAACAACCCAATGGCCAATTTGGGCGATGCCCCTTCTGCGGTTCGTTGCTCACCACGGATGATGATTGGGTATCAGACAATAGCAATGAGATTCCAGTTCACTGTGCAAATCCAGATTGTGATTACTCAGAAGTGTGGATAACCGGCTCCAAGGAGTCCTCATGCTGATGGATAGCAAAACCGAACTACAAAGAACATTCAAACGACTCGCCGAAAAACTAAACAAACTCATGAAACACAAACTCATCGTCGACCTCGACGACAAACCAATCCCCTACCTCGGATGGGCCTGGAGAGACATCTCGCCCAGCCACCCAAAACTAACCCTGTCAAAAACAGAAGGACACTGGTGGATAGACGAAGCCACAAAATGGGATTATCCCATAAAAGAAGTGGACACACCTACATCCATCGAGATTCTTAAACATGCCATAAAAATCGTCGGATCATACATCAAACTAATTCAGCTCCTAACCGACAAGGAGGAAGGACAATGAAGTGCAAGCGCTGTAAGAAAGACTTTGAGTTCCCCGTCTATGAAGAGGAAGTAATCATCCAGCAGCACCCCTTTACCTATGTATGGACAACAACGCCAACAGGTAGAATGATGCCTATCTGCCCGTTTTGCAGTCTATCTGTTAACAGAGGACCAGGCTATGATGGCTCAGTAGTCAAGAGTGGACTGATTTGTGGGCCTAAGAGATGGGCAAAGGAAAAGACAATGGAATTAGATATACTCCGAAAGGAAAAGGAGGATTTGCCATGAGCCCCGATAAAAAGTGTCCCTACTATAATGAGCCCTGCATCGGCTTCGAGTGCCACGCATACAGAGAAAACGTAGGATTCCTTTACACAATGGATGATTATGTTGTAGTCATAAGAAACTACCCTTGGCATCTAAGCAGTAAGAAGGAATGGTGGGGATTGGCTTCGAAGAAGAACTACTGGAAGATGGGAGCATGTGACATAATAAAAAGTATGCACATCAGCTTTGATGATAACATAGTTGACATGGAATCGGAATGGATACGAACGCACAGCATTTCCGATCCAGACCGCCGACCGAGAATACATGTCTCCAAATCTGCAACCGACCAGGAAATAGTAGCTAAAATAACAGAGCTCCTTTCAGAACAGAAAAACAAGGAGGCCTTAGCATGAGATCGTGTTCTGTTTGCGCCGACTTTAAGCACTTCGAGTCAGTGGGTTGGATTCACAGAAAGGACGACATCTACAGCGTTTTCATGAAGTGCCCTGATTGTGGGTATCTCACTGGAAATAATGTTGAGCTGGATCCTCCTCTGATAACGGAAGAAAACATGGGTGGCATAAATCTAAGTGGGGTTGAACCATATCAAAGCGCAGAATGGGAAGATGCAACCACACTTAGTTTCAAAGTTCCAGTCTTGAATGAAAAGGAGATCGGGGGCCTGAGAGGTGAGACTCGGTGCCGTATATGCGGCCGGCTTCTGACGGCTCCTGTGAGCGTGAAGCGGGGTATCGGACCCGTCTGCTGGGGTCGCCTCAAGAGAGGGGAGGATGAAGGATTCCTTCGCGCACGTGCGCGTGGAGAGGGGTATCGACCCGGTTGCGCGCGAAAGGAGGCCGAAACCTGATGATGCAGCTGATCGCTAGATCCCTCGTAAGCGGCTGCATCTACTTCACCGGGGTCTACGTCATCATGGACGCCTACTACTACCTGAGAAAACGAAGGAGGGACTCGACATGATCGTGTCGGTGTCGACGGGGAATTGCGTTGACCTTGGACCCGGCGGGGAGCGGCCCGGGCTCCATGGTTGTTGCTCCCATACGTCGGCTCCGATAAGCCTCGCCCACGGCGGCGTCCACCGATACCAGTACGGAGAGAATGGTACCATTAATTTCCAGTGGGGCGAAAAGGAGGAAGAGCAATGAGAGAAGAAGTTGCGAGGGGTCTTGCTGGAGCCATTGCTGCTGGATTGGGTGGCGGCATTATTATGCTGTCATATAGGCTACTCACCTGGAAAGACCCTTTTGACTACGATAGAAAATCGCTGAAGGGAGGCTATATCTGCAGGATATGCGGTAAGCCCATCCTTGGAAAAGAGACACAACATACTGAAGAAGATTGCAAGGCCTACAGAAGTCGCCCCAAAAAACCAGACCATTCTGTGTTCCATGGCGCTCAGAAATATGTGAGAATGCCAGATTATGCCATGGTTAAGGAGGTTAAAGCCTAATGTCTGATGAAGACAAGTCTCTGGACATCCCGACTATGCCTATAGCCGAACTTACGAAGCTGACGAAATATGTGGCCCAGGTCAAGAAGACGCTGATGACTGAAGGGCGGGACTATATCATTCAGGGAAACAAGCAATATACATCTCGTAGCGGATTCGCTAAACTCGCTCAGGGCTTCGACCTGAGCGATGAGGTCCTGAAAGAGGAGGCGATAACTATGGGAGGCGACTTCTACGGCTACAACTACACCATCCGGGTCTTCAACAAACTCGGCAGACAATCCACCGGCGTCGGAAGCTGCACCATAGACGAACCCAACCTAGTCCACCACAAGGACCGCCCCTACCACGACGTCCGATCAATAGCCTTCACCCGAGCCTGGAACCGGGCCGTCAGTAACTTCGTGGGCTCCGCCGATGTCAGTGCCGAGGAGATGAGCTTGGGTCCGGAGTTCGAACGTAAGAATGTGGATTCGGAGCAGCGCGAGGGCCTCCCTTTACCCGATTCATGGGAGATACCTACATGGAACTTCGAGGAAGAACTCGGATCCAGAGGCTGGGATCACGTAGACACGGCGTTCGGCGCCTGGGTAGGCGACGCAGGCCTTGATTCTGAGACCACCTTCAGCTTCGAGAAGGAAGACCAACGTGCCATAGTGAAGACAAAAGCGTACTTAGGTGAGAACTTCGGCGAAGTATCCCGTATGCTGGATAAAGCTGGCTTCAAGTGGCGCCCCAAGGAGAAGCGCTGGGTACTCATGCGACCCAAGGAAGCGGAGTAAACATGGTTCTATGCAAGGGCAACGGTTGCCGATGGTACGGCGACGCCTCAAAATACGGTCGTAAGTGCTTCTACGAGCCCAACTGCGTCTTGGGCTGGATAGACGTTTTCCTCTCCATGATACGGCTGCTGATCAGAGGAGGAAAATAGATGGTTACATTGACGGAGGAACAAAGGAACTGCAAACACATCTTCGAGGACGTCACCGAGGAGAGAAGGAGCTTCCTTGAAAAGAGCGAGCTTCCAAGCTGGGTTAAGGCCCTTATAGAGAAGAAGGATCGAAAATGGATCAACAGATCCGAGAAGTGGCGAAACAACATATTCATGAAGTGCAGTGAATGTGGACTTCTGAGGGTAACTGACGAGGAGGACACATGAATGTCTAACCTCGGACCTGTCTCCCAGGCCATACTGGAATATGTCAACGAGTACCCCGGCTACATAGAACTATTCAGAATGATCGCCCTAGTTTCACAGAAGACCGGGGAGAGGCACATGAGTAAATGGTACTTCCGCCGCCTCGTAGCCCTGGCCCTCGACGGCCTCATAGAGGCCAACGTCTACCGTGGAAACAACGACTACGTGAACATACGCTTCAGACGGCGGCAGCCCAACGGACTTGAAGACCTGCCAGGAATAGAGGAGGTCCCTGAATGAGTAGGTCGGGACGTAAGCATGAGCGGATCCATCAGTGTATTCGCTGCGCCGAATATGATGAGGCTGATAAATACTGTCTATCCGGTTGCAAGGATGTCTACGCGCCTAAGCGGCTGAGGTACTGCATGGGCTTCGTCAGGAAAAAGGAGGAACCGTGATGCGAACAAGAAAGGAGATCCTGGGCAAAATCATAGATCTCATGGAAATCGACTCAAGAGCTATGTTTAGACGGAACAGGCATCGGGCTGAGGTTGCTATACTTATGTGGGTGCTTGAGGAGGAGAAAAAGGAATGACTGATTTTAATTACAATCCCAATGAAGCTATCCGAATAGCAAAAGACGTTCTACCTCGTTTGGGGAAGGGGAAGGACCACATATTCTCTTCACGATATGTCTTGAGCAACATGAAGCAGATGAAGGAAAAGGCTGAGAAACTTGAATCTGTCAGAATGCTGTGGGAGGAAGCCAAGGAAACCAACATGGACGCCAGCGACCTAATTTTCAGACTAGGCGAAATACTGGAGGAATTAGAATGACCGACAAGTTCTGCCCACTAATGCAAGGACACGAATGCAATCCCCTATGTGGCTTCTACTCAAAAGACATCGAGTGCTGCGAAATCATAGCCATAGCCAAACAAGTTCTCGAACTCGACAAGACAGAACGCAAGGAAACCTTCCTCGCCAGAATAGCCAAGGGATGGCGTATCTGCCTTTATGAGCCGGTCAGGGATAACCTCGGCTTTGAAATAGGTGACCTCCTGAGGGTCACCGTTCGCCTAGAGAAAAAGAGCTGCGAAATTCCGCCTCCACGTACACGTACGTCACCCCCTAAGATCGAGGCCATTACCGAACCTGATGAAATAGAAGAACCCGTAGACGAGGAGCTTGAGGATCCCATTATTGAAGAAGAGACCGTGGTTCCCTTGGTCAAAGACGTTGCCGATGAGCCTCAGGAAGAGAAGCCAACAGAGGAAGTCTTGGAGCCACCGCATACCGAGGAAGTCACCACCGTCACCGGGGCTGATGAGGAGACAATCGTGTTTGATGACGATCCTGAGCCAGAGGAATCTATAACAGCTGAGATCACAGAGCCCTCCGTCCCAGACTATACCGAAGAGTTAGAGGAAGAGGTGAACCCAGAATATGAATATGTGGACCCATGTGTAAAGGGGCTAGATCGGCCTCTTGAAGATTTAAATATCTGCCGAAAATGCGAAGAATACTACAAGAGAAGATGGGGAAAGAGACCCGCACAATGTACCTGGGATGGATGGCTGAAGGTTGGCTGGGAAGACGACGTCAAGGAAGAACCCGTCAAAGACATAGTTGAAGAGCCTACACAAGAGCCGGAGGAGCCCATAGAAGAAGCCACAGAAACCGAGCCCCAAATAGTTATGCTATACTGTGAAAGCGGCGCACATGAAGCCCAAGAAACCCCGCACATGAAAAAGGATCTCGGCGACGGCTGGGCGTATTATACCTGCAAGGTCTGCAACAAGGAAACACCCATGAAGATAAGTAAAGCAGAACCAGAGGACCCATATTGAGTGATAACGCGCGCGCAAGTTGCCCACGTTGCAGCTCATATGATGTCCACAACACGAACTTCCCTGGCATGAGCCAGTGTAACACATGCGGAAGAGTATTCCGAGGATCAACCACAGCTAAGCCGAATATAGAAATAATGGACTTTCTGGAGAGACTATGCCGTCACTCTCCGACAACTAAAATATATTTCACCCTCTTGAAGGAGGGTGGAGCCCACAGATTCACCGACATCCGAGCCTACATGGGCATATCGCAATCAGTCCTGAGCCCCGCCCTTAGCCAGTTACTGGTCGACGGCCTACTCATAATGAGCGGCAGAAAATATCAGGCCATATCCCCCATCTGGCTTAAGGAGGAAAAATAAGATGGAGCAACCCCGGCGCAGGGGACCCCTCCAGCTTATCTTCGGCATACTCAGGAACACAGGGGAACCCATCAAAAAGACACACCTATATCAAGCAGTCAATATGAACAGCCAACTCTTCGAAAAATATCTGTCACTACTATCAGAGAAAGAACTTATCGAAAAAGTTCCATACGTCACCGCTAGTGGCCACAGAATCACACGTACACCCTATCTATACGTTATCACGAACAAGGGCAAGACATTCACCGAGCTCTTCGAGTGGACCTACGACACCCTTGGCTGGAACACGCCACCGATGTTAGGAGAAAACTAATGGAGGAAGTTGAATGCGCCGTCTGCGGAACCCCTCGATCACGAAAACGGAGCCGAGGCATATATGTCGGACACAGGGGCGTCCAATACGTCTGCTTTTCCTGCAGGAAGCTCCCCTTCGACGAGGTCATGGATGCCCTGGCTCACGGCCCGGTCTACGTCCGGGGCACACACTACAAGAACGTAACCGAGATGGAGAAGGCAACAGGACAATGAGCGCCGATTTTAAGAGAAATCTCCGCCTATCCATGTGGCTGATCATAGCAAGCGGCGCCATATCCCTGGCTCTCGGAATAGTGCTCTGGATGCAGATGCGAAGGTGACACTATGACACTCCCAAAGAAAACAATGCTCTTAGAAAATGATAATAATTCGGTATATAATATAGTTAAAGCTATTCAATTATTATCATCATATCATGAGAGCATTTCCCTTTCTGAGCACTTGAGCGCCCGTGAGTCATTCTTATGTTCTGAGAATGATCTGGAGCAGGTAGGGAAGATCCTCTCAACAAAAAATCTGAGAAGGACAGCCTGGCACTTCCTTAACTATGGGGCATCGACTTCTCTCATCCTTCAAAACAGACTTGGGGTATCGGAGCCGACAATGTACCGTTACCTGACGGACTTGAGGGCATTCAAGTTCATTGTGCCGGCGGTAAAAACTAGAGGCGGGAGAGGAAAACGGGGTCCGCGCGTGCGCATTTGGATGGTTCCAGATGCTGATTTTGATCAGATAAAAGAAGCACAGAAACTCCACAAGAGACTTCTGAGCCCCAAGTACGTCGCCGGCGAGAAGCTAGGGCAGCTTATCCTCGAGGAGTACATAGAGCCAAGGAATCAGGAGGAGATCACGGGCAGGGAAATATGGGCCGTGGCTCGTGAGAACAAGATTACAGGCGAACTTACGGACATTGTGTTCTTCGCAATGAACTATCTGACCGAGCAGGGCATCAAGGTCTGGCGATGAATGACTGAAAAATACATAGTGCGGGTGCAACTAATCAGATCCGATAATGAAGGAGAATACATTACGGGCAGCTTCGACTACGAGGTATCCCCCACCACCGAGACCTATCAGCTCCCGCTCTTCATGAGAGCTGAGAAATTCTATAAACAAATACAGCGCGTTTTGACCGCTGGAGGAAAAGCAGCCAAGTCCGGTAAAGTGACCGTGACAAAAACTGAGACACTCGCGCGCGAGGTGACATACTAATGGACGAGTTTAAGAGAGCCAACACCCTCGATAAAGACCACAGCACCAACATTCCTGTTTCCTCATTAACGATTCCAAATTGTCGTGTCTGTGGTTTACCCTCTTATGGAGCGATACAAATGCCAGCATGGAAGAAAAACAAACGTGGAAAAGTAATGACTAACATTCTGGGAGAACCTGTTTTAGATTACTATGAGTTATGGTACTATTGTAAAGACCATTATGAAATATTTGGAGCGACAAATAAAATACTCGATGGATATATTGCTGGTCTTGATAAAATTATAGAAAAGAAAATTCAAGACAGATATGACGCGATAAATGCCCTATTTTCGTTTTCTCAGAGTCTACGCCAAAGGAGGATTCCTGATGGGTGACTTCAAGAAGGCCAGCACCCTCCACGACGACTACGGTAAAAAGCCCAATAAACGCCATCCACGCACACCCCTATCACGGAAGTCAAAAACCCGTAAATGCGAGCACCACGACAACGGCATCTGCGAGCCCTCCAAGGAAGCCCTCAGACTAGGCCTGGCCAAAAACCTATTCCTCTGCAACGGCAACATCCCGCCCGACTGCCCCATCCGACAGAAAATCGCGGACGACATGACCATCATTGAGATCTACCAAAAATGAAGACAGCCATACAGGAAACCTCATTAGGGGCATACTTCAGCGACGTGCTGCCCGACCTCGGCGCGAAGCAGAGAGCCGTCCTAAGAATATTCACCTACAACCCTGCGATGACCTTCACAAACAGGGAGCTCGCGCGCGAACTCAGATGGGACATCAACACGATCACGCCCAGAGTCTACGAACTCAGAGGAGAGGGCAAGAACAACCCACTCAAATATAATCCCCTTATCATTGAGAGCGAGAAACGCCTATGCCGGATAGGAAAACGCAGGTCGATCGCCTGGCAACTTAATCCCTATTGGAGGCCGGGCGGCTACAAACTCGACTGATCTCCCCCTATACCTTATATTTAGTAAGAAACCTACTAACTACACGAGGCATTCGAGCATGAGAATGGACATCAAGACCGTAAAGAAAAGGGACTACGTCCAAATAGTGGATGACAAGGGATACCTGCACCACGTAGGCCCAGCCAACCCGGAGAACCTATCGGCGTGCGTCTACATCATAGGAATGAATGAATCCTCCAAACTATATCAAAAACTGCAGGACTACTTTGAATCAAAGGGAAACACGGACCCCAAGCACGTGGCAAGTAACATCGAGGTTCTCTACCATGACGGCTACGCCGGGCTCACGCCGAGGACCACCAACCACGCGAAGGCAGAGAGAATCGAGGCGATCCAGCGGGAAATCAGCGACAGAGCTCATCTATTCGAGATATTAGATGACACTATATTGACCGTCTACCGGAATGAAGGCATGAATCCCTCTAAGGAGAAAGTGCGAAGAAAAGTCCAGAAAATTTACAGGACCCTCTCCGAGGAACAGAGGCGGAAACTATCGGAAGAGTACGTCTAACTGGCAGATCTACAGATAGCGCGCGCTAGTCCACGGCCTCGAGGAACTTCTCAATCAGCCCGAGGTCTTCCCTGAGCCGGGGCAGCGCCCGGCGGGCCCATTCTAAGTTACCCTTCAGATTAGAAAAACCGTCTAACTTATTTCCCTTTTCAAAGTATTCTTTTATTATATGGCGCGCGCGCGCTACATAGCGCACAGCCTCAGAAAAAAGGGATATACACTAACACAGAACTGGAGGGCATCATTCAGCCGCTGCCTCAAACGCCTCGAAGACAGAGGCCTCATCATAAGAACCAAAACAAACACAAGCGAAAGAACCCACAGAATAACCCTAACCCCAGAAGGAAGAGAAACCGCCAGAGCCCAGGAGGTTGCAAGTGATTGATGAGGGAAGCTACGAAAATTATATGCGAGCTGTGTGGGCATGAAGGTACGAGAAGGACATGTCATACTCAAGCCGATAATTCCGAAAAGGGCTTTAGATGGATTTGCTGTAGGTGTCTTGGTCATGAATATGGATCTTGTTGGTAGGTGACATATTGATGAGTAAACACGCCTACCACGAGCTACCCCGCCACGGCCACATAGTCCTAAACACCGGCGAAGTCCTCGAATACCGCGCCCAAGCCGTCACCACAAAAGACGGCATACCCATCATCGAAGACGCCTACTTCATAAACCACAACGGCGAAATCCTCGGCCCCTTCACCCTCCACATGTACCCCACCAAACCCACCGATAAGGAAAACCTCCGCGAATGCAAGTGGAGGGACACCGCCTCACACGAACCGGAGACAGAGAAATGAGTCCGCCCGTGCGCACGCTAATGATGAACACACTTTGAAAATAAGCGTTTTTGGCTTTCTTTTATGCTGGGATGCGTTTTCCTTTGAGAAATTATGCCCCGGGGCATAGCATTCCTCTCCGTAGAGGAGTTTGGTGCAAATCAGCCTACTTTCTCAGTAATTTTACGTACTCGTAGACCTCGAAGAACGTAGACTTGACCCGCGGGACAATTCAAACACATGTCTATCCATGTGATTCTAATGCTAATGCTATACTTTAATATACTCACAATAACTAATTCAACAAGATGGATCCCCAGATCATACTAATCGCGATAACCATACTCGGGGCTATAACCGTCGCCCTCCTCGGCTGGATAGACTCAGGCGAAAAATTCGACCAACGGAAATTCACTGGCAGCATTATCAGAGCCTTCATAGCCGGCCTCGCCTCAGCCCTCATATTTGAAGGCATACAAGACGTCACCATATTCACCTACCTCTCCGCCTTCTTGATTGGAGCGGGGGTCGACGTGACTGGCCACCGCCTCGTCGGAGCCTACAGCGCACGCGAACGCGCACGAAAAAGCTTGTAGCAACCTGCCGCCTCCGACGCTGTCGTGACGTGCGGCTCAGAGATGAGTCTCAATGACCCACAGAGGACGCAGATCACGAGAGGCCCGCATAAAACGGGCGACCGCGCGAATCGTCAGCACCCACTCCCACAGAGACCGAGAGAAATCGGAGAGCGTCAACAACCTCACACAGGGACAAGTCCTCGCCGAGCTCATAGGCAAACTGCCCCGATACAGGACCTCCCTGCTTCTTCCAGCTGCTGGGCTCTTCGAGAAAGGCGAGATAATTTCGAACTCAAGAGGGACCGGATCGCAACAAATGATAGGTGACCTTCAATAGGATTTCGAAAAGGGTTATACGCCTTGGAATAAGGGTTTAACTAAAGAAACCGATTCAAGGGTCAAATCAACGTGGAATACTGGCCTTACAAAGGAAACCGATGAGCGATTAAGGAAGATGTCTGAATCCTCAAAGGGACAGCGTAGATCGCCCAGAACGGAATTTAAAAAAGGTCATAAAATCCCTCGTGGACCAATAACTGACGAAACAAAACGAAAAATATCTGAAACTTTGAAAAGAAAGGGCATACTGCCACCCCTTACTTTAGGGATAGAGCCATGGAACAAAGGTAAAACCATGTCTGAGGAACATCGAAAGGTACTATCTGAAGCTCATAAGGGGCAGATTCCTTGGAACAAGGGAAAACCCTTCCTCAAAGTTCGAGGTGAGAATCATTGGAAGTGGAGGGGCGGCATTTCAGATAAGGGATACGGAGAAGACTGGACGAATAAATTAAGAGACTCAATAAGAGCAAGAGATAACTACCTGTGTCAAGAATGTGGTTTAACTCAAGATAATTTAGAATATTTACTAGATGTACATCATATAGATGAAGATAAGAAAAATAATATCCCAGAAAACTTGATCACACTCTGCCGTTCCTGTCATGTTCATATACATAGTGACCTCTTGCTCGCGGAGCAGACCTCCCAGCAGGGTACAATAATAATATAGAAGATAATGCTACTATCAACTGCCCTCAGTTCCTCTACGAATCATATTATGAATAATAGATTATAGGATAATCAATAGATTATAGGATAATCCATTTTTTATGGTGAAATTTATTGAGCATCGTAGACTGGAGAGAATGAAGCCCCATGACCCAATCTGACACAAAACAGTGGGCCACATGGAGAATCAAAAGACTTCTCCTCATACTCGACCTCAAAGCCGCCGGCTACACCGACCAGAAGACAGCCGAAAAACTGAACATCAGCAGGTCAACTGTATTCCGAGAGCTCAACAGCCCCCAGGCAGCCGAGATAGGGCGAAGACTCAGGAGCAGAGCCGAGGGCCTCGTATGGTCCCTTGTCGACAAGCAGCTCAATCAGATAGAAGGGGACGACCTGACGCCCAGCCAGAAACTGACCTTTAGAGGAAAGATCATCAGCACCCTTGCCGGCCTCCTTCCTAAACAGATAGAGCAGAAGGTCACCGGAGAGCTTCAGCAGAGGATAGAGGTAGAGGGCATTGACCTCGGAGGACTCGACGAAGACGCAGTCAGAGTTATCATCGATAACTTCATGGAGAACGAGGCGCGAAGACTACGTCAAACAGAGCCAAGCACTATACTCGGCGCTGAAGAACGCCCTGAAGATGGGCTGGATACCCCCGGATAACGGCAAAAGACCCTCCATCAAACAACTGCAGTTCCTCACCCTGCCCGACTTCGAGGCCTTCTACGGAGGCGCCGCCGGGGGAGGCAAGAGCGACGCCCTCCTGATGGGTGCCGTCATGTTCTGCCACATACCCGGCTACGCAGCCATCCTCTTCAGGAAGACGCTGCGAGACCATCAGCTCCCCGAGGGGCTTATACCCAGGGCTCATGAGTGGTGGGCGAATAAGGCGAAGTGGAAGGGCGACACCAACACCTACCACTTCCCCGCCGGCTCGTCGGTGACCTTCGGCTACATGGACGCGCCCCTCGACCACCTGCGCTACCAGAGCTCTGCCTATCAGTACGTGGGCTTCGATGAGGTTCCCCAGCACAGGGAGAATCAGGTTCGGTATTTGTTCAGCCGGCTCAGGCGCACGAAGAAGCTTGAGGATTACAATGTTCCTCTGAGAATGAGGAACGCCGGAAACCCCGACGGCCCCTATGTGCAGTGGGTGAAACGGCGCTACGTCGACTACAAAACCGCTGTCGCCCCCTTCATACCCGCGAAGATAGATGACAACCCTGGGCTCGACAAGGAGACCTACATCAAGAGCCTGATGCACCTTGAGCCCGTTATGCGCGCGCGACTAATGGACGGCAACTGGGACATCAAGGACGTAGGCAGAATGTTCAGAAGCAGCTGGTTCACCATACAGATGGACCACCCCGCCGGATGCCGAGCCATCCGGTACTGGGACAAAGCCGCCTCAGAGAAGAAGCTAGGCACGGACCCCGCCTACACCGCCGGCGTCCTTATGGCCATGGACAACGCGGGCCGCTTCTACGTCCTCGACATAAGGCACCTCAGAGGCACACCCAAAACAGTTGAAGATCTCATCAAGCAGACGGCCGTCCTCGACAGGCTGCGCGTGGAAAAACAGGAGCTGCTCAGCGTCCATGTGTACCTGGAGCAGGAGCCGGGCTCTGCAGGCGTTGACGTCATCGACCACTACGCCCGCAAGGTCCTAGCCGGCTACGCCTTCTACCCCGACAAGGTGACGGGCTCCAAAGCCGACAGAGCCGTCCCCCTGAGCAGCGCCGCCCAGGCCCAGAACGTCTTCCTGGTCCCCGGCACATGGAACATAGAAGGCTACCTCGACGAGCTTGAGGCCTTCCCCGAAGGAGCCCACAAGGACCGCGTGGACGCCTCAAGCGGAGCCCACAGGATGCTCACGAAGGGACGAAGGCCCATAGGAGGCTACTCGGTCTACCGTAAGAGAGAGATATTCTAATGACATTCAGCTTCGTAGTCTGCCCTAAGTGCAAAGAGGTAATCCACCTTGAACGCATCGGACCCGCTGGGCTCCTCGAGGGCCGGCCGGACAGCAAGCTCATCAAGTGCCTCTCCTGTGGCCACATATTCCGCACATCTGGGAATACGTGGCGGGAAGAGCACGGACACCTAGAAGATTAGAAGGTAGAGAGATGAAGATATACAGAGTTCATGAATTACCCTATGGAGCTAACAACAGAACCATAGGAGTCTGTGACAGTGATGGAGTCATCCACATCAAGAAGGGCTTGCCCCTACCAATCGAAATCGTTACCCTTATCCACGAAGTTGGACACCATATTGACTGGAAAATAACCTCATTTTTCTACAAGTTTCTTAACGATTATCGCCTTGCATTCAGATTCAGTAAAATATGGGATCCATTCTTCACGATAACTACACTGGTATGCAGAAAATGGCTACCTAGAGTAGAGGTGTAGCAATGCAGAGCTGTAAATGCGGGACTACCATCCCCCTCGAGCCCTGTCCCACCTGCCCATCCGTAGAGTGGCTCTGCCCCACATGTGGCGCGGTGATCATGGTCAAGCCCATACCCCTGGAGGAGTATGCGGACGTGATAGAACGTTTCAAGGAGAGACATAGCAAGGCGAACCTAATATGAGTGAAAACCGATTCTTCAAGGCAATAGAAAGCCTCAGCACCAGGATCGCCGGACCCCGTCGCGCCCCTCAACCCACCTCTGAGCCTCGAAAACCCATCGAAGGCGTCAGGGTGTCCGGCTTCTACCAAAGCGAACGGGCGGCATTCAGGGAGCAGAAAGACGTCGGCAAGAAGACCAAGGTCTCTGGCATCCAAAGCTTCTACACCTGGTATGAAACCGACGGCGTTGTCTTCGCCTCCGTCAACGGGCTCAGCGAGGCCTCCGTCGGCAAGGGCTTCCACACCGCCGTAGACGAAGAAGATGAAGAACCCGAGAGGGCGAAGGAGCTCGTCGACGAGTTCGGCAAGGAAATGAACCTCGACGTCTTCCTGCCTAATGTCTGCAAGAACATGCTCATAGCCGGCTTCTGTCCCGTGGAAACCAAGATCAACAAATTTCCCTCAAAGTCGGCACTCAAGATAATCCATCCGGCGACCGTCAAGGAAATTGGTCAAAACGAAGATGGCACCTTGAAACACATAATCCAGAAGCCGCAGAAAAGAGGCAGTAAAGAGATCAAAATACTCGCTGATGAGCTTACCCTCTTCGTCCACAACCAGATCGCCAACGACCTCCGAGGCACCAGCATAATCAAGCCCATCGAATCCCTCCTATCCACCAAGAACACCGCCATATCCAACATAGACAAAATCATCGAGAAACGCATGTTCCCAGACATCATCTGGAAGACCACAAGGGACCCCGCTGGTTTATCTGAACTGCTCGGACAGAAGGAGGTCGACGAAGACCTGGTCATCGGCTGGCTCGAGCCAGAAGAGCTGAAAGACGTCGCCCAGATCGTCGAAGTCAGAGGCAACACACGCTACGAAGGCTACATAGAACACATAGACCGCCTCATCTACAAAGGCCTCTACGCCCCCGACCTATACTTCTGGAAAGACGCCACCCTCGCCTCCGCCAAGGAGCTCACCACCATCGTTGACCGGAACATAAACGCCATAGAGCGTAACATGGGCCGAGGCGTGGAAGCCGGATTCTTCGACCGCCTCATGGCAGCCAACAGCCTAGACGCTGAGCCTAAGGTCCTCTGGGGCGTCGAGAAAACCGGCGTCGAAGACCTCCAGATGGAGAGCATAATCACCGTCGGCATAGAAGTCGGCATGATCGGCCCCAAGCAGCTTGAGATCCTCATGAGGAAGATGGGCCTCGACCTCGGCACCCTCGGCTACGAAGTGGAGCCCGAGCCCCCGGAGGACGCGGTCCCGCCTGAGGAAGAGCCTGAAGAGGAGGAGCCTGTAGAAGACAAAGAACAGGAAAGGCTGATTGAATAATGAGCGAAGCTAAACCCGCGCGTGAAACTAGAGTCTCACTGGCGGACAGAGTCATCATGGCAATGGAGAAGATTCCAGCATGAGCGAACGACCGATTCCGAGGGAGACCCTCAACAGTGTAGCAGAGCAGCTCATCTGGGCCATAGAGGAATACGTGAAGGCCGGCATCGATGACATGAAGGGTGTCGGTTGGGATCCTAATGACGCCACTCTGAGAGCCATCGGCCTAGTTAACGCCCATGAGTCCTTCATATTCCCTGAGGACACGGGGAAGACCGTCACCGTGACCGCCCACGCGAACATCAACGAGTGGGGCGCCTGGGTCGAGTTAGTAGACTCCGGCGCGAATACACTAACCTCCAAGTTCGCCGCCAACGACGGCCACATCGCGGACATAATGGTTGAGAGTACGGAGTCCGCCGGCCAGATATGGATGCTGGAACTCGCATACGGCGTGGCGAAGGTCAACTGCGGACGCGAGAGGTTTATCTCCGCTTCCGTTGGCTTCGTGCCGGCGGCCCAGCAGATGCGTGTTAGGGCCCCACACATACCCGCTGGCGAGACTATCTACGGTCGGCTCATGTGCGATAAGGCAGGCGAAGAGACCGCCCTGGTCCATATCCGATACTTCCTACACCCCTAGTTGATACCCTATGAGCCGCCACATAATGATCTACCAGGGCACCCAGGAACGCGAGACCGCCGACCTGACAAGACAGCTTAAAGGCATCCAGATAAACTACCGCTTCGGCATCATGGACAAGGCCCGGGCCCGGCTCGTCGGAGCCCGCGTCATAGAAGACCACTACAAGACCCTGCTCAGACTCACACAGGGACGCCTAGGATACGCATTGAAGCGCCCCGTCACCCTGGCCCCTGAGGAACAGCGCCGCCTCGAAAGATGGCGCGACGAATATATTGAAGACTGGAACATGATCCTGGACGATGTGAAATGACCTTAGTCCACCTCCATGAGGCCAAGACAAGCGAATACTGGCGCAGCCCCGAGGGGATGATGCGCCGCATAGAAATGCTGTCCCAGAGCTTCACCTATAAGATAGTCAATAGCAGCTTGATGTTCTACGGCTACTCAGCCGGCATAACACGGGTGCGCTGGGCAACCCGAGCTGACGAAAGAGTATGCCCCATCTGCGGGCCCCTTGAAGGCCGCATATACCTCAAGGGACAATTCCTGCCGAGACTGCCGGCGCACGCTGGCTGCCGGTGCGGCTGGGAGCTTATGTTCGATCCCTTAGAGGTGCCCGAATACCTGCGTGCCCCTCCGGTTGGAACCAGGTTCTTCCCTCCAGGAGTTAAGGTGCCGGAAACCCTGAAATCACAGGTACAAAAACACTTGGATAAACTACCTGTGAAACACACGAGGCAGCTGAAAAGAGTCGACATCGTCCCCGAGATAAGAACCCTTTACACGAAAGACGGCGACATAATAACGGGGCAATGGAGGAAAGACGGGTCCATCCAGCTCTCTATGGAGGCCTTCGCCTCAGGCAGGGACTACAGTAAAACGCTTTACCATGAAGTCGGGCACAACGTCTACTTCACGGCGACTAAAGGAAAGATGGATGACCCTATCTGGAGCTGGTTCTGGAAGCAGAAACAGGCTGACATGCCCTCTGGATACGCCAAGATGAGCGCGGTGGAAGCATTCGCAGAGTGCTATGCCACTATACACTCAAAAGAAGAGGTAGACCTCCTAATATCGGACGTCGTGAAGATATTCGGCAAGGAGCCCACGTTCATGGGAGATGTCTTTCATGAATACGCCGCTGAGAGGCTGCCAAGCCGGCTGGCTGCAATGCTAGAGCAGAGGAGGAGCTGGTATGAAAAGTAAACGAGTGTACCTGAATAGATACCACGACATCGTTGAGGAATCAGCCGCAATGTGGATGGTTGTCACGGAGCATGACGAAGACGATGTTTTACTCAGCGAGGTATGGGTAGACATCTCAAACCGCATGAAAACTTAAAATAGTCTTAATATCCCTAGTTGATTGTAGCCTAGACGGGACTTCGTCTACTAGTAGACGAAGTCCCATTTTAGTTTCGAGTCGTCGAGCCTGTAGCAGAGAAACACCGATAGGTGAAAAAATGAATCACGAGCAAATATTAGAGATGATCAACAAGCGTATCGACGACCTCGCAGAGTCATACAAAGTCCTGAACGACAGCCACCAACGCCTACAAGACGGCTTCATCGAGATGAGGACCGAGTGGGATACCACTAAAACTTGGATAAAGTTCATATTCGGTACAAGCCTGCTAGGCGCCGTGGTAAGCGTGTTAACCGTCTTGAGGACCTTTGGAGTGATGTAATGCCTAAATGTGAATTCCTGATCCTTGATGAAACGAAGACCTGCGTCGGATGCAGAGGCTGGTTCTGCACGGCCCTAGGTAGCAAGCTGAAACTCAGTAACACCAGCGACTGCTCGGACAACCCCTTGGAATGCACTCGATACCTTCAAGCCCACCCCGAGCTCACCGAAGAAGACATCGCCACGCTGCAGAAAGCCGAGGAAGCTAAAGCCGTAGAGAAGAAGCCGAAGAAGAAGAGAACCAAGTCCAAGAAGAAGGTCAAAGCCGAAGTCGTCGTGGCGCCCCCAGTGATCGTGCCGCCGTCAACCGAATGCCCCTACCTGGGCCCCGTCCCCGCGGGCGAATACGGCTGCTGCGGCTACTGGTGCCTAGCCAAAGACGAGCCGCTAAACTCCGTCAAGCGCTGTAAGGATCTTCCGTCGTGGCTTGAATGCCGGAGGCGAATTGACGCCGAAAGAGCGGGTGTGAAACATGCCAGTCCCTAAACCTGAACCCGGCGAGTCAGAGGACGACTTCATAAGCCGCTGCATCAGCACCCTCCATGATACCGACCCCGAGCGACCAGACGACCAGATAATCGCCATGTGCTTCACAGCTTGGCGGGAAAAGGAGAAAAAGGAGAGATTCTTTGGTTTCCGTACATGCTGATTTCAGGCGTATCCTGACCGACTTCCTTGCCCTCTTCGGAGGAGAAGCTGGCCAGGTCAAATATGACACCTTCATAACACAGTACAGCCTTGACCCCACAAAATCCTACGCCTCCCAGCTCACACGGGAATGCCTCAACGGAGTGTGCGAGTCCTTCGGCTGGGCAGAGCCCCTCATTCAATACCTGAAGAAGGACGACAAAGCAAAATACTACAAAGTTCGAGCCCTCACCGCCACCCTCAGCATGAACGCCAACGACTACAGCGACCTCGAGGAGATCGAACGCAGCGCCCGCACCCTGACCTGGCGCCCCCTCAACCTGAACCACAACCCACGCCAGATGCTGCCCTTCCCCCAGAACCGCGTCGACTGGGCGGAGTTCGAGGACAAAGCCGTAGAGGCAATAATCCGCATCGACAACGAGCAATCCGACATCCAGGATAAGCTGGACAACGGGGAGATAGTCAACCCCAGCATAGAAGGAGAGCCCCGAGGCGGCTACCGCACAGAAGACGGCCGAAACGTGCCGAAATGGTACAACTTCACCGCCCTCGCCCTCCTAGAAACAGACGCATCCCTTCCAGGGGTTCCCACGACCATCGGCATCGAGCCGCTGTTCCTAAACGAATCCCTCGGACGTAGCCTTGTAGAAAGCCTGAGTTTGGAGAACGAAAGTGAGAAAATCACAATGTCTGACCAAGAAGAGGTTGAACTCGAAGAGGAAACCGAGGACATACTCGCAGAGGCACGGTGGACCCGAGCCTACATCAACGATCTACCCGCTGGCAGCTTCGCCGTAGTCGAGCCCTGCGCCAACGAACGCAAGGACGCCCGACACCTGCCCTACAAAGACGCCACCGGGAAAATAGACCTACCCCACCTACGCAACGCCCTGGCCCGCATGGACCAGGTCAAAGGCGTCTGCAACGGAAGCGACGAAGCCCTACGCCGGAAGGCCCGGGCCAAGCTGATCCCACTCGCCAAAAGGCATCTGCCGAATAGCAAGTGGGCTCAGGAGAAAACCGTCCAGGAGGCGCTGGTCGAATACCATGGAATACAGGGTATGGACGTATGCGCCCAATGCAAGTTCTTCGAGGACTTGGAGAACGTGACCACGCAGGCCCCGGCGGCGCCGGGAAGCTCCGCAATAGTCACGCGCAGCACCGGAGCCATAGGACCCGGCGTCGGACGCTGCACAGTCACCAAAGAACTTGCGAGGAAGGCCGACTCCGTCTGCATCGACGGTCGCCCCCGAGATCAACCTACAAAACTGGATAGGACGATTGAAAGCATGAGTGAAATTAACTTGAAAACCGAGATAGCGGAACTGAAGAACGATGTCCTGCAGGAGAGACAAGCCACTAACGAGGAACGCCAGAAGAACATCAAATCCCTTCAAGAGATAGTCGCTAAGGACGTCAAGATCGCCAGCCTCACCAAAGAGAAAAGCCAGAACGCATCCGAGATCAAGCGCCTGAAAGAGGAACGACTCCGACTCAGGGAAGAAGGCGACGCCCAGAAAGAGGAGAACACCAGACTAGAAGTCCAGATGGGATCCATCGAAAAGGACCTCGCCTTCTACAAGGACGAAAACAAACGGATCTCCGAAGCCAGAGAGGAAATCCAATCTGCCCTTGCGGAGACCAAGGAAGCCCTCACCAAGGCCCTGACCAAGGCCAACGAAGAATCCGCAGAACGCGCGACAGCCGTACAGCGGTCGCTTAACGCCGAATCCGACAAAGCCCGGTCAATAGAGGAACTTGCCATCACAACCCAGGAACTCGCCGCCAGAACCCGTGAGATCAGCGACATGGCGCTTCGGCTTAACGAGTACGCCAAGAAGCAGCTCACCGACGCGAAGACCATAGACGAATGGCGGAAAAAGCACAGCAAACTCGTCGAGGAATACCGGGAGCTTAAGCAAACCTACAATGCACTAAAGGACCGGAAGAAAATCCGGCTCAACGTAAAGACATGAGGTAATGACAAATGGCAGTAGTACCAGATTACCCCGTTGAGGGGCTCATCGGAAAAATAACCTACGGCGGAACCATCGTCGGCCACCTGCTCGGCGTAGAGCTGAGCGGCGACCGATCGGTGACACACTACAGGGCTATGGGCACATACAACGCCACCACGCTACTAAGAGGACGCAGGAACTTCGAGGGAAGCGCCCGCAAGGCCTTCCTATGTGGGGACTTCCTCACCCTCTTCCTGAACGACTGTGGAACATTCGGTGGCACCTTCTACCCCCGCTACGGCCACTGCTCTGACGGCACGATCGCATGTGGAACCATCGCCGGCACGGTCATCTTCACAGGATGGCGCCTGACTGGCTGGGAAGCCGAGGCGGAAGCCGCGAAGGTAGAAGAGCTAACATTCGCCATGTATAAGGTTACACAGCCTTAGACTCCGTTGAAATCCTCGTATATCTTTCCCTCCCCGCTTTTTTCAGGGGAAATCTGTAGAGTGGAGTTCAAGGTCAACAGGACCGCGCATAAGTGCCTGCGCGATATAAATTTTGGCACTCGGCGGACTAAAAAGGGCATGTCGCCGTAAAACGCCGCCCACTAAAAAAGGTGATTGAATTGGATAACGAAATCGAAAATCCACCCTACGAAGTTAACATCGACACCGAAGGCATGGAAAACAGGATCGTTGACAAGATGAACGTCAAGTTCCTGGCGATAGAGGAAATGCTCACCAAGCACGAGGAGACGAAGGCGCTCACCGAGAACCTGTCCGGCAACCAGTTCGTCGATTACGACTGGCGCGAAGGCATCAGTGAAATGCTGCACAGCTTCAAAAAGAGCGACAACATCGGAACCGAAGTCTGGCAAGACAGACGTAGGCTAGAGGACATAGCAGTCCGCACCTACAACGAGGAGAAAAAACTTCACGAATACAAGCTATCCGAGAAACTGGTCGAAGCCATCGGCACCGTCAGCACAACTACCTGCTGCATCCCCGAGGTCTGGGCCGACAAGATCGAGCGCGACCACGTCTACCCAGGCAGCGTCTTCCTAGGCGCAGACTTCGTCAAATGGTACGACGACATCGAAGGCAAGCCAGGCGACAAAATCAACATCTGCCGCGTAGCCCCCGTGATATGCACCGACCTGACATGTGACGAACCCGACACCATAGCACCCGTGGTCACATGTCCCGCCATAGAGCTGGAGCACGACGTCTGCGCCACAGCCATCTGTAAGAACACAATGGAGACCGTCCAGTACGGCCTCGTAGACGCCATCACGGAAGGCCTAGGCTCTTGTCTACAGGTCTGCGTCGACAACTACTTCTTCCACACCGCCCTGAGCTGCACCAACCGCGGAACACTAGAATGCACCGGCCCCATGGCAGGTTCAATTCTAATTGAATCAATGGGCTCGATGATGGCGGGGACGTACATGCCCGTCAAGGTGATCATGCACCCCGTCGTCTGGGCCTCGCTAATGCAGGACACCAACTTCAGCTACGCCAACAGGTTCGGCTCCAGAGATCCCATCTACGGCGGGCGGCTAGAACAGGCCTATGGCCTCGACATCAACGTGACCCCCAAGGGCACGCTGATACTGCCCACCTGGGACTGGGGAGCCGAATCCGGTACATACCGGACGCTGCTGCTGGCCAAGGGAGCCCTCGCGGGTGCCTTGAAGCACGGGATCACAATCGAGACGGAATACTCGCCGAGACTTCAGAAGAAGTGGATCATCGCCGACATCAAGTACGGCGGAACCTGTCTACACCCTGACGGGATCTTCTGGATTCACACGGTCGAGGCTCCCTTCTCCTGCTAGTCCCTAACCTAAACTGACTACCCTTCCCCTCGGCTTTTTACGAGGTATAGATTCACAGTTTTGGAGATTTGAAATTGGAGAAACGAGAGATCAAGTTAAGTTCATCTAAGAGATTCAAAGGTAGCGCTCCCCCGGAGTTCTACGGACGAGGGTATTTTCTGGAAGCGGAGGGCAGCAACTATGGTCGAGGAGACTTTGCGCCCTACGATGAGGTGTACCTCGATAGAAACCGTGATCTTGTCCGCAGGATACTCCCCGCCATACCCACGGTAAGATCAGTCATAGTCCTCGGGGCAGCTCGAGGCTACCTGGTTAAAGCCTTCTATGAGCAGGGCATCCACGCCGTCGGCGTCGACATAAGCCGGTGGGCTGTGGAAAACTGCGCTGAAGGCATCGAGGAATACATGTACTGGGGCGATGTCTGCGACCTCAGCCTATGGGAAGACGAAGAGTTCGACCTGGTCGTAGCCCTCGACGTTCTGGAGCACATCAAGGTTCCAGACCTTCATCTCGCAATAGATGAGGCGGCCCGGGTCGGCCGCATAGTCATACTCGACGTCCCCATAATGCCCCACGACGACGAGCCCGACCAGAGCCACGGCACCGATAAGAGCCATGTAAGCTGCTACTCAAAATACTGGTGGATCCAGCAGTTCATGATCCGGGGCATGGAGCCCTTCGGCCAGCCCAGCGAGTATTCCTACCCCGAGGTGAAAGAGGATGCCTCATGGCCGGATAAGCGCGACCATGGCTACACCGTCTGGTTCCGCCGACCTCTACCCGTCCCGACGCCTGAAAACATAACGCTGGCAGAGATCGCTGAGGGAGGCAAGGACTTCAAGATTCTGTGGTGGGCTAATGCACACTTCGTTGGAACTGGGTATGGAGTTGGTACGAAGGGCGTTGTATTCGACCTCCTCAAGCACTACAACATCCGCAACCTAGCATTCTACGGGCTTGAGGGCGCCGCCCTGGGCTTCAACGGCCTCATAACCTACCCTAAGCGTTTCGACCCATTCGGATCGGACGCCGCGCATCTCCTGTGCGGTCGGTGGAAACCCGACATCCTGATTACGCTTTTTGACATTTGGATTGATGAGTCAGCGAGCTCTGTGGGAGGTCCGGGCTGGCTGAGCAGCATGCACCCGCGCTGGGTGCCCATCATACCCATAGACCATGACCCGATCCCGCCTCCCACCCTAATGCCGGCGAGAAAGGCTTACAAGCCGGTGGCCATGAGCAGGTTCGGACAGCGGCAGCTAGAAAACAACGGCATAAAATCGACGTATATCCCCCACGGCGTCGACACGGCGGTCTTCAAACCCTCAGAGGATCCGGTGGCAAGCCGCAAGCACCTCTTTGACGTATCGGTTCCACTTGTATCTGGAAGAGCGGAGCCCTGGCCCGACGAGTGCTTCGTCATCGGCAAGGTCGCGGCCAACAAGGACACCAAGCGGAAAGGCTTCGACAAGGACGCCTTGGCCCTCAAAATCTTCTTCGAGAATAACCCTGATGCCCGTAAGGACACTCGGGTCTTCTTGCACACGCTTGCCCGCTTCCCCGGCGGCTTTAACATCGATCACTGGTACGACATCTGCGGCGTCTCCCAATACGTGAAGGTCATCGACGAATACTTCTGGTGGCAAGGTCTAACCCCTGAGGACATGGCGAAACTCTACGGTGGCTTTGACATACTGCTGAACGCAAGCCGCGCCGAGGGCTTCGGCATACCCATCCTTGAAGCAGCCTCATGTGAGGTTCCGTCGATTGGCACCAACTTCACATCCATGCCCGAGCTCATAAAGGGCCACGGCTGGCTGGTGGAGAAATACAACTTAGAGCTCACGCCGGCCCTGAGCTTCATAGCTTCGCCCAGCGAATACGAGATGGCCCAGTACATAGAGGATGCCTATAACAACCCCGACAAAACCATGCGGTTCGGCGAAGCGTCGAGGGAGTTCGCCTTAAACTTTGACTGGAAAAAGGTCGTTGTACCCCTCTGGGTCAACCTCGTAGAGGAGATCAGAGAGGAGATGCGTCCCAAAACCCTCGCCGAAAGGAGGCGGATGATATGAGCACCATGGTCGGAGTCCCGGTTAAAGATTCAGCGATATGGCTGCCACGCTTCCTGACGCAGCTCGAGAAGCTTGAGGACGTGTCCCGAGTCGTCTTCAGCTACGGGCCCAGCCGCGACCCTACGCTCAATATGCTGAAGCAGTGGGAAAACGACACTAAGCACTCGACTGAGATCATCCATGAGCCGGCCATGCCAGGATCCCTGTCCGCCGCCGAGATCGCCCCCGTCTACGAAGACTTCCAGAAAATGCTCGGAGAGAAAGGCTGGGAAGACGAAACGCACTTCCTTCTCATCGACGCCGACATAATGGAAGTCCCCATCGGCCTGATTCAGCGCCTGATGAAACATGACAAAGACATCATAGCACCCTTCGTCTACGTGGATCGGGCGATTCCCCTGCAGTTCTTCGATGTTCACTGCTTCCGACTATACGGATACCGCTTCCACCCCTTCTCGCCGCCCGACCCCAACGACGGAGAGCCCTTCGAGGTTGACAGCGTGGGCTCCTGCTACCTTGTGAAGCATGACATCTTCAAGCTCATCGACTACGAAAACCCGCATCCTCATATACACTTCTGCGAGAACGCACTAGACGAAGGCTACGAAGTCTGGGCTGACCCAGGCACCGAGATACTGCATCTTGACCCCATAAAGGTTGGCGTCCAAAAGACGCCTCTCGAAGTGCTGAGAGGACAGGACTTCGACCCGCCTCCCTACATAAAGAAGGACGGCACCATCGTCAGCAACGAAGATTTTACCAAGGACCTGATCGCCGCCTTCGTTTGGGGGAAGGTCGATGAACCTTGAAACCGTTCAGCTTCACGAAGTCGAGGATCCGGCCTACTCGGTAGTCATCCCCATCCGCAACCGATGCGGACACATGCTCCGCAGCTGCCTGAAAAGCGTAGAGCTGCAGGAGCTCCAGCCCCTGGAGCTCATCGTAGTCGACTACGGATCCACCGAGGAAAACCATGAGAAGCTGATGCAGCTCCTGCCCGACTGCACCGTCTACCGCTGCGAAACTGACGCACCCTGGAGCCTCGCCGTCGCCCGTAACATCGGCCTGCGCCGGGCCACGGCGAGGTATTCATGCGCCCTCGACGCCGACCTTGTAATGGAGCCCTGCGTCCTCGAATTTGCCCACGGGATACACAGCATACACCCGCGCATCTACATGAGCAGCCGTGTAGTGCTCCTAGAACCAGCGGCCTTGGACCCCGCAACCATCAATCTTCCACAAGACTACGAGAAACTGAAAAAAGGCCGCTGGGCCCACATATCAGAGGGCTGGGGCGGATTCGTAAGCGCCCCCTCCGAATGGTGGTATGAGTGCCAGGGCTTCGACGAGCGCATGACGATCTGGGGCTGGGAGGACGTGGACATGTGGAAGCGAGCCGCTCGTGCTGGAATGGCTCGTCGGCGGCTTGACAACGCCGTGGAAGAGGAGACGATTATATACCATCTGCATCATGCGAACGTGCCGCTTACGGCGTATAGAATCGACGACAAGGAAACCATCGCGGTCATAAGGCAGAGTGAACAGTGGACAAAGGGTTATAGCCGAATACTGCGCAACGATGAGAACTGGGGGTTGGGAGCATGAAGGTACTCATCATCGCTGACAGTTTTGGCTGGGCCTTCGACTTCATTGGCAGGGATATAAGTGAATTTTCTAAACACGATGTCACCGCTACTGCAGTGTCACCCCTAGGCACAGTGACCTCAAAAACCATAGAAGAGCATGACGTTATCTTCGTCTTCAGCAGATGGATCTGGGATAACCTCGGCTATGGAGTGCGGAAGAAGGCATGTGAAAAACCGCTTATCATGTGGTGTGCCGGAACCTATTTCGCTCCCCCGCCTTCAGCCATCGACGTATTCGCTTTATGTACTGACCGCCTCATGAAGAAAGCCGAGAAACTTGGAATCACAAACACCGTTTTACTGCAGGCAGGGGTCAACTCCGACCTTTTCGTACCACTGGAAAAACCACATTCTGAAGAGCTGAGAGTGGGCTGGGCTGGCAACCCCAATCGCCCGATAAAAAGAACGCACCTGCTTAAGCTCTTAAACTACCCTGTGAAGATTAAGGGAGACCATGGTCCCGAGTTCTTCGTCAAAGGTCGCAGTCAGCAGCCGATGGTAGAGTTCTACAACAACCTAGACGTCTACGTTTCTCTGATGAGGGAGGACAGGGCTCACGGCATCGGGAGCACTCTGATGGAGGCTATGTGCTGTGAGCTTCCTGTTGTCAGCACCGACATCTGCAGCTTCTCAAAGGTAGTGCCGGAGAGATGGCTTATCCCCGGTGATCCTGACGACGTCGTCGTAAGGGAAGCCAACATAAAATTAGGGATACTGGACAAAGACAGGGATCTGATAAAGAGCGTCGGAAAAGCAAACCGGGAGTTCATCCTTAAAACCTACTCATGGAACATTCTCATTGAAAACTGGGATCGGCTTTTCGAGGAATTGAGCAGAAAATAACAAAATAGGGGGATAAAAGACCTTTTATAGTTATTGTTGTAATAGTAATCAGAGCCCTATGACATTGAATAATCCAGAGGTAAAAACGCAATGATAACTCACATGACTCACTATCAAAAGGCCTTACTGCCTCAGATCTTTATCTCATTGGCAATATCAGCTTGGTGGTTCATGTTTCCTCCATATTGGGATAATCCCTTCCGATTTGTGAGTGCCATGATGTTCATATATGCACTTCAATGCAGTGTGTTCTTTTTATATTATGAGATCCCATTCGAGGGGGATTGCGATACCACTTTTGGTCTATCTCCTTTTGGAATCCTCAGAGTTCTGGAGGAAAGCGAGAAGTGATCTGCAAGTTCTGTGGTTACGAGTGGAAGCCCCGCGTTGAGAAGCCTAAGAAATGCCCCAAGTGCCAGAGATGGTTGCCCCCTTGGAAATGAATGTGGGATTATTCGCCTATGATTTCCCGCACATCAAGACCACCGACTTCATGATCGCCCTCGAGAAACACCATGGGCTGAGCTGTGTGTTGGCGGCTCCATGGAGGCAGCTGAACATACCCGACCTCGAGAACAGAACAAGGGTGAAACGAGAGCCCCCCTTCCACCCGAAGGAGATCGCGGACCTGCTAGATATTCCCTATCACTCCGTAGTTCACAACTCAGAGGAGTGCCGGGTCCTAATCAAGAAATACGATTTAGACGTCGCCTTCATCGGCGGGGCTAGAATACTAAAAGATAAAATCATAAAAGCCTTCAACTATGGAATCGTGAACGTCCACCCTGGGCTACTGCCGGAGAACAGGGGCTTGGACACTTTACAGTGGGCCATATATCTAGATATTCCCCAGGGGATAACCGTTCACTTCATAAACTACAGAGTCGACGCTGGGAGAATTATATCTCGGAATAAAGTGCCCATGTTCAAAGACGACTCCATATACGACGTAGAGCAGAGGCTTTATGATCACCAAGTCGCGTTGATAAAGCCCACGCTGAAGACAATTAAGAATAAGAAAATAGGGGACTTCAACCTGATCAGGCCGGAAGGCAAGTCACGCGGGCGAGTCCCCCCGGAAATCGATAGATCAATTCCATTCCGTTTCGAGGAGTATCTAAGAAGTTTTTCAAAATGAGTCTAAGAGACTGGGAAAAATGGTGGCAAGGCAATGCCGCCCCTAACTTCTTGCGCACGCATAGCGGGCCAGAGTTCTGTATCTTAAGAGAAAACATGTTCAAACTGGTAGCGGACATCGTTCAAGAAGTCGGTGAATCGGTTCTCGACGTTGGCTGTGCATCGTGTGTTCCGTACCCCCACTTCAAGGAAAGAGGCATAAAATACACTGGACTAGACCTGACAAAGAAGTTCCTAGATCACGCGAAGGAAGTCCATCCTGAAATCGAAGTATGCCACGGAAACATAATAGACGGAATATACCCCGACGGCACCTTCGACGCCGTCATCTGCATAAACACCTTCGTCAACTTCAAGCCCGAGGAATACCACGACATCCTCAATCAACTGATAAGGATCGCCCGGAAACAGGTGCTCATCATCTTCGAGAAAGAGCCCTGGGATGACCCCATGGCGATCAAGAAAGGAGAACACTTCTACACGATCAGATATAACAGAGAAGACCTAGTAACCAAAATAGAAAACAATGAAAAAGTAAAAGACCTGCAAATAATAAACATCGAAAACGGCGAAATCATGCGGTCAGAAACCATATACAAAATCAGTCTCAAAGGGTAGCCACAATGAGCAAACTAAGCATTCTAATAACGGGTGGCGCAGGCTTCATCGGAAGCAACCTGGCTGAGTACCTTCTGAAGATAGGCCATAAAGTAATTGTCTTGGATGACCTTTCAAGCAGCATACACGATAATATTAGAGCCTGCTACAATTACGCCCCCAACTTCCACTTCATAAAGGAATCAATACTCGACGTTTTCCTCTTAAACGACATAGTACACGACATCGACATCGTCTTCCACCTAGCCGCACAGGTGCATTGGGAGGAGTCAATAAACAATCCCGTTCCCAGCTTTCAAGTCAACGCCATAGGAACCCTCAACGTATTAGAGGCCGTCAGAAGAACCCTGACTCGAAGAAACCCCGTTAAACTAATGGTCTACGCCTCCACCTCAGAAGTCTACGGAACCGCCCAGTACACGCCAATGGATGAAAAACACCCGTTCAACCCACAATCCCCTTATGCCGCAGGAAAGGCGGCCTCCGACAGGCTCTGCTCAGCATACTACCACACATACAAAATGCCCGTCGTAATCCTCAGACAGTTCAACACATACGGCCCCCGACAGAGGTTTAAAGGCTACTCGGCGGTCATACCCAAATTCTGCTCCCAGGTCCTAAGCGGAAAGTCCCCCACCGTCTACGGCGACGGAGAGCAGACAAAGGATTTCCACTATATTGACGACCTGATAAACGCATACGAGCTGATTCTGGACAGATATGAGGAACTAGATATATTTGGGAGAGCAATCAACTTCGGCACCGGGGTCGAAACAAGCATAAACGAACTGGCTGAAACCATCTTAAACGTGGCCTCGGAGAAAACAGGTAGAGAAAGGAGTTTAGAGCCAGCCCACTTACCGCCCCGCCCCAGCGACGTCAGAAGATTCATGGCAGACATATCCTTAGCAGAGAAGAAGCTCGGGTTTAAACCAGAAGTCAACTTGAAGGATGGAATAGCCAAATACTTTGACTGGGTTTTAAATAAAAACCACGCTAATTGACAGAGGCCAGTCATAATGAAGGTTTGTCTGATTAATCCAATGGACACCGTGGACGAGGATCCCCGCTGGGACGAGCCTCTGGGCCTGCTCTATCTGGGAGCCATCCTTGAAGGAAAAGGCGTGGAAGTCGAAGTCGTGGATATGAATTTCCATGATGACTTGAGCGTACTAAAAAACCATGAAGCGGATGTATATGGTGTTTACTGTTCGTCTTCTATCCTCGACTCTGCTTTGGAAGTAAATCAATACGTGAAAAACCTTTACCCAGACTCACTCCGAATAGTCGGGGGGCCACATCCGACATGTATGCCCCATGAGATGGCTGAACACTTCGACAAGGTCGTAGTCGGAGAAGGGGAAGAGGCCATCCTCAAGGCACTTGAAGAAGATTCGGAGAAGATCATAAGTTGTTCTCCAATAGAGAACCTGGACACAATTCCCTTCCCCGCCAGACACCTCGTATCAAACTATGAATATACTAGAACGATTGGCGGCTTGAAGTCAACCAGCCTAGTTACTTCACGGGGATGTCCTTACCGATGTGCTTTCTGTTGTAAGGACGCCCGAGGAAAAAAGGTCAGGTATAGAAGCGCGGCCAACGTCCTATCAGAGGTCGATGAGTGCATCCAACTATACGGCATACAGGCCTTCAACATAAGGGACGACATCTTCACACGTAACAAACCAAGGTTTTTCGAGATACTTGACGGATTCAAAAAACGCTGGGTTATATGGCGGTGTCTGACAAGAACTGACCTTGTAGACGAGAAAGTCTTAACGGCTATGAAGGAATCAGGATGCGTTCAGATAGTCTATGGCATAGAGTCCGGGAGCCAGACTATACTCGACAACCTCCAAAAAGATACCACTGTTGAGCAGAATGCACTAGCGATAAACAGGTCCGTTGAAGCCGGAATACCGACCAAGGCATCTATAATTGTTGGCAGCCCAGGAGAAACATGGGATACGATCCATGCCTCCCTTGACTTCATCGAGAGAAACCGACCAGATGAGGTGATTGTCTGCCTCTTCACGCCCTACCCAGGGAGCCCCGTCTGGAATGACCCCGACGCGTTTGGCATGAAGATTTTAACGAGGGACTTTAGCAAGTACCTCATAGTAGGCAAAGGCATGCAGGGTAACGTGGTCGTTGAGACTGAGGAGATGAACGCGCAAGACCTACGCGACGCCCAAATAATGCTTTTAGAACGATTCAAGAAGATGGGATTAATATGAAAATTCTGTGGATAACCCTCGACTATTATGAGCACGCCAGGCGTGGCCACTCATTCCGCCACTACTATCACGCCCTCGAGCAGCGAATGAGCGAAATCGCCGACATGACGTTCAGCGGAAGAACCGGCTTCGCAGCCGACATCCAGAAACAAGCTGAGGAGGCCGACGCCGACTTTGTAATGTTCTTCGCTAACGTTTTCAACAACTCAGAGAACTTTAAGAACATCGATAAACTCATCGTCCCAAAGGGCGTCATGTGCTCCGATCCCTGGAGAAGCATTTTACGCCACACCGAATGGATAAACAAAGAAGACTTTGACCTCGTTTTCCTCTATCAGGGCGCCGCCCAGCCAGAATACCAGAAACTGGTTAAGGCACGATGCGTCAAACTATTTCCATCCGTAGAAGCCGACCTATTCAAGCCCACGGATCTAGAACGTATCTACGATGTTTTCCTCACAGGGAACATGAGCCCGGAAACATACCCCCTTCGCAACGCTATATACTATACATACCATAAAAACCCACGTTGTTGGGTACGCGCTGGGGATAAGTCTATTCCAACCCTTGAGGGCTACGCAGAAAGAATGGGGCAGTCCAAAATCCTGGCTACAGGAAACTGCCACGAACCCCTCCTAGGCAAAAAGGACTACGCCTTCCTCCAGCCAAAGACAATAGAGGGTATGGCTACAAACACCCTGATAATGATGGACACCCCCACATGCGCAGAGGATCTCCACCTCGCCCCCGGAGAGAACTTCGTAGAAATAGACCGAACAAACTTTAGAAAGAAAATCCGCTACTACCTCAAAAACGAGGAAGAGCGGAAAGCCATTGCCCAGCGGGGACATGAAACCTTCCTCAAATATCATTCATCAGAGGTGCAGGCGGCCCGGGTCCTCGAATACTTTAAGGAGCTTGTGTAGCGTGTCCTGGCGTAATATACTTCTAACCGGCACAACAGGCTTCATCGGAAGCGAGCTCCGCCCCCGGCTCAGGGAGCTGGGCTACAAGATTTACAGCCTTGAGCGGTACGTGACGGGGCGCATCGGCAAGAACGTTACCCCACCTGAGGAGCTCTGGTACGCCGACCTCAGAGACGTCTTCTCGCTGACGAAGTGTATTCAGAAGATCAAACCCGACATCGTTGTACACCTGGGCGCGTTGACGGCTGTCGGCTACTCGTACATGCATCCACAGGAAACCCTTGAGACGAACTTCATTGGCACGGTGAACCTAGCCGAGCTCTGTATGCGGAATATCCCGAATTTCCAGCAGTTCATCTACGCAAGCTCGGCGGAGGTCTACGGCGTCTGCAACCAGAAGCTGAAGACAGAGAGCAATCCCCGGCTGATTCCGAATAGCCCGTACTCGGTGAGCAAATACGCAGCTGAGAAGTACCTGACGTATATGCACAAGGCCTTCAACTTCCCCGTCACCCTGCTCAGGTTCTTTAACAGCTATGGCCGGAAACGGGATAAATGGTTCGTCGTGGAGAAAATCATCTACCAGATGCTGCATGAGAAAGAGTGCCAGCTCGGGGACCCCGAGCCGGTCCGGGACTTCCTCTACTTCACCGACCAGCTGGAGGCATACCTGGCGGCCTTAGAGAACCCGAAGGCGATAGGAGAGACATTCAACGTCTCCTCGGGAATTGGAACATCGATACGCGAGCTCGCCGACTTAACGGCGAGTCTGACGGGCTTCGAGGGCGACGTCGTCTGGCGTCAGATGCCTAAGCGACCCCTCGACATCATGCACCTTGTCGGCTCAAACCAGAAGATCAGGAGAGTGCTGAAGGTTCCTGAGCCGATGTGCTTAGAAGAAGGTTTGAAGAAAACGATTGAGTTGTGGAGAAATGAGACTGGAGAAAATACATGAGGATAAGCGTGGAGAAATCCACCTCATAACGGGGCTACTTCCTGAAGACCGGGAGCTAACCCTTTTCACGACCAAGAAGGGATACGCCCGAGGCGGCTGCGTCCATAAGGAAAGCGCTGAGGACGCCGTTGTCATAGCGGGCTCAGTTCAATACTATGTCGAAGGCGAGCGTGCACGCACGCTTTCAAGGGGAGATGCTATTCACATCCCGCCAGGCACGCCTCACTTCTTCTTGGCGCTAATGCCAGAAACGATTGTGATGGAGTGGGGTCCCAAGCCGTGGGAGAAAAAGGAGCATCACCCGCTCTGGCGGAGCCATGTCAATAAAATAAACGAGGGCAACGATGAAATCAGGCTTCATCTGGGCTGTGGCGAGAAGTTCATTCCCGGCTTCATACACATAGACCTGACGGACTACCCCCATATCGATCATAATGAGGACATACAGCATTTATCCATGTTTGAGGATGACACCGTCGACCTGATCTATTGCAGCCACGCGTTTCAATACTTCGACGGCTTCGATGAAGTGCCACAAGTCCTGAAGGAATGGCACCGAGTCCTGAAGCCGGGCGGCATCCTGCGTCTGGCGGTCACGGACTTTGGGGCCGTGGTCAAGGTGTACCTCAAATACGGCGATTTAAAACACCGGGGAATATTGGGGCCCCTATACGGTAAGTGGCCCTCGGGTGACGGCTTCATCTACCTGAAGACCGCCTACGACTTTGATTCCTTGAAAAATGTGCTTGAATCCGCATGCTTCAAAAACGTGCGACGATACGACTGGCGTGAGACAATCCATAAGGATTACGACGATTACTCTCAGGCCTACATCCCCCACATGGATAAGGAAAACGGAATCCTGATCAGCCTAAACATGGAGGCGACGAAGTGATACGCCTCTTCTCCACAAACATCCCGCCGGGAACGGCGGAGGCGGTAGCCGACCTGATTCGGAGCGGCTGGATAAACCGTGGGGAGAAAGCCACCGAGTTTGAGGAAGCCTTCGTGAAGAAGTTCTTCTATAAGTATGCCCTGTCCGTCACCTCATGCACATCTGCTCTGAGGCTCGCATACACGATAGCAGGAGCCGCTCCCGGAAGCGAGGTCATAACGACGCCCTACACCATGGTGGCCACCAACACCGCCCTCCTCGAGGCTGGCTTCAAACCTGTCTTCGCCGACATAAAATATGGAACGGCTAACATAGACCCCGATGACATTGGGCACCGGATTAACGATAAGACGGTAGGCATAGCCATAGTCCACTACGGTGGCTACCCCTGCGACATGGATGAGATCTACAATGTCGCCTCTGAGCACGGGCTATGGATAGTGGAGGACGCAGCTCAGGCCCTGGGCGCGAAATACCGGGGTCACCCCGTGGGGGACAAGTCCTTCTCCTGCTTCAGCTTCCAAGCCATCAAGCACATAACCACGGCGGACGGCGGCATGTTCGTCACGAACCGGCGTCAAGTCTACGAGGAGGCCAAGGAGCGCATCTGGTTCGGCATAGACAAAGACAAGCGGGTCGCCAGCCCCCTCGGCAAATTCCCTGAGGACATAACCCGTCTGGGCTTCAAATACGGCATGAACGATGTGGCCGCTGTCATGGGCTTGGAGGGACTGAAGGCCTTCGACGCTGCTTTCGCGAGGCGACGGAAGATAGCGGGGTGCTATCGTCAGCAACTTGAGGGCGTCGACGGGCTGACGCTTATGGAACAGGAGCGCTATAAGAAGTCGGCTAACTGGCTGTTCCCAGTCCACGTCGAAAACAGGATCGCCTTCGCGAAGGCCATGAGGGCAGAGGACATCGAGGTGGCGGTCCACAACTGGAGGAACGATCAGTACACCCTCTTCGGTGGCAAGCAGGATCTGCCGAACACTGAGAGGGTAAACGATGACATCATCCATATTCCGCTCCACGCCGAGCTCACCGATGAGGAAGTCAACCTTGTGGTCTCGACCATCAAAGACCTGAACTGGTTAAGATGAAGTCAGTCTTAATCCTAATCGACCAGCATGGCTGGGCTTTCGACTTCGTCAGCCGTGGCATAGTGAAACATAGCACGGCCTACGAATACGAGGTCAAGAAGTTTGATGAGGTTGCCAGCGGAGACGGCCGCTTCGACCTGGTCTTTCCCTTCAACTACCCAACGTGGGATGTCATAGGCGACCGCAGAATTTGTTTCAATCGCATGCGGAAATGTATCGGCGTCCGAACTAACCCACCAGACCCTTATGTCATCAAGGAAGCACATCACTTCAACGCTATCGGCTGCAACAGCCTGAAAACCTACAAAATACTCAAGGAGGCGTTCCCCGATGCTGATAATATCTACTTCACGCCCAATGGGGTCGACACGGACATCTTCCAGCCGACCTCCCGATCGGGGGAAACCTTCAAACTTGGCTGGGCGGGCTCCGCTGAGCGTCCCTGTAAGCGCGTTCAGCTGGCAAGACAGCTAGACCACCCAGTTCGGATTATGTGCCGGCGCTGGGGAAAATACTTCAAGAAGGGAGCCAGCCGGGAGCCCATGCAACGGTTCTACGCGGGTATAGACTGCCTGGTTCACACGAGCAACGTGGAGGGTATGACAAGCGTAGCCATCGAAGCAGCCGCCTGCGGGCTCCCCATAGTATCCACCGACGTCGGCGACATGGCCCAGCTCGTCGAAGAGGAGTGGCTTGTACCGGTCGAGCCCGACGATGTCGTCGTCCGCGAAATGAATAAACGCCTGGACATCTTAAAGGAAGACGTGGATCTTCGTCATCGAGTAGGCGAACGGAACCGCCGAGAGGTTCTTGAGAACTGGGATTGGCGGCGCCGGGTCGCCGGATACGAGGAAATGTTCAGAGGAGCTTTGGAGAAATGAGAATCTTAGTTACCGGGGGCGCCGGCTTTATCGGCAGGCGTCTCATAGAGATAATGGTCGACCGGGGCTACAAGCCCGTGTGCTTCGACCTCATAGAGACGAGCCTATGCGAGTCCATAGTCAGAGACATAACCGACCGGGCCGCCGTGTTCGCCGCCGTTCAAAGCGTGGAGGCCGTGCTCCACCTGGCTGCTGAGGCTAACATAAACGACGCCCGGAAGAACCCGGCTCACTGCGTTGCGGTCAACGTGGGAGGAACGCATAACTTCATCGAGGCCTGCCTGCATTACGGTGTGCCCCTTCACTTCGTCTCGACATGCTGTGTCTATGGAAATTCATCGGATCACCCGAGCAACGAGCATAGCACCTGCGTGCCGACGGAGATATACGCCGTCACGAAGCTGCTCAGCGAGTACACAATAAAGGAATACGCTGAAAGGGGGCTACGCTACAACATCCTCAGATACGGCACGACCTACGGCCCAGGGCTCCGAGGCGCTCTCGCCATCTACATATTCCTCAACCAGGCGCTCATAGATGCGCCGGCCACGATCGACGGCTCCGGCGAGCAAACCCGGTGCTACATATATGTAGACGACGTCGTCGCGGGCACTCTGGCGGTGCTGGAGAAGGGCGTAATAAATAAGACCATCAACTTCTCTACCAGCGAGGAATTATCTGTACTGCAGACGGTCGAGATCATAAGGGAGGAGACGGGCTCCACTAACAAGGCGCTTGAGTTCTACCCTGACCGGCCGGGCCAGATAATGAAGGAGCAGATAGACATAGACTACGCCTGGAAACTTCTGGGCTGGTGGCCGAAGGTAGACTTTAGAGAAGGAGTCCGTAGAACCTTAGAATGGTATAAAGAACATGTTAGGGTATGAATATGAAAAAGATAAATGAAAGCCTACAGATTAGAGAAGAAGGGAACTACTCAAGGAGGAAAATAGATGGCTGAATCACACATGCAAATGCCACCCGACTCAACGGGAAAGATGGTACGCACCATAGTGCTACTCGTGGGCGCCGACATGGTTCACATGGAGGGAACCGTCCCCTTCGACGAAGACGGCGTCGGCCTATACGACGCGCTCCCTGTCGTAGGCGCTGGAAGACAGGCCCTCATAGACACCATTGGAATCGAGGGAGAGCATACAAACCCTGAGAAGCACCGTGCGGAGAACCAATGGCAGACACCGGCGGAGATCCAAATCATAGCTGCTGGTGTCCCTGGAGAGTTGCCGCTGGGCGCGGTGGTCCCTGCAGGATACCAGAGGAGGATAATGTACCTGAAACTCAGACACACGGGGACGGCGAATACCATCGTAAGCCTCACCGAGTCCGTGGGGGTGACCAACCTGGATTCATGGGATGTCCCACCGCAGACCACGAGGGTGGTGAGTGTTCAGGTGGGGTGGCGGTTCGACGCCGCGGAGCAGCCTGCGGTGCAGACGAGCGACATCACGGGCGGAGGCACCTTCGTAACGGCGATAGGGTTAGAAGAGGAGACTTAGGATGACATTCAAGGTGAAACGTAATGGCTAGCAAACTTGAGGAGATCAACGATCCTGAGCTAAGAGAGGCTATCAAGGAAGCGTGTGAGAGCCAGTATAGCGGATGGCTCTACGGCGGATCAGCTGTCAAGGCGGAGACCAAGTCCCAGATAAGCGACGTGATGAGGGAGCTTCAGGGCCGGAAGCGCGAGGCTGAACAGATGAGGGAGAGCCTAGCGCTGAGGATGTCTGCTATGGGCCTCGGTATGTCAGACATTCCAAGTCTTCCAGATAAGATCACACGGGAGAGCATGGAGAAGTACCGTGACGAGATGCAGAGATATTCCGACAAGATCAGGGTTGAATCCGAAAGACAACACAACCCACACTTTCAGGAGATAACTAGGAACCTGAGTAAGGGTTCAGGTGGCCTAGTCTGCCCTGTTTGTGGTGAGGGTGATCACGGTAACAAGGGGGCTAGGAACATTCCCATCTGCTACATGAACTGGAAGCATGGAGGTCTTGGCCCTATCCAACTTGTCAAGCCTGAGGATGTCAAGGACTGGAAGCCTCCGAAGAAGAAACCAAAGATCAAGAGTTTCACGTTTAAAGAGCCTGATGGAGTCGTGAGAAAGTAATGGTACAAGTAGCGGGTTTGAGTGACTCTAGAAGGCAGGGTTCACCAGCGGATATTGGCACATTCCAGTTTTGTGCAACGGCTATGGTGTTCAAATTCACATTCTCGGGAACCACTTACAATGTGGCTATTGCGGCTGGGGTTGGTGGCTGGGATCTTATAGCCCACAACCCTGAAGGGGCAGCCGAGGTGGAGATTCAAGCCGCGATAGACTACGTTGGAGCCCTAGGGGGAGGGTTGATATTTATTCAGGCTGGAGATTACACCATAACAGCTCAGATAGATGTCTTATTTGATTACCTGACTATTAGAGGAGCAGGTAAGTCAACTGTTTTCTTTTCTCCCCACACTGGAATAAGCGTTTTCAAGGTTGGCGATGTCGGTACAGACGTTTATTATCCCGTGTTCGAGGATTTCAAGATAGATGAGCCGTCACCGTATTACTTTGACGTTGGAATAGAGGACGTTAACTCCATACATGCTCAATATGATAACCTTTACCTACACCGCTTATTAAACGGAGTTCTATATAATAACGACCATGGAAACTTTACGATGACGCGACTATACGTTAGATACTGTGAAACAGGAATAAACATCACGCAAACACACGACTCAATTATCTCAAACTGTATGATTGACAGATTTTCTGTAGCTGGAATATATGTGGCACTGGCTGAGAACTTATTCATAGTTGACAGCAGTTCAGAGTCTATCATCCCAGGCATTCACGGTATTAACGCAGTACAAATGAGATATAGCTCCATAGCAAACTGTTTTTTCAATGAAAGTGGGACAGGCATTGAACTGCAAGCAGCCTGTATATCTGTTACAATACTTGGCAACGGAATTAGCGCAACGACAAACACCCTAGTTGTGGCGGGGGAACTGCATATCATCACTTCAAACATAATCAGAGATTCAGGCATAACGATGGCTGGTCCTAGTCATATCTTCGCTTCTAACTCACTCACCGATTCAAACATAACGGTGGCTGGAAACGGCAATTCAATCAGTCAAAACTCGTTTTCCCAAGTTCCCAACGACAACATAACTGTAACTGGAGAAAGAGCCAAAATTATAGGGAACGAAATATACGTCGCAGGGTTCGGTGGAACTGGGGATGGAATAGTCGTATCGGGAGAAGACTATATTATTTCATTGAACTACATACATGGTCCCCTCGGCAACGGAATAAACTGTTCTGCTGGATTCGGCATCATATCCGCTAATACTGTATGGGAGTCCCTTGAAACGGGGATCTTAGTTTCTAGTGGCGTACTTGTTAATGTAGATGACAATCATGTTGGATATGCTGTTCAGTGGGGAATAAAAATAGAAACAGACCGCTGTTCAATAGGTAACAACATTGTTCATCACAGCGATGCCGACGATACAACTCAATACGACGGCATATACATTAATGGTGATCGTAACCTTGTGTCTGATAATACCTGCTACAACAATGACAGATATGAAGTAAACATCGCAGGCGGAACTGCGAATATTGTTCTTTTCAATAACCTTTATGGAATTGATCGTGTAGCAGCATTCAACGACGCTGGAACCGATACCATTCTCCCAACAATCAGCGGTGAATTTCCTCTATCCAACCTCGGCGGCACAGCTACCGCTGTGGCCCCAGTCATCAACACAAGCCCAGGCGGAATAGACATCGATGCCGCCGACGAGTTCGCCCACGTAAAAGTACCCCTACCAACTGAGATTCAGCAGGTAGTCAGGATTAAGATATGGGCGTACTCAAATGTCATCGAAGCCACGAATAACATGCTCCTGAGAATAGTCGCCCACGGTGCTGGCAGCAGCGAACTGTGGAGCGGCAACGCAATCGACGTAGCGGACCATCCAAGCGTGGAAGAGGGCGCAATCGTGCAGTATGATGTGATCCACTGGGTCATAGACGTAGGCGACGACGCCCAGATAGGCACACTAGCCGCACAGGATCTCCTCGAACTCCTAGCAATTTACAACGCCGCATCTGCACCCGACATCGCCACAGACACCCTCATCGCAGGATACAACATAGAATACGTCTAATCATTACATCCTCTTACAAACGTAATTTACAACCCCTAAACTTTTTACTCCCTTCACCCTATTTTTATTAGTCTCAAAACAGGAGAGTAACTTGGATTCACCGTCCAACTGTGAGGAGAAAATATGTTAGCATCGAAGTTCTGGTTCCTCAGAAGCGTAACGATATGCAAAACGGTTACTGTGGAAATCAGAGAAGGGATCTACGCAGAGATAATCAGAGTGTGAAAAAATGCCTGTCTACTATGAGAACGACCACGGAATCAACCTATGCTTCAAACTGAAGTGTAAGTACGACGACTCAGCATTCGACCTCACAGGCTACACAATCAAGTTCTACATGAAGCTCCCCTCCGCAGCCGTCCCCAAGGTCAACGGAGGAGTATGCGTCCCCGACGTCCCTCTCACTCTAGGCACATGCAACTACGTCGTCCTAGCCGCGGACTTCGACACCATCGGCAGCTACAACTGGGAGCTCATACTAACCAAGCTCGGCGTGGAGATCCACGCCCGTGGCAACTATAACATCGTAATCAAGGAGGAACTCCATTGAGCGTAAACTACGCCAGCGCAGAGGAAGTCAGATTCTTCGCCCAGGTCAAACACCCGCAGGTCGGCTTCGAGAACGAGGCTGATTACGATAGCTTCCTCAACGACATACTCATACCGAAGGCCATGGACCTCGTGGACAACTACTGCCGCCACAACTTCCAGGACAACGTGGGCACAATCTACGTGGACGGCAGAAGCAGGGAAACCGTCCATGTGACCTCAGCCGGCGTCGTAACCCAGTGGCCCGACGGATACCCCGAGTTCCCCATCGGCCTCCTACCCGTACCCCTGATGGAGGTAACGGCGATAACCATTGACACCGTCGCTCAGGCCCTCACAGACTTCAGGACCTACAACACCCATGTCGCCCACGTATGCGGCGTCTTCTGCGAGGGACGCCAGAATGTCGTGATAACCGCCAGATTTGGTTATGGTACCATTCCGCATGACATCCAATACGTCACCGCCCAGCTCTGCTCAAACCTTCTAGCCGACATGATCCGAAGGAAGATGCTCCCTGAGCTCATTACACCTATCCTCGAGGGCGGAGGTAATTTGAACCTGCTCTTCCGCAGTCCGAAGGTCATGACGGAAAACGAGAAGTCGATCCTAAATAAATATCGTTATCACGCTGCGGAGATAACCTGATGTCAAGCGACAGCGTAGCCGAGCAGATCCGCGACATGCTTGAGGAGAACTGGGCGCTCACCGGAGACTTGAGAGCACACAAAGTCGAGTTCTCGGTGGGTTGGTACAACGCCAAAGTGCCGGACAAGCATCAGGTAACGGTCCGCCACTCCTTCGATGGCCCCGTAAAATACTTCGGCGCCACGGCGGATAACATACACCTCACAATAATGATTCACGCTCGATACGTCGTAAACTGCTGGTTCATAATCCGACGCGGCGAGTCGGGTGACGAGGAGGAGGACCGTATAGAGGATATGCGCCGCGAGGTCATGCAGATACTGAACACCAAGCGGACATGCTTCGTGCCGCCTGTGGGATTAGTGATTCCGTTGGACGGTGGGCGGGCTCTGCATGAGTGGGATAGAACCCCACGCATACTCAGATATGAGATAAGCGTGATGGCAAATTTCTTTTCGGCGTGATTAGAGTTGGTAGAAATGAGAGAGACATTCAAGAAGCTTCGTTGCGTATTCGACGAAGACTATACATGGAGCTACTTCGAGACGCTTGACGGCGAGTTCGTCAGCGTGTCCGAGGAACGGCTCGTCGAGGAGGCCTGCAGGGTCATCGATGAGATAGGATTCTGCCGTGTCTTCGAGGACCCCGCCGAGGGACGCATCTGGATATGCGGCGTCGGCGAGGATCCTGACAAGAGGTATGTTTACTATAGGTGATGAGAATGGAGGCAAGAACAGATCAGATCCGAAGGTACACCTTCGAGGAGCTGAAAAAGGAAATGTCAGAGGAGGATGTCATGTACGCTGGGACGGCGGCCTTCGTCATCGCCACGACCTGGCTTGACTACCTGAGGCTTAAGAAGCACCTGGAGGTCCTGCCGGAGTTCAAGCTCATATACCAGACATTCTCAACGACTCACCTTCGCATAGTCAAACTGGACCAATGGGAAGAGTTTGTAAAATGGAGGAAAAATAGAGATGAGTGACATAGGGTTAACCCCTGAACAGCTTAAGCGTAAGCTTGAAGCCCTGAAACAGAAGGCAGAGAAGGAGAAAAAGACAAAACCAGCGAAACAGCCTAAGAAGAAGAAGACGCTTGACGAGATCAACCTAGAGCGGGCGAAGATGCTTGAAGAGGCCGCGCACAGAGACCTCGCCGAAGCCCGCAACCTCTTCGACATAGATGAGATCCTAAGCGATGCCTTGGAACCTAAGAAGCTGCTGTTGCCCGAGCTGGGCGATGATAGCTTCCATGTCTATTGGTGTCCACTTAACTCAGTTGACCGAGTTAAGATACTGAGGATTGAGGATGAAAACGCTGCCGTGCGGATTGATCTCATTAACCGCATGTCGGTCCAAATAATGCTTAGCAGGGCAGACAAACGCTGCACCAAGAAAATCGTGGAGCGCATGCCGGCACATTGGATTGACCTGATTCTGACGAAGATCGTCGCGGAGCAGGGCAGTTTTTTATAACACCTCGTCAGAAACGGCTTAGCTGGCTTGAAGCTGACTTCGAGGCCCAGAAGAAGGGCATGATAATGCTTCACTTCGCGTGGGCGTCCCCTGAAGTAGTTTCGAGTCTCACCGATGAAGTTTTGGAGTTTCTTGTAGACGTTCTAGTGTGGAGTAAACGGATTAAGGTGACGGCAGCATAATGGCGAGATCCCACTTTAAACTCGTAGGCACAGAACAAGTCAAACGTAACTTTCTGGCTCTAACCGAGGGCATTAACCCCGCAGCCATCCGTGTCTTGAAGAAGGTCGCCGAAGAAGTTAAAACGGAGGCTAAGGAGCTCGTTCCAGTTGACACAGGGGCGCTCCGGGATAGCATTCGGTTGATAGTTACGGCTGCGAGGGCGGGGGATATAACCCGTGTAGGTGTCAGGGCTGGCGGCTACGAGGTGAATCCTAAGACGGGGAAGCTCGTTAACTACGCGGTCTATGTTGAATTTGGGACCAGTCGACAGACGCCTCAGCCCTATCTTCTTCCAGCAGCCTCGAAGAAGGCGGTTCCGATCATGAGGCGTCTTCTCAGAGAGTTAATAATTCTTCCACGGAGGTATGTGTAAATGGCAATAGTCGGCGGAAACCTAATCATCTACCTGTCGACGGACACGAGTCAGTTCAAGCGAGGTATGAGCACGGCCACAGGCATGATCGATAGCTTAAAGAACTCCGCTAAGATCGCTGCCGGTGTCCTCATGCGGGACTTTGCGCGGGCATTGACTCAGGGAGCCATAGCATCCCTTAAGCTGGGCGCCCAGATCCAGACACTGCGCAGGTCCTTTGCCGCCCTATCTGCCGCAGCAGGGGAATACGTGCCCTCCCTTGAGGAGCTCCGCAAGGCGACTCAGGGCATGGTGTCGGACTCCGACCTGCTTCTCAGGGCAAACGAAGCCCTCGCCCTGGGGATACCCACGGAAGAGCTTGACGAACTATTCGGCGCCGCCATCCGCCTCGGGAAGGCCATGGGCATCGACGCTACACAGGGCATACAGTCGTTGACGCTTGGTGTTGGCCGTCAGAGCCGTCTTGTGCTGGACAACCTGGGTATCATCGTTCGAGCTGAAGACGCCTATATCAAATACGCCCGGTCCGTGGGGAAGACCACTGCAACACTGACTGAGAACGAACGCCGTATAGCGTTCCAGACTATGGCTCTGGAGAAGATCACGGAGAAGGCGGCTATTCTAGGCGACAACATTGCTGCTACCGATCGGGCGATGGATCAATGGACGGCGACAATAAAAAACGTGACCACCGGCCTCGGTGAAATGTTGGGGCCACTTGGCGCATTGGCTCCCGTCTTCCAGATGCTGGCTCCGGCGATAACTATCATCGCCGTTCAGGCACTACCCCTGCTTGTCAGATCCTTGTATGGATTAATCCCGCCGATAGTTGCTGTGGAAGCTGCGATAGCGCCCATTTTGATACCTATAATCGCCGTCACCGTGGCGATAGGGGCTCTCCGAGTTGCATGGGAAGCAAACCTATTCGGAATAAGGGATGCGACCTCAGAGGTAATTGACCTCTTGGAGAAGAACTTCGGCGACCTAGAGGACATCATCGAACGCGCAACTGAGGCACTAGAAAAGTTTTTCAAGCAAACTAAAGCGGCACAAGATGTCATTAGCGCCTTTAAAACCCTCATAACTGGACCAACAGTCGCTCCACAGGGGGCACCTCGTCTCACTAGAGGTGATGTGGGGCCATATACGGGAGGAGTAGACATTCCTTCGTGGGATAGGGATGTACTTTACAAACGTATAGCCAAATGGCCATACTATCAAAAGATAGACGAAACAGCCCAACACGGCCTCCACGGCATCGTGTCCAGACCCACGGTTATCCTCGCCGGAGAGGCGGGGCCTGAGCTGGTCTCCATTACTCCTATTAGCCAGATTACCCGTGGTGGAACGGCGGGACAAGAAACGGCTCCTCGCGGTGAAGAAGGGTACTCTCCCACCTTTGTCTTCAACATAAAGAGCCTGATAGGCGACAGGGCCGGAGCTCGGAGGCTGGGGGACCTGACGGCGGAGGAGCACTTCCTTGAATTGAGGAGGCGTGGTAAGACGATATGAGGGCGACGCTTAAAATCAACGACGTGGAGAAGGACTTCAGCGAGTCGCTTTCGATAGACTGGCTCACTACGGCCATGGCTACGTTCTCCACGAGGCTGCCCCGGCCTGAATATTTGACGGCGTTCTCGGAAGTGACGGTGGAGCGTGATGGGGTTGAGATCTTCGGGGGCATCCTCCTTGTGCCTGAGATAGCGTTTGGTGCGGACGGCACAACGCGGCCCATTAGAGGCTTCGACTACACGGCGCTGCTCCTGAATTATCTGTGTCCCTATGATAGCCATGCCGGCGTG
>Ga0114925_10000010_pt1 | contig 54529 bp, 92 predicted proteins | sample SumtaG_2_FD_87287 | JGI IMG/M metagenome (GOLD analysis project Ga0114925, IMG submission 87287) | Deep subsurface microbial communities from Indian Ocean to uncover new lineages of life (NeLLi) - Sumatra_00607 metaG | ecosystem: Environmental > Aquatic > Marine > Oceanic > Sediment | place... | reverse complement strand
TGTCTCGGAGTGGATGGAGGTGGTATCAGAATAGATAATTGTAGTATCGGAGTAGATCAGGATGACGTCTGAGGCAACGATGGTCGTCTCAGAGTGTACCAGGATCAACTCACTCTCGATGGCTGCGGCATCACTGAGAATGGTATCAGCGGTGACGTTAATTTTAGTGTCACCGGGGACGATGTAGATATTGCCACTGTCGACGGGGGCTTGTGCGATTGCAGGAGACCAGGTGACGACGTTGTCAGTATTGGCATAGTCGGTAATGGTCCGCGAGACATAGCCGCTTCCTGCATCGCCGATCAAAATAACTTGCATCCCGATATAGGCGTCATCTTCGACGCTGCCCGATGCCATTTGGCAGTTCGTCGTGTTTCTGTTGGCGGTTTCAATCGTTGTGGCAAGCAAGATGGTTCCAGCTAAAATTACTGCTATCTCCGTGTCTAAGAAGTTGTCAATGGTGTCAATCTTGCCGTCTATTACGATGACATCGCTATCAATATGGGTCGTATCAGAGTAGATGAGCACGAGGTCGGACTTGGCGATGACGAGGCTTGACTCTACGTCAGAGACCGCTGCATCGATGACAATCACGTCAGACGCAATGACCGTGGTGTCGCTGTGGATGGAGGTAGTGTCGGAATAGATAATTGTAGTATCTGAGTAGATAAGAATAACATCCGAGGCAATGATGGTTGTCTCGCTATGTACTAAGATCAACTCAGACTCAATGGCGGTTGCGTCACTTTCAATGTGAACGGTATCGCTCTGGATGACGGTCGTCTCGGAATGAATAGCGGTAGTATCAGAGTAGATAATGGTAGTATCGGAGTAGATTTTACCAGTATCAGTCTCAATTGCGGCGGTGTCTGACTCTACGACTACCAGGTCGCTCTTGATGATGACCAAGCTCGACTCTACATCGGAAACAGCACTTTCAAGAGCGGTTACGTCACTGTCAATATGAGTAGTGTCAGAGTAGATGAGAACTAGATCGGACTTTGCTATGACAAGGCTAGACTCTACATCGGAGACTGCGGTTTCAAGGGCTGTGACGTCGCTGTCGATATGGGTGGTATCGGAGTAGATTAGAATGACATCTGAGGCAATGATCGTTGTTTCGGAGTGAACGAGGATTAGTTCACTCTCGATAGCGGTAGTGTCGGAGTAGATTTCCTTAATGCCGCCTGCAACTGGATACAGTACGAAGGGCGTGGTCTTGGCCCCGACCGTGTCGGTTTTGACGATGCCGGCTACAGTGTCAGCATTCATCTCTGAGTCAGTGAGATCGAGGTAGTATATGCCGGTACTTTGGATTTCTGTAGCTTCATTGGTGCAATCGGTGAAGTTGCCCCCATCTTTGCTTACTTCACTGTCAAGGTTGGAAGCGCCAGAGACCAGATCGCCATCGGCGTCGAAGATGGGGATAGTTATGCGGTAGGCGGCGTTTTTCTGGGGAATGGGTCGGGCGTCACCGGTTGCCATTTGTCACCTCATGGAGCAGGGCTATGAATTGTTTGGCGGTGGAGTTGCTGTCAAAATAAAGTTCAGCGGCCTTTCTATTTTGGGCTGTGTGGGAAACGGCGTGCTGAATTTGAGCAGCGTAGGCCTCCAGGTCTTGGGGATCGGCTTGGAATGGAGTATAAGGATTGCCGGGGGCCATGACGACGTTACAGCCGCAGGCGAGGGGTTCCCTTACGCTGCGCGTGGCGATTCTGTGTGGAGTGATGACGGCGCTGGCAGCGCGATAGACATTGGCGAGGCCACGAACAATGCCGTTAGGAACTTCCCCAAGAATGTCACGTTCACTGAGCGCGGCTTTGAGTGTTTGCCAGGCGGTGCCTTTTTGTGGCGCGCCGTAGATGTGAAGCCTGGCCCCTGGAACGCGGGAAGCGAAGAGGGTGAAGGCGTGGATTGGGTGGTATGGCGTTATGTCATTGCGCCACATATCGGCGCAAACGATGTTAGTGGTGCCTGAGTGACCATGGAAATCATAGTGGGATGGACCGTCTGGAGACCAGAGGTTCAGGTCAACGGGAGCTGGTATGGCTCGTAGTTTATCGGAGGGGAGAAGCATGGCCCAGTAGGGGAGGAACTCAGACCAGAATGTAACGAACAGCTTGAAACGCGGGTCGTGGCGAATGCGGGCTAGGTAGGTATAGATTGGGATTTGACCAGATTGGCCCAACAAGAAGCTGCTGAGTGGCCGGCCGTGAAGCATGTGGATTATGGGTAACTGGGTCTTGTCAAGGTCTTTGCTGAGGCCGCTATGGTTGACGATGACATGGGCTGTCTTGGCAAACGCGGGCGCAACTACTGGGACGCCCCGGTCAACGGTAACGATTTCCTTGATGGGGTCTATAATGCGTGCATCCACTCCCGCGCGGCGCTCGGCTGCTGCGAGATCTCGTGTAGTCTCGTAGATGCCGGCTTGGTGAGGTGTAACGACTACTATGTGTGCTACTCTCAAAGTCATGGTCCTATTCTTGGGTGCCATTGGCGCATACCCGGTATAGTGGTGGCGCGAAGGTTAGTAGGCTGGCCAGCGACAGTGACTTGTAGTAGCTCGACCGCTACGATGACCCAATCATCTGAGACGGCGGCAGTAAAATCAACGGTGTATGCTTGAATCGTTGCGGCGACTTCATCGCCGCCGCAGTAACTTATGTCTGTGGTCGTGCTGCCCCCAGTGGCTCCGTCCCATCGCTCGGTTGTGTTGGCCCCAGGCGTGAAGGGATCTGCATCCCCACCCTCTACCGCGCACCCGGCCACGATGAGCGAGTCGGTTGCCGTGGACGTGACAGATACACTGGGATTATCGCTGGCCCCTGTCGCCGTCCCCGTGCCGCCTGTCGAGCCGGCCTGCGCAACTCCAGTGTATGAGATGGCGACGCAGATGTCGAGCGGTACGCTCTCACTATACGTAACTACGACATTGTTTGATCCCGTAGCGGGTGCTGCCAGGCCCCACACCTCGCCGTGGATGAAGCCGCCTGTCATGGCTCCGCCATCCGTAGCCAGTTCCACCAGGTTGACGCCGTTATAGGTTATGCTCGTCACGTCGTTCTCGTCGCCGGTGTCCCCGGCGATGGCAAAGACCAACAGATAGCGGTCACTACCCGTGCACGTATGCGCGAAGGTTGCGCTCTCCCTCGCTGACGAACTGGGGTCTTCTGTTACGGCGTCAAATGCGATAGCCATAATTTGTGTTACTCAGCACAGGCAGCAGCGATAGCGTTCATTGCTTCGGGCATACCGGGTTGGTCAAAGGCGTCGCCGTATTTCCACATCATTACACCGGCGGCTTGCGATTCGCATAAGGCAATGCCAGCGCCTTGAATTTGCGCAGCCGTCGGATCATAACTGACTACGTTGATGGACAGGTACAGCGGCCCGTCAAACCAATCGGCGAGGGTGAACTGCTCTGCCGCCCAAGCCGTCCAGTCTTCTGTACGCGCGAAATTGGACTGCGTAAACAGATAGTCTATGTGGTCATACGTACCCTGCGCGAGCCAGGCGGGCGGCGTATTGAACCCACAGGCGACACCAGGTAGTACCTCGTGAGCATACTCACACATGGCGTCGAGTTCGGCAAAGGTCGGGCCTTGACCGTCGGGCCAGCCATCGTGTGGTTCATCACAGGCATACAAGCCGACGATAGTGCCATCATCTACGAATTCCTGTAGGGCGGGGGCATAGATTTGCAGGACGTTCATCCAGGCGTCCAGGTCGAAGTCACCGTTGGCGTTGGTGTAGTTGCTGTGGCTGCCGGTAGCGGCGACGAAGGCAAGCAGGCCGTGATCTCTAGCTTCGGTGAGATAGTCTGGATTGTGGTTCAGGCGTGTGAGCGTAAAAGGCCAATCGCCTCCCAAGCGCGGCAGCCAATCGAAGGGGCCGAACGGCTTGCCCGCGCCGGGCGTAGGTGTAAAAGTTGGCTCAGGCGTGACAGTCGGCTCAGGTGTCGGCGTCGCTATAGGTGTAGCCGTAGGTGTAGCCGTTGGCTCTGGCGTCGCGGTTGGAGACTCTGGCGTTGCCGTTGGCGTAGCGGTAGGCTCTAGCGTACTGGTAGGCGTAGCGGTGAGGGTCGGCTCAGGGGTTGACGTAGGAGTATCCGTAGGCGCTTGGCGACAGACCACGTCGAAAGTGAGGCTGTCACCTGGATACAAAGTAAAGGTTTGCACTTGGGCACGAAGCGGGGGGATGAAGGTGGTAGCGATGACCAGGGCGGTGATGATCCAGGGAAGGGCAGATTTGATCTTGTGTTTCATTCGTTGCTCCTCATGGGATTTATGTTTGATCCATACGGTTACGGATGTCAGCTATAATCTACCCCAAGCCGGGGACGCAATGCGTAAAGGAGTAACCGGCTTACATGCGCCCCCGGCCACCGCTCGCGGCTGTCCACTGCGAGTACTCGTGGCAGGTGCTGGACAGCCGCTGATGTGTGCGGGCAAGAAGGGAAAGAAAGCCCGCGCTTACTTGAACCCATCAAATAGATCGTTCAGCAAGTTCGCCCCACCACCCGCCACCAGCGCCGTCAGTATCTGCCCGACGACCGGGGAAGTGAAGACGCCGGGGAACAGGTCAATACCAGCGGCGAACACCAGCGCCGCGCCGACGAACCAGGCGATGTACATGAGCCAGAACTTGTCCCAGTCATACTTAGCGAAAACCGGCTTGACGAGTCCCTCGATCAGCCGGTTGGTGACGGTTGCCAGAAACGCTGCCATTGCGAGTAACCCTGCGTTCATTTTGAGCCTCCTTGAATTTGAGTTTACCGCCAGGGTTGCTTGGCACCCGCCGGCGGACGTGCACTTATCTATACTAATGCAGTTCAACTACCCTTTCACCGCTCGCTAATGGCATATCACAGTCAATGCATCGCGCCTCAACTCTGATTAAAATACGATGAGGTGGTACGAGTGACACGACACTCTCGACCCACGTACAGAGATGGCACTCGACATCACTCTTGCATTGGTGACAATAATAACCATTGAGACGGTCTTCTTCGCCCATATCATGCTACAGTATACCACAGAATAGGCCCATCTGTCAAGTATCCCTGACAACTGGCTATTGACAAATTGCTCCACCTGTAGTATAATTATTGTGGGTAGGAAGCATGCTCACCTGCCCGCCCGCCCTGGTGACGGCCAAGGCATATAGAACCCGCCCCGGCGACGGTCGGGGCACTTAAAAACTCAATGGCTTTGGCAGGCCAATTCAACTTGTAGGCAACAGGCGCCTTTTTCGGTGCTGCTGGTTGAGATTCCCAAACTGGGGACTGCCATCAGCCAGCAACACCGAAAAGGGCGCTTTGTATTTCAGGAAACAGGCAATGCATTCTAGGCAGTATCGTGAGTATATGCACTCTGAGGCTTGGCGGCGGCGCAGGCTGGTAAAACTAGAAGCCGTCAAGCATCGCTGCGAGTATTGCGGTGAAAGGGGTAGGCTATCCGTGCATCACCTGACTTATGAAAGGCTTGGGTGTGAATACTCCGATGACCTCATTGTCTTGTGCAAGCCCTGCCACTGGGTGGCCGATGAGATGCGCAAGAACCCAGACTGCGACTTGCGGCAACGCTACGAGGCCCCGCAGAAGCCCAAGCCCAAGATGAGCGAATACCAACTTAAGATTGAGCGGCGCAGACGAAAACGAAATGAAAAAGACATGGATCGCAAGTGGGGGCGGTATAGGCCAAAACGATGAACCCAGCCCCCGCTCCCCGGCCTGACGCTGGAGCCTGCTGCGAGCCCTGCGCGGCAGACGCAGGCGGCGCTGGAATTAGTAACGAAAGGAGACGAATGAACCAAACTGAGCAAACCAAGCGCATCGAGAAACTGGAGCGGCAGGTGATGCTGCTGAGGTCCGCCACCGGCCACGACGCTGCGGCTATTATCAAACTGCGAGGCGTTGATACTGAGTATGGCGAGCGGATCAAGAGCCTGTGGGAAATTGTCATTGAGCACGCTGAGCACATCGAGCAACTGGAGGAACGGGCAGCACGAGACAGGACACAGGTCATCGCATGCACGGCGGCGACACACGACATAGGCAGTGCGGTCTATGCCTCACAGCAACGAGTCGCTGAGCAAACCAAGCGCATCGAGAAACTGGAAGCGGCGCTGGGGCCGTGGCTAGAGGAAATGGTTGCAATCATGGATAGCCGTGACAATCCTTCGCGGCCCTAGTAGAACCTATGGAGCGGACAAAGAGGCCCGGCGCTGAGAGGTGCCGGGCCTTTTTGCGTCTAAGGAATTCCCTCAAAACGTTAACAACTTTCAAACCGTGGCTCTAACTTTTCTATTGACTTTGCTCTTGTAATATGGTATAATAATATCAGAGTAAAGGAATAAAGCAGATTAACAAGAGTGAAAATCTAAAAGCCGAAAGTGGAGAGGACAGGACGCGGAGACGGAGGAAGGCACGAAGCGGAGACTAACAGAGATGGACGGCCAGAAGATTGGAGATAGCCCAAGCGCCGGAGGAGGCGGGTGGGCAGGGTCGCTGGCAATTGGGGCCAGCCTGAATGAGAGCATCTACTCGAAACCCTAAAAGGAGAATATGATGAGAGACTATCCAGTAGGAGCAGCGCAGCAAATGGTACTTGACGCCTTGAACCTCACGGCCAGCGGTCACGGCGACGCAAACCGAATATTCGACGACCTTGGCTTAGTAGTTGCTAGCAAGCGCGAAGGCCGCCGATCGGTTCCGAGCATCACAGTTCTGGATCGAGACAGCGGCGCTTTCAATGCTAGCGGCGAGGGCGTCACCTGGCAGCAATATCCCGACGCAGACTTTTCTAATATTCAGCAGTGGGTTGAGAATTAACCCAACATCTACAATACAAGGAGAAAAGAATGAAAGACCAGAACGTTCGTAACTTGACAGAAAGTGAGATGGACGCATTCCCCGGCGACAGCAGCGTGAACGTCGCCATCCGCTCTGATGACGGCGTCGAGTATTACGGCGATGCCTGCGCCGACTATCCCGACGGCGACGAGGTAGCACAGTTCGTCACTGACGAGGACGGGGATTACATCCCTGTTCAAAATCGTCTTCAGAGAATAGAAACTCTAGCCAAGACGGCTCAGGTAATTGCAATCTAGCCAGGGGCCACCAGTTGCGCGACCTGGCCCAAACCTGCCGCGAGTACTCGCAGCGGACGCGCAGGCAGCAAAATGATTAGCGAGGGGGCTGGTAAAATCCAGCACGCAGGCAAATGTGAGCGCCTGCGGGGAACTTGCGCCGGAGCCGTGAGGCAAACGGGAAACGCTGAGGAGGCCGGAGAGGGGGAACCGGCATCGCTAATCATTGAAACGCGCAGGCAGCGGCCCCTCGGCCCCTGCTGATTGCTGGCCCGACTGGGACACAAAGAGGGGAGTAAGGGAAGTAGCCCAGTATCTTCCCCGGCAATCAACAGGGACAGAGGTAAACTAATCAATTCACAAAAGGAGGCGGCAATGACTAAGCAAGCAGAGGTCACAATTCAAGAACTGAGCAACACCTGGGGCTGCACCTGGGTAGACGAGAGCGGGAAAACCCATTACGGGTTCAGCGATTGCCCGGTGAGCACGCGAACGCGCTTGTGGCTAGAGTGCACTGACGGAGACATTATTAGGCAACTTGTCAGCGCAGGACTAGCAACCATCACAGATACGTGCAAGGGCGCGTATGGCGGTGAGAAACGCACAGCCCACGTGAATATCGCCGCACTGAATACGGCCTGTGACAAATACTGGGATCGGGCTAATGCCCAGGGCAGAGCACAGGAACAGCAACGGCAAGCGTGCCACTATTGCGGACAGCCCGTCAGCAAGACAGGGTTTTTCGGCGAGGCGACTTGTGAAGATTGCAGTTAGCGCGCGGCCCCGTGCGACCGCGCTGGCGCAGGAGACAACAGAGGAGGAGATAATGGCTCGTAATGCTAGCGTAGATGCAATGATGTTAGCCCTGGCACTGGCACTGAGAGAAGAGTCTCAGGAGAGAGCATCCCAGGTCCCGGCCTGGCGTATCCCAAGCAAGGAGAGACGTTCCAGGTCACAAGCTAAGAAACGCAAGGCCAAGCGCAAACGACAGCGCAGGGCCCGACGCAAGAATCGATAACAGCCCCCGCCGCCTGGGCCTGCCGCAGTCTTCGTGGCAGTCGCAGGTGGTGGCAATCACAGAAAAGGAGAAAGCAATGACAAAGTACCAAGAACTCGTAGAAGATTATCAAAACACGATTGACCGTATCAAGGCCGGGCGGAGGAAACTTGCACAACTTGATCGTGAGATCAGCGAACTGGAGACGGCATGCGCTGAACACGCAGACTACACCGACATAGCCGATCTCATGGAAGAGGCGAGCGAGCTCAGTGAAGGCATCATCGAAGACCGTGCGTATCTCGATTATGAGATCCATCGCGAATATGAGAGCGTGCCCTTCGCAAAAGCACGTAATCAGGGCATAACTGGCTTCTATCGGCTGGCAGGATTAGAGCCGCTATAGCCGCCCTCGCCCCGCGCTATCGACGCGCGGCAGCCGAGCCTATAAAAGGAGAGACAGGTGATTATACTGAAAGACGAACAAGGGAAAGTAGTAAGTACAGCCTCCTCAGTGAAGGGGGCAGAGTTGGAAGCGTGGAGAATTCGCGGGAGATACTTCACAAATCCCGTGATCGCCTTCTGGGAGGACGGGCAAAGGATTGGGCAGTATCCGCCCAAAGCCAAAGTCAGCCCTTGACCCGCGTCATCAACACGCGCCCGCTGCGCCTGCCGCGAGTACTCGCGGTGGAGTCTTCGCGGCGGCCCGCCCGGCGCAGAGTCGGGTACGCAAGCGCCACCGGGGAGGCTGGGGGACAATATTAAACCTAAAGGAGAATGAGAAGTGGATACAAAGCTAATAATAGACAGGGAAAAAATCAACCAAATAGCAGCGCAATATTGCATCCCGGCCCAGCGCGTCGCACAGATGCGCAAAAAGACTTGCGGTGGCGGATATAGCACCTATGAAGTGCTAACCGCTAAGGGCAAGGGATGGCATGGGTGTGGTCATCTCCGGTGCACAGTATGCAAATACGGGTGCGCCAAGGGGATTGTCGGGGATGATGCCATAGAGGCATACATGGAAGATTGGCTCGACAAATTCTTTGCTGGCGAGTCTCTACCCACCTATGTTAGACAATGCCTGACAAGTAACACTTGGCCAGAACGCTACTGGTAAAAACAACGCAGGGCCTCGGCCCTCATCGCGTTGGTGCAAAGGAGAAAGCGATGACCATCAAGGACATCCAGATGCAAGTTGATCCGCTGCGCAAAGCCGCGATGATACACGTCCGCTTTTGGCACACTGCGGCCTGGAAGAAGGCGCGGGCAATGCGTGATGACCTCATCGACGAGCACGACCCGGAATGGCCGCATGACCGCTTTTGGAACGCCGTAGACGCAATCTATGAACCAAGTATTGACTAACCCGCCCCTCCCGCCCCGGCCCCGGCGCTGGGACGGGAGCGCAACCAAGGAGGAAGTGATGAACGAGAAATTTGAACGGCGAATTGAAAAGTTGCCGCAGTGGGTACAGCGGTACATCGGCAAACTGCGCCGTGACAATGCCGCGCTGCGTGCCGAGCGTGGCAAGATCGCAGATGGCAACGCCAAGATAACATTCCAAGTTGTATTTGGCGACAAAGTTCACGGCATCCCAGATCGGGCAACTGTGACGTTTCGGATAGGCGGCGGCGTTATAGAATTTGCACTGCGTGATGGCAAGGTGCGCGTGCATGCCCTGGGCGGCCTTGTCATTGAGCCAGCAGCGACAAACGCCGTCAACCTGTCAGTGCGGAGGTAGAATAATGACCATAGAGCTAGAGCAACGTCTTGACCTGGAGCGAGAAGACCGCCGCCACGAGTCCACCCTGGCCCGCCTCGGCGGCAGGGGCAAGTTCACGGGCTGCCACCAGTGCATGTCGCCGGACGGGATGAGGTCAGTGCATCAGGATACAATTGCCAGAATGGATCCGTATGACATCAACCGCAACCGCTGGTATCGCGGGCCAGACGGTGATGAGCGCATATTTCACCAGTGCTGGACTTGCAATTGGACCAGGGTTATACCGGAGGAATTCGCACTGATGACATTATGGGAAGTTCTGAACTGGCGTGATAACGCTGACCCAATGTCCCCCGACTACGAGGCCCTGGCCGCCGAGGAGCCGAGAAGCCAGATCACAGACGCCCGCGATAGCGCGGGGGAGGGATGAGATGAACATAGATGATGCACGCAAACAAATACCAAGATTTCACACTAATATACCAGCCGAAAACGCAGAGTTTATCCGCCAAGCCACTAGGGAAACAGGCTTTGACATAGTAACAGGCAAGGACACCTATAGTGGCCGCGCAAGCCATATCTCAGTTTGGACAAACGAGCCCACTAGCCCGTGACCACGGCCCGTTCTGGCAGGAATACCGCCGCCTTGTAGATGCGGCGAAAGCGGAATGACAGCCCCCCGCCCCGGCGCGCCTGCCTGCCACGGAGACTCGCAGCAAGTTTCGCCGTGCCGGGGCGGGATACCTGACAAGGAGGAAACGATGAAACACCTGAAAGATGCAGAGATACATCTTGAGCGGGCTATATACAGTAACATTGACCGCTCACAATTCAATGCGCTGATGGCTATCGCCCACGCGCTGATTGCACAGGTGGAGACCAATCGCGCACTGGTTACACTAATAGAGCGGCTGCTGGAGCGCCTGCCGCCGCCCGCAGAAACGGCGAGCGAGTGCCAGGCGCGGCTCAAGGAGGAGAAGAATGGTGGAGTTTGAAATAGTGAAGATCGGTGATGCTATCTATGTCAGCATCAACGGTGTTATGAGCACAGCATTTGCTAGACAGAGTATAGTGAGTGGCCGGTGGTTTGTCGAAGTACCAAAAACTTCCTATGTAGCAGAGGCGCTGGATGAGGCAGTGGCGTTAATCGCCGAAGGCCTGGGCAACTGGTACACTATCGCCCAGGGCGCCGAGCGCCTGGTGGAGATGGGCGCGTTCGACGAAGCCCCGTCCAGCCAGATGATGGGTATCTGGTGCCGCGCAGGCAGGTTCCCCGGCGCGGTGAAGGTGCGGGGAAAGGGGGCCAGGGGAGGGGGCGGCGCGTGGCGCATCCCAGAGACTGCGCTACCGATATTCGCGGAATGGAGGGAGGGACGATGACTATCTGGAAAGATGGCGGCATGTACGGAAAGATACGACGAGAGATTGTCAAGGAGAAAGACGGCCATCCTGTTGGCACCGTGCGGGTGAACCTATATATTGCTGACGGCACCGAGCCCTGGTCCGAGGGCGAGGCCAACTTCAGGCTCATCCTGAAAGCGCCGCTGCTACTGGAGGCGCTGGAGGCTATTCGTGATAAGGCGGAACGTATATTGCAAATCATCGAAGCACCTAAGGTTCCGGCGACGTGGGCAGATTGGCAAGCGGTAAGGGCATACGCAAATACCGCCATAGCAGCGGTGAAAGGAGAGCAAGGCGATGAAAAAGCGTAATTGGTTTGAACGCCTAACTGATGCCCTGGGTGGCGGCCAGCAAGGCGCAAGGCGCGCCGCCGGTGCGAGCAAGCACGGGCGCGCCAAAAGTCCACAGCGCAACTGGCGCATGAAAAAGCGCCTGGCTCGCAAGCGCCAGAGGCAGGCGCGGCGGGCGCAGAGGGGGAAACGATGAAACTAATACTTGACAAACCCCTCATTTTGTGTTATAATAAGTCAAGATAGGTTTTGGCTCAACACGCAACAAAAGGAGGTCACTAGCCATAATGACAGTCCAAATTCAAACAAAACACACGAATATGCAGTTACGGCACAGCAGCGCGGGCTGGCTCCCCGGCGGCTGTGCTGAAATTAGCAAAGGAGAACCCTCGTGGAAGCAACCGACTTCACCCGCAATGATTGCCAATTAGGACACAAGCGCATCTCATACGCCCGGCTAGAGCGCGACTATCGTTGCAACGATTGCGGCGGGCGCGTTGTTACCAGGTGGAGCGAGGAGGAGGGTTGGTATCCGTCTTGCCGAAGTTGCGGCGGTCAGGACTTCATCCACGAGCGAGAGTACCAGCGCCAGAAGTGGGAGGCGCTGGAGGTATTGGAGGGATTGCCGCCTGAACTGGCGGCGGCGTTAGGATATGAGCAGATAGACAGCGGCCCCGCCGTGCTGGTTCCGTTGGGGCTGCCTGAGCCTATGGAAATCTAAAAGGAGAGATTAGTAATGCCTATTCCAGGATTGAGAGATCAGCAAGCCGTAAGTTTCCCCAAGATCGGAGATATTCGCAAGGGCGCGCCAAAGAAGGAAAACGGCCAAGTAGGACCAGATTTGACGTACTTTCGATATGCGCCTATTGTAGGAGAAGAGTTAGCAGAAGCAACTTTTCACGAAGTATATGGAGATGAACCCCGCGCGATTAACGTTCTTCTCCCTTTTAGCGAAGTCAGTCGCAACTTTGAAACGTACATGGAACGCCATACGGCGGGCGCGCTCCAGTGTCGGGGCGACATTGAGGGCGGCAAGTGCTACATGTGGCGTGATGATACCGGCAAGATGCGGCATGTACCGAAGGACTGCCCAGCGCCAATCTGCAAGGGTTGTAAAGAGACGGGACGCCTCAAGATCATCATCCCCGAACTGCAACGACTGGGCTACGTCACAGTTCACACGACTAGCAAATGGGACATTATTGAATTGACGCGCAACCTGGGCGCGCTGTGCAAGTTGACCGGCAACGGACTTCAGGGCATTCCGCTGGTACTGAAACGCCGTCCGCGCAAGGTGAGCACGCCACGAAAGGGCGGCAAGCGGGTGCGTCAAGAGAAGTGGCTCTTGTCCATTGAGGCCGATCAGAGATGGGTCAAGGCGCAATTGACGGCGATGGAGGCGGCAGCTCTGCCTTCTTATCCCCCTATTGCCGAATTGCCCCTGCCAGAAGCCGAGGAATTTGACGAAGAGGCATACGTAGCCGCATTCGTAGATGAGGTAACGGGTGAGATCGTGGACGTTAAGCCAATTGAGACTGAAGAGCCTGCCACCGCGAGTACCCGTGGCGGTGAGCCAGAAGCGGAAGAGGGCAACGGCCCCAACTTCCCTATCGCCTGGAAAGCCTATGCTGACAAGGTAGTGAAGGAACTGGGCTATCGCGATATGTACCACGTGATTGATATTCTGCAAAAAGCGGGCGTCTCGCCCGTCTCTGATGCCGCCGGAGATTGCGAGTTCAACCGGGGGGACGTGTGGATTATATTGAGTGAGTATAATCATGAAGGCGAGGTAGGTTGAGATGAAAAAGGTAAATTGGTATCGGGTGTTTAAGACGATCGCCTGTATAATCGCCTGGTTCGCCGCCCTCGCCTTCGTCGCATCTGTAGCCATGTCACTAGCGCGGCTGTATGCCTGAATAGTAGCCGGGCCGCTGGGCTCGGAAAGGAGAGAATAGCAATGAGTGGCGATATTCAAGAGTTGATCGAAAGCGGAACAGGTGTTATAAAGGCGCTTGACGAGGCGCGCCATGCGCACATAGTCGCCGTTCTCGCACTTGCTGAGAGTGAGCAGAGCCTGACGCTTGCTGGCGCGCTTGCTGAAAACCGCGCTATCGTGGCTGCTGGTGGGGTAAAGTCACTAGGTGCGAATGAAAACGCTCGCAAGCGGGCGCTGATAATTGCGCTGGGGCACGATGGAATCTACCAGGGGGCATACCGCTCCTCTATGCAGGCGCTAAGCGACATGAAGATAGCCCAGGCGCAGGTTGCCGCGCTGGGGGATACGCTGGGCCTGCTAAAAGCGTCGCTGTACGCAAGCGCAAGGCAGGATTAACAGCATCCGGGCCGCTGGCTCTGCCGCGAGTACCACCGCGAGAGTACCACCGCGATACTCGTGGCGGGGCTCTCGCGGCGGGGCTCGCAGCGGGCGCGTCGGCGGCTCGGACTTAACAATCACATAGCGCCCCCCACGCACGGGCAAGGTGCGGAGCCTCTCGGATGAAAAAAGGGCGAGGCCGTAGCCGAGTAGCGGCCGTGTCTCTCAATGAGAGATCGTCCCCGGAAAAGGGACGGGGCGCTGATAGCGCGGGCGGCGCATCCACCGCGAGAGTACTCTCATGGCAGGCCCGTTGCCGATGGAAAGGAGAACTATGGATAACATCATTTATCTGAAAACGCAACGCGGCGTGGAATACATTGCGGGTGCTAATTGCGAGCGAATTGAGGAGCACCCCGCTCGCGGCGAGGGTGACAAGTGGTTCTACGATGTCTATGACAAAAACGAGGGAGTCATCATTCGCATATTTGACGCGCTGGAGGTTCACTTGGAATGGTTGGAGGAGGACTAATGCAACCCGGAAGCCTAGCAAACTTCCTAGCCCTCTGCGCCTTTCTATTCACCGGTTTCGCGGCGCTGGCGCTGTGGAACTGGAAGCCCGCTGCGAGTACTCGCGGCAGGCGTGGAGGGAGCGATGACAATAGACTTGAGCACCTTTGAGGCGTGGGCGCTGCTGACAAAGGAACGCAAAACCGAAACCTTTGTAGATGAAACACGACTAGCAAGCTTTGCCGTATTGCACGACCTTGCCCATCGCAACGAAGACCCGCCACCTTGCCTCACCCGCTGGCTGGCGAGCACGTGGGGCTGCTCAGCGCAATCTGTGAAAACGCTGGCGCGAATATTTGAGACGTTCGGCGCGGATGAAATCACGCCAGATGTGCCGCTGAGCCTGTGGAACGCCTTAATGGAGACAGATGATCCCCAAGCGTGGCTGGAACGGGCACTGGCGGAAGGCTTGTCAGCGCGGGACGTGAGGGATATTTATGGTAGCCTCAAAGGCAAGCACCTATCCTCTTGCCAGTTCGCCGGTGAGGTCATAGTCAAAGAATGGCACGTGCCAACCGGCACCGTCACCGTCGCTGGCTTGCCAATCTCTGGCGAGCAGCCGGCAAGAGTACATGCGGCAATGCGCGAGGTGTTATGAACCAACAAGCAGTTAAGACCTTACTCGCTGAAACTGAGCAACTGTGGCTCATAGTAGTCGAGGCGCGACGGGCGGCTGCTGCTAAAGAGCGGGAATACCGAGCAGCATTGTTAAAGTGGGATGAGGCAGAGACAAGGAGGAGGCAGGATGAGCGACAAAGAGACAGTTGAGCAATTGCGCGCTGAACTGGCGCAGGCCCACATTGAGCTAAGGCAAGTCAAAAAACTCTGGCTCAACCGGGCGGGCGCGACGCAATTGCGCAACGAACTGAAAGACCTGCGAGGCGCAAACCGGGCGCTTGGGCAGCAGTTGGCAGACCTGACAGACAACCGTGACTATTGGTATGACAAGGCGCTGGAGGCCGAGGCCGAACGTGACGAGGCGCGCAAAGAGGCGCAGGAGCAAAGCGACGAAGTCCAGGAGCACTGGCTCAGCCCGGCGGAGGCGGTGGGGCTGCAGCGGCAGTTGGCACAGGCGGTAGTAGCACAGGCCGACGCCGAACTCGCCGCGCACGTCCACGACAAGGCGTGCTGTGAACTGGCGCAGACCGTGCGTACTGAGCGGGCGTTGAGGCGGGAGCAAAAACGGATACTGAATAGCAAGCGCCAACTGCTACGAGAGATGGCCCAACGCGCCACCCGCGCCGAGGCACTGGCGGGGCTGGTGACGCCGGGGCTGGAGAGGCTGCTGGTGCGATTAAGCTCTGCCTGGATACCGCTAAAAGATCAGATGAAAGTCCGCGCCCTCGCAGCACAGATCAGGGAGGCGCTAGATGAACACTAAACAGCAAGATGCTTGGAGAGACCTGGTACGGCAGTGTAAGATACAATGCACAGAGCCGTTTTATAGTTCCATTAACGTTGCCAGTCGGATACGCAGCGAGGCAATAGTAGCGGCAGGTGAGTTGGTGGAATTAGTGACGCCAGAACTGGCGGAGATGCTGGAAGTGCTGGCAAATGCTACAGAGAACGATGAAATCTATGCCCTCGCCGCCCGCATCAGGGAGGCGCTGGAGGAGGCAGAATGAGCATCGGCGTCTTGTGGTTTGACGATGATCCTGTCCGCACCCTGGACGAGAAGGTGCAAGCCGCTTGTGGTCGCCACTGGATTAAATTTGGCACACGGGCTAATACCGTCTACGTTCATCCGTCAGAAGTCGAGACAGGACTAACAACTGTAATGACGTCAGGGGGCGGTGCCCAGGTGATAGCGAATAAAGCAACGCTCCAGCATCACTACTTCGCGGTGAGGGAAGATGCCTGAGCCAGCCTGCCCGCGCTGTGAGAGTAGCCGCGTCTATCGTGAAACTCGGCGAGTACCACGATGTGCATACCGTGACCTTATAGATACGGGCAAGACACAAGCCGGATGGTGGGCATGTCAAAGACCAGGCTGCTGGTACAAATGGGACGGCATCACAGACAGCGGTGACGGCGTGCTACCGGCTGGCGTGGTGGCGCGGGGCAAGCCGACGGTTCGGGCGACAGAGGAGAAAACCAATGACTAAACCACCTGAGACCATATACCTACAATGCTATGATGAAACTGAAGAATTGCTCAACCTCGTCCACGACGATGTGACCTGGTGCGTTGACCAGATAAATGAGCGCGACGCCACCTATACCCTGGCGGGCTATTGGCAACTCCGCTACGAAGCCTCGCAGCGGATGCTGGCGCGGGTGATGCGCGAGAACCGCGTCAGGGGGGAGTGCCTAAAAGTGGCGACGGGAGCATTAGAGGTAATAAAGGTACTAAAGTGGTACGTCTCAATACGATGGTTAAAGATACATGCCGGTAGTGCACTAGATGAAATTGAAACGCGCCTGGCCCAACTGGAGCCGGAGGAGGAGGCGGGATGACAGTCTATCATCTCAAAAAGAGTGAGCCAGAATTCCTGCTTAGCATTCCTGATCACATCATAGAAAAAGCCTGTGCTGCCTACTGGGACACTGGATTATACCCAGGTCAATTAAAATGGACAGATTTGGTCCAGCGAGAAGACCATCGAGTATCCGACATAAGACTTGCTATCCACGCTGCTCTATCAGTGACCTGGGCAGAACTAGAACCCGCCCCCGACGCCCTGCCCTGCGGCCTCACGCGCGAGGAGGCAGCCGATGGCAGAACTTAGCCGACTGTGCTGCCCCACCGCGCTTCTCATTCTTGCCGTCCTGATTGTCATAGTATACGCCGCCATGATAATGTCGGGGCGCGCCAGCGACAACGCCGGGGAAATAGAGAATAATCTATGAAAGAACACCTCCACGTCATGGTACCTGATGAACTGCTGGCCGCGCTGGATGCCTACGCCAAAGAGCACGGCCTGAACCGCTCCGAGGCCGCGCGGCTGGCAGTCTGGCGCATGCTGAATGCGCCGGGGCCTTATACAGCGCCTATCCTTCTGAACTGGCAAACGGAAGCCTATACCCGGCTCTTGCGCAGTCTATTCGGTAAGGAGAACCTGGTACTCACCGCCGACGTACGCCCACTACTCGAAGAGGCTGTTGCCGCGCTGAACGCGCGTTCAGCGCAGGTGTTGAATTTGCGCCTTGGCCTGAACGGTCCACGGCATACGCTGACGGATGTGGCAGCGGCGATGGGCACTACCCGCGAGCGCGTGCGGCAGGTGGAGCATACGGCGCTGAGGCGGGTGCGGAGGTGGTGCCGGCGGGCCGGGATTTGGGATTTGATTGGGGAGCAATTACTTGAGGAGGAAATAGCGTGAGTAACTGGCATATGGGATCACCAAAAGACGTAGAAGGTGAGTGCAACGCCTGGCTGCTTCTTGCTGATGATTATCACGACAATTTATGCACGGTGCGCTGCAGGTTGCTAGCAGAACATAAGGGCGTGCACAAAGAGGAATTTGAGCGTGACGGGCAACCAGTGATTATCACCTGGTACATAGACGAACGCAAAGAAGAAGAGGAACGGCAAAGAATATTGGCAGAAGAAGAGGAAGCCGAGCGCCTGGCGGCTGAGACAGAGCGGGCGCAGGATGAGGAGGCAAATGATGCCGAATAGATGGGACAGCAAGTGGGATCACTTTTGCTTCGTGCGAGCCAGTAGCCCGTCGCTGCGCGGGTGGCTGTGGTTTGCGGCGGCGCTGGTGGCGGTGGTAGGAATTGCGGCAGCGGTGGCGAAGTACTGGCTTTCATGAGCCGGGCGGCGGGAACGGGGAGTTGACAAAACATCTAGCAGAAAAGGAGAGAACAAATGACGCTAAATGAGGCACGCGAGGTTCTAGCAGGCGCAGCGTGGACGCGCGAAACACCGCTCGTTGCATTGTTTGACGAGATCATAGAGAAGTATGATAAACCGCTCATTGACCAGGAAGGCAAGCAACGGCCTAGCGCGGTGACGAGGAGGTTCGCAGACTACCAGCGCGGCCAGGTGTCCAGCGGGCGCGTCGCGCAACTGGTGGTTAGTTTGCGGCAGCAAAACGGGATGCCGCTGTATGCGTTGCAGGGTTGACAGAAGCGGCAGAACGGGGAGTTGACGGGGGCGGGGGAAGTGGGGAGTTGACAAATTCAAATTCGGAAAGTATAATAATATAGTAAGCCAAGGAGGGCAAAATGGGAAAGTTACACGAATTGCTAGCAGTTGAATCTGACCTGAAAGGACAAGCACAGCGAGACCTACACCGCACTCTGAGCATGTTCACAGACGGCAAGGGTAAGCTCGTCGGCTCGGTCCGCAACTACCAGCCGCTACAAGAAGGCGGTGAGAATTTCGCCGATGAGATCACGATATTGGCTTCGACGGTCAACGCCGAACTCAGCCAAGCGTTATCCTCATTTAGCCAGTGGATGGACGCTGCCGTCCAAAAAGAGACGACTAACCGGGAAACGGCAGCGGACATCATCATCGGCGAGGAAACCATCGTCGAGAACCTGCCCGCACCCGCGCTGCTGAACCTGGAGAGCAAGCTGGGCGAGATCCGCAAGATATACGCGGCCATCCCGACCAACGATCCCGCCGAGCAGTGGAAATGGGACGAGCAGTCGGAATGCTACATCTCCAATCCGCGCACGACCTATAAGACAAAAAAGACGCCACGGGCACACATAGCCTATGAGGCGACGCCAGAACACCCGGCGCAAGTCCAGGTTTTCAACGAAGACGTCCGGGTGGGAGAGTGGACGACCGTCATCCAGTCCGGCATGCTCACCCCGCGTGACAAGCGGCGGCTGCTGGCGCGGCTTGACACCCTGGCGCGGGCCGTGAAACAGGCGCGGCAACGGGCGAACGACATCGACGCCGTGAACATCACGGTGGCCGAAAAACTGTTCGCCTTCATACATCGGGAGTAGCCTTGTTGTGAGTTTCACACTCAGCATAGATTGAGCGTCTTGCTCCAACAGGTTCACTTAGGAGCGTGTCAGTGAAACGTTGCGGTTTCTACCTGAAAGCCCAGGCGGGGGTTCAAATCCCCTCTCGGCCTCTACGTGGCCGGGTAGTCCAGTGGAAGGATAGGGCAATAAGCAATGAGACCCCGACACGCCACGGCACACAGGCTCCGCAAACGGCGGGGGCGGCCTAGGATAGAGGCCGTTCCCGCCACTTTTGCTCTTGACAAGTTGAGAGAAATTTGGTATAATTATGAGTGAAGGAAAAGCCTGTAGCGGGCATATAAACGACGTATGATAGACTACCGTTTTTTGAGATTGTTCATCGCCTTCCCACACGTCGGGGACGCTATGAGGTTGTGAATAATCCCAAACAACGGTTTTTTGTTTTGAAAGGAGTCTATGAGTAAAGATTGCTATGGAACCCAGAGAACTCGCCATCGTGCACGCTGTATTCTTACAGCACGTAAAATCTTTGATGGTACTTGGTCGGTAGTTGGCGGCAAGGAGAATCACGGCGTTACCGTAGCCGATGATAAATATCAATGCGATTGCGGGAAACAAGAGACGGCGACAGATAGGATGTGCTCGCATTGCCTAGCGGTATGGGCAGAGATTCACGAAAACACGATTTTCTCAAAAGCACTTTGACAAGGAAGGCTCAAATGCCTTGGAGCAAACTTGATGATCAATTTCACTGCCATCCAAAAGTAATAGCCGTAGGTTCCGATGGTGTAGCTCTTTTCGCCTTGGGCTTATCTTGGTGTGGCGGCTCATTGACTAATGGCTTTATACCAGAGGCACAAGTATCCCGACTGTCATTATCTGACAATTCGTCAGCCGTTGCAGAACGATTAGTTGAGGTGGGCTTATGGGAGAGGAGAGATGGCGGTTATCAGATTCACGACTATCTAAAGTATAATCCATCAGCCACACAAATAAAGGCGCGGCGAGCTGCAAGCGCAGAACGTCAAGCAAAGTGGCGCGGAGAGCGAATGCCAGAACTAGAGGGGGCACAAGAGAATGAAAAAAGTAACGGCGTTACTAACACCGTTACTGACACTGTTATTAACGCTGCTCCCGTCCCCGTCCCCGTCCCCGTCCCCGTCCCCAAATCCCCTTCCTCAAAAGAGAAGACGCCTTCGGCGGCTAACGCCCCTGCGCCCAAGAAAAAGCGCAAACGTCAACCATCCAAAACGAAGACACCTGTCCCAGAGGCCGTCAAGGTATTCCGAGCAAATGCCCATTGCTATCCGCCCAAAGCGTGGTTTCCCAAGATTGCAGAGACTGTTGGCGAAAAGCCTGCCGACCTAGAGTTTTGGGGCCAGGTCGTATTTGCATACGTCGGCCTGGGCTGGAATCGCAACAACGCCAAGAATATGCTGGACTACTATGAGAAGCGGGAGATACCGGAAGTGAAAGGACAACGAGCCAAGAGCAATACTACCAACGCCCCTGACGAATGGTTAGCCCGCCGGCAAGAAGCAGGGATGCCATGATAGGCCCTGCCGAGTTTCGCAAATTGATGCAGTTTCTAAATAACGCCTACCCGCGTTTCACGCTGGAGCCAGAGACGATTGAGGTGTACTACCAGATATTGAGTGACCTTCCGCTCGACCTGGTCAAAGCGGCAATCCTGCAACTGATCACCGAGGACTCGCCCTGGTGTCCCGCTGTGGGCCAGATCCGGAGTTGCGCCTTTGACCTGCTCGACCGCGAGTCCGGCGTACCAACTGCCTGGGACGCCTGGGCCGAAGTATGCAAGCGCATCGGCGATCACGGTAATACATGCCCGCCCTCACTACCAGAATTTAGCCATCCGCTAATACAATGTACAGTTGACGGCGTGGGCGGCTGGCTTGACTTATGCATGAGCATGAACCGCATAGCAGACCGGGCGCGGTTCGTGCAAGCCTACGAGGCACTGGCGAAGCGCGAGCGGATGCAAGTGCGGATGTTACCGCGGGCTAGAGAAGTGTTAGAATTGGCAAGCCTCAAGATGAAACAGGTAGAGGCCGGAACGGGCGGAACTGGAAACCCGCCGCCCCTGAGCCCATAGGAGGAATTATTATGGCTTGGCGTATAGTGAAGCAACCCAACGGAAAATTCGCGCGATTCTCTGACATCGTGGATGACTTTACTGCAATGGATATGACAGAACCTGAGGTTTATAGTCTTTGTCGTGTTCACCTTGGAATTAAAGACGCAGAACGCAAGGTACAGGCGGGGATGGAAGATTGGAGGCCATGGACGACGGGCGCAGTAAAAGGGAATGGTACTGAGCGATGGGAAGATAGTCTTAATACTATTGAGAATGTACACGGCAGACAAGTTGCCGAGGAGCGGCGCTTGGTGGGAATAGCCCGCCGCCCCTGAGCCTGTAGCCGGCGGCGCGGGCAATAGATGAAAGGAGAGATATGACTATTCCAACAGCACTGGCCCCAACAGCGAAGCTAGCAACACCAAGGGTTAAAAAGTTTGTCAAGGGCCTGCTCGAGCTATTCGGACCGTCTGCTCAACTGGCAAACTTCTTTCTGTGTGAGCCTGGTACTAATCAGGTGTTCGGGCGCAAAGAGAGTTGGGTTGAAGCAAACTGGGGAGCCGATATTATAGCAGATCGCTTTAGCACGGCAGATTTAGAGACGATGTGTCAAAAGTCAAGGGTTATTCGCGTTGGTGATGCGGTTGTATACCCGCACCCGCGTGACAGCAAGATACAAATACGGTTATGGCTGTTCGCGCGGGTGATGCGCTACTAGCCGACGGCGCAGAGACAAAGGAGAGATAGATGGACATTGTGACAACCCACGAAATACAAAATCTGATAGGTAGAATAGTCATAGCGGCAGTCTGTAGCATTCTGTCCTGGTATATTGCGTTCAGGCAAACGCCAGAACTAGACGGCGTCAAAAACGCGTGTCTTTATCGCACGAGTTATGGAATGATGGTACTGCGTGGCATGGGGTTTATAGCGTTTACTATATTCAATTTGTTCCCAATGGAATAGAGACAAAGGAGAGATAGATGAAAAACCCGGTAGCGATGAATAACGATGCCAGGGCAATCAGGGAAATCTCTACGCCAGGAGAAAATACTGCCTACTGGGGCGTAGGGAGTATTGGCATAACACAAATTGTGCCATATCTGGAGAACGGTCAAGTCTGGTTTGCAGTCTACAAGGGCGACTGGCTGGCATACCGGGTAAACGCGGCGAGGGTTGAGTATGTGTGGTATGGAAGGCCGCCAGAGTAGACGCAAAGGAGAGATAGTGGACAAGATCGGGGACAAAAAGGAGCGGGATGCAGGTAGATAACTGGACAGGACTGTACCACGAGGGCTGGGGCCAGAACCGACTACGCCCCGCATCATTTGCCCATCCTGCAAAAAACAGTTACGGTCTATCCGTGCGCATCTACGAGCACGCGCTGGAGGAGGGCTGGGTCAAGGCCGGTGATTACGTGGTGGATTGCTTCTCCGGAATCGGCGGCTTTGCCTTGGAGGCAATGCGCCACGGCCTGCATTTTAGAGGTGTAGAATTGGAGCAACGCTTTGTTGATATGGGCCAGGGCTGCGACTGTACTGGCATCACGAAGGCCGACTGGGTACGCTACCAGGGCCGCTGGGACAGGATGCGCTACGAGGGCGGGCGTCACTGGTGTCCTGAGTGCCTGATGAAAGCGGCAGTAGTAGCAGGGGAACGGAAGTTCAAAGTAGCAGAGAAGCGGAAGATCAAGCCACTACCGCTACCGGGCACGAAGTGGGGCGCACTCGCCAAGACGTGCCAAGCGACGCTGTTTGACGCTGCTGCGCCGACGGCGTCCTACGTGCGCAACAACGGCAAGATACCGTGCACAGGTGTACACCGGTATCATGGGAACATAGAGACGTGGGAGGCGCAGGGAATGCCGGGCACCGCCGTCATAGTGCAAGGCGACTCGCGGCGGCTGGGGGCGGTGCTGGAGCGGGCGCGGATCTGCGTTTCAAGTCCGCCATACACTGCCTTTACCGCTTCCGATGCAGGCTTCAGGCCACCTCATGCACGTGCTGAATTTGGCAGGGATGAGAAGGCTCCCTCATCGGCGCAAATGGCAGATGAAAGCGGCTACGGCCAAACTCCAGGCAACCTCGGCAACCTGCCCGACACCGGCTTCGAGGCGGCGCTGGGGCAGCAGGGGCATACCGTAACACCTAAAACGCCCCAAAGTGCCGTACAGTCGCCCTGTGATGCGCAGGGGGAAGGTGGCAGTGCATCCTCAGTGCCGGAAAGTAGGCCGGTGATGGCTGTGGCGTCGCCACCATTTGGCGCAGCCGAGACGCGCAATCGTACACCGTTTCAAGGCGGTGATGTGGCTGACATGATGAGTCGTGCATACACGCAGGACAAGCAAGGAACATCACCCGGCCAACTCGCCGCCCTGCCCGAAGGCTCCCACGCGGAGGCTTGCGAGCGGCCCGTCTGTGCAATTTCCTCGCCGCCCTACGGGGATTGGAAACTTGGCAGTACGCCCATTGAGAATCCAAATGCCGAGAAGTATGCTATCCGAAAAGGACAACCTGGGAATGATGGGCTTAAGGAATATGGAGACAGCGTGGGCCAATTAGCCCAAATGCCCCCCGGCGACCACGCTGAGGCGCTGGAGGCGGGTGCGGCGGCGGTGATCTCTAGTCCGCCGTGGGAGGGCAACTTGGCACAAGATGGACGCGGTACTGCGAACCTAAAGATCGTCAAACAGATAGAGAAAAAGTATAACCGACGCTATACTGAGCGGTCATTTCCAACTGGCAATTATAGTGATGTTAATGGTCAACTGGGCAACGAAACCGGCTCCACGTTCTGGGCCGCGTCGCGGGAGATTCTGGAGGAAGTGTATAAAGTTCTAGCGCCCGGTGCTCACGCAATTTTTGTCTGCAAACGATTCGTGCGGGACAAAAAGATTGTCGAATTCAGCACGCAATGGGCGCATCTATGCGAGGCCGTTGGCTTTAAGTGGATTCATCACCACAAGGCGTGGCTAGTGGAGGAACACGGGGCACAGCATACGCTAGAGGGTGGGTTGGAGAGGCGAATAATCAGGCGCTTTTCCTTCTTTCGCTTTATACACTTTCAGAAATTTCCCAAGTTAGCTATAGAATACGAGGATGTTCTCTGCTTTGTTAAGTGACCTGGGTTGACAATTAGTATGAACCCTGCTATAATGCTCTCAGGAGGTGAACCATGAACTGGGACTGGATAGCAGGTTTTATGGAGGGTGAGGGTCATATCTATTGGCAATGGGGAAAGAAAGGAACTAAGCAAGGAACCCATGGTAGTATCATAATAGGGCAGAAATGCAAAGACCCGCTTGTGGCAATTCGTGAATTTCTTCTGAAAGATGGATATGAAAACCCTATATTGTACTTCAGACCAGCATCACAAAAAGCCAAGGTAAGCGGGGATATTTGGATACTTGCTCTCAATAGACGTAATGATGTTATACGCTTCCTTGAGGGCGTCTATGATGGACTATTTCAAAAGCAAGAGAAGGCCAAATTTGTAATGGATACCCTCAGGCAGTTGAATCGAGAAAGAAAGGAAATCTTGGAAAAAGCCAAGGCGCTTCGGGGCAGCGGCAGGACATGGCGCGAAATATCTCGATTGACTGGAGTGGGACGTACTGCCTTGATGAACTACTTTAAGGCAGAAGGCATTGACATGAGGTATGGTAAAAGAGACCTGTCCATTTCTTGGAAGCAAGATAGAGTTAATTGTGGCTTATGCGAGGTTTGCGGCAAGCCGCGCGGCGAGAATGGTACTAAGCGCAAATGCCGAAAATGCGCCGATCACTTTAATGAATACAGCAGGAACAGGCGTAAACAAATACTTGACGCTGGACTATGTAGGAATTGTCGGAAGCCACGTGGCGATGATGGCACCAAAACTCTATGCCGTTCATGTGCCGATAGACATAATACACGACGTTGGATTAAAGAAGGCACGGAGAAGCCGCAATGTTCCGCAAGTGCATCAAATCGGTACTGCTGTGCGACGTGCTGCGGCTGCCGTGGGGGGTTTGCCGATGACTGACAGCCAGCGTCCGCGCTACACGAAGCGCGACGCCAATCAGCCGGAGATCGTGGATGACCTGCGCGGTCTAGGGTTCTATGTTCTCGACCTGGCCGACGTTGGCGGTGACGCTTTGGACATCTTCGTCTGCGGCCACATCGGCGGCGGCGAGTGGCGCTGGCTGGCTGTGGAGATCAAGACGCCAGACGGACGGCTCACCAATAATCAGAAACTGTTCTTTGAGATGTGGCCCGACGCGCCAGCGATAGTGGCGCAGGCGACGGAGGACGTATTGAGGTGGTACGGGAGGATGCAAAATGAGCACATTGACACCGTTTGACCTCGCCGCCTTGACACTGGCGGGGCTGGCTTCTCTGGGGCTGCTGGTGACGCTGGCCGTGTCTTGGATATTTTGCAAGCGGCAAAAAGAGCGGCCGTCCCATATCCGCGATAGTGCGGACTACAAGCGAGGAGTATGACATGGCTTTTTTGACATCCGAACAAACCGGCGGGCCGCCTGTCTTCGCACTGCGCCAACATAACTTCTACCTGGCCGTGGATTTTCCAAACTGGCATACCCAGGCATTCAATGTCCGGCAATTGGCTAAGGTACTATCTGCCGCAGCACAGGCACAGGGGAAGTTGGGCCACTCTGCGGGAGATACGTGGCAAGAGCATGCTAGTTTGATTAAATTAGCGTGCATGGATGGACAATTATTCAAATGGTTGGACAAGATAGGAGATGGAGATGATAGCAACTAAAAGTTTCATAGGTATGGGTCTGGTGATGCTGCTGGCCCTCGGCCTGGCGGCGCTGACGCTGCTGGCGCAGGTGAACGTGGCCGCTACAATCTGGCGGGCTCAACCGGTGGCACAGAAGGCGACGATAGACTGGCTGTCGCCTGACCAGATATACGTACCAGACGACCTGGTGATTAGAGCGCATGCTGCGAAGCATAACGGCGAAGCGGAGCAAATATACACACTGCTCTTGCAAGGCCAGTGCGCGGCAGTCGCGAAGTTTTGCGGCGGCAGTAATATCGAGAACCTGTATACCTGCGTGGATCCCGTGACGGGAATCGTGGGAGCGATCCTACAATTTGGCGATGAGATTACTACGGGTTATTATGAGCGCGGTGGTTCAGGCCACTGGGCCGGTAGAACTGTGAGAGAGAATTGGAGGGTATGCGCCGATGACTGAACTAGATGAAATGACCAACGATGAGATTTGGGAGCAGGTAGAAGATTGCTTTGATAACATGCGCATGGACGTAGAGAACCGCTGCTATCGCGAGCATAGCATGACTGGGGCGCGACACATTCAGCACCTGGTGCGCCAGCACCTAATCTGGATTGACCGCGCGCTGTTGGAGATTGAGATACGGGCAGAAAATGAATAACACTAAGCCTACTACCGAAAGCGCAGAGAACCAAGATGTCCCAGAAGAGCCCCAGGTAGCAGGTGCTCCCCGCCCATTATGATTCTTAGAAGCCAATACAGGGGACGTGTTTTTTATGATACGAATACTTTCGTGGGGCTGTGGGGTTCAATCTACTACCCTGGGTGAGATGAGCGCCAGGGGGGACTTGCCGCGCCTGGACGCCATTCTCACATCGGATACCGGGTGGGAGCGGCAAGCCACGTATGACATTCGGGATTGGTATATGGCCCGCTGGCGCAAGATGGGCATGCGCGTTGAGGTTATTGCGGGTGGCGATGTTCGGCGGGAAGGGGCGGTAGAACACGTACACATTCCATTCTGGACTAGTGACGGCGGGCCGCTGCAACGGCAATGCACACGTCATTTTAAGATCACGCCAATAAAACGACGTTCGCGAGAATTGGCGGGCTATCATGCCACGCTTCCGCCACATCCCCCACCCGGTATTATTGAGACCTGGTTGGGCATTAGCCTGGATGAGTATACACGGATGAAACATAGCCATGTCAAATTCATCACTCATCGCTACCCGCTGGTGGGGTTGCGGATTGATCGGCAGGATTGTATTGAGTGGTTAAAAGAGCGTGGATTGCCTGTGCCGGTCAAATCAGCTTGCATCGGCTGCCCGTATCGGCGGGCGAGCGAATGGCTGGAGATGCGCAAGCAAGCGCCAGAGGAGTTTGCGGCGGCAGTTGCATTTGATGAGGAGAACCGCCATAACCCACTGGCTGAGCGTGGAGGCTCAACCGCCGATGAATTGTATGTCTGGAAGGATGGCCCGCTAGTGTCTGCCGACTTGGAACTTGCGGCTAAGCATGAGCGGGTAACATACGGCTTTCAAGCGCCGATGTTTGTCTGTGAGAGTGGCTACTGCTGGACGTAAGACGCAGGAAGGTCACGGAAATAACACTCCCACGAATCTGTCAACGGCAACTGAAGACGCGCCGCTCAACAAGGCTACAGCGACGATGAGCTTTAGCGTTCGCGCCCTGACGCCTGCAAGATCGGTCTTCATCGTCTCTTGTTGTGTTTCAACGGCAGTGATGCGCGCCCGGTCTTCGACGCTAGAGACCTCTGCGTCTTGCTGGCGCTGACAGAACGTTGTAAGTTTATCTTCTACCCGTGCCAGTGATAGCATGACCTGCGTGTGCTGTTGGACTTGCCGTTCCTGCAATACTGCGTTGGTGATGCGTGGTGTCGATGTCATTATCCTATCCTCAACGATGCGTCTACCATGTCAGGGTCGAGGTGCGCTTTCAGTATCGACACCGGATCGATCCAGCGCACGCCAGAGACCAGCCAGCAGCCAGGGTGAAAGGCGTCTAGCGCCATGTCGAAGTGGAGATGGTCGCCACCCGGCGCATAAGAGCCGAGATGTCCCAAGCATTGCCCGGCCTCTACCGCCAGGCCAGGCCGTAGGTTCAGGAAAGTCTCATCGCGTGCCAAGTGCCAGTATCGAGCGTACAGCGGCACATCATCGTGGTACACTTTGATGACCACGCTGGCAAGGTTGCGCGTAGTATGCCAGGTTCCGTACACCTCGCCGGCGGCTATGGCCCATACCGGTTGACCCCTGTCTACATCCCCGCGCGGTGGCACCTCGACGTTGTAATCAATACCGCTGTGTTTGTAACCGTTATTCTTGACACCTGTCAGGTCGTGGACGCTGGCGACATACCATTTCTCAATTGGGTACTCATCCGAGCCAACAGGAAAGTGCCAGGACAAAGGCTTGTCCAGCGTCCTAAAGTATGCCCGGCCCTCCAGTGTCTGCAAGATGAAGTCCGCACCTGCCTCAGTGATCATGTATACATCTAGCCCCGGCGTACCGTCAACACGTAGAACGTTCGCTGCTAGTTCGGCATGCTCAGTTTTGAGATATACTAGGCCGCCATTGAGGTCTCGGATCAGTTCCTCTATCGTGTTCATTCTAACCCCCTCTAACCCTATACCCGCCTTATTCTTACTTTACTCTAACCTTACCACTGGTAGGAATACCCGGTACGTTACGTTCAAAAGTACCACATCATCCCATACCGCGTCGTTGTGCTTAAATGCCCACCGCGTCCTACTGCGCAGGAACACCGTCACTGTCTCTGCCTGCGCTGTAGCCTCGACACTGAGTTGGTACGCGTAGCCGTTGTATATCGCCCAGGCGTCACCCCACACGACGGTATCGGCATACGGGTCGAGGCCGCCCGTCGGGTCTATCCCCACGCTGAAAAGGAAGTTGCCAACGGCATCGTTCCACACATCGCCGTTCAGCGGCGGTATTCTATCTGCCGGTATCGCTATGGTTTCCCGCCCCACGCCACACGAGCAGCGCCCGTCGTCGGCGCACCACTCATATCCTGACAGGCTATGGTTGCTCCAGGCGTGCGCATAGGCCGTCAGGCGCAACCGCTGCCCCGGCTTGACTTGCACCTGTTGCAAGAACCCCGCGTCATGCCGGCGGTTAAACGTAAATAGCAGGGTAGCCTTTTCGCCTGTACGCACCCGGCGCGGGTCTACGTATCTCCAAGCGTCGCGCACCTCTGGCTGGTCAAATATTCCCGGATCATGTCGGAACCATGTTACCCAACCGCCAGAAGGCGAAAAAATGTTTCCTATATCTGTCTCATATGGCTCACCGTCAGCGGGAAATATGAGGCAGCGGTGGCTTTTGTCTATTCCCCAGTCCGCCTCAAAGTTGCCGTTGTCCAGCAGCGGCTCAGGCGCTTGTGCTTGGCGGGAGACGCACCCGGCCAGCAGAATTAGGATTGCAATCAGCAAGAATGCTTTTTTCACTATTTCCCTCAAACTGTCATCGTAATGACGCCCGGCAGCGCGCCGGGCCTTACGTCGTCGTAGGATGCAGTATCGTCGCCGATGCGGAATTCGTCGAAGTAGAACAACCGCCACTCAGAGTTAGTTTCATCTTCGCCCGCCCACGGCCATTTGTAGACGCCAAAAGTGGGGTAGGGCCCGATGACATCATTATAACAGTTCCCGCCCGACACGTCAAGCACCTGCGTGCCGTTGCGCCAGACTTCGAGCAGGCCGTCGCCGTTGTTGGCATAATCGAAGATGATGTGAAAGACCCAATCTGTCCAGCGCCCGACGTCGTCTCCCATTGGCAACATCATTTCGTACCATTCGGTGTGCTCGACTCCCCCTGTCGTCATTTCGCGGGTGTCCCACAGCCGCCAGATGCGCCAGTAGTTAACCAGTCCCCCCTCGTCTTGGGTGTCAACGACTAAGGCAATCATTGGGTTGCGTGAGTCTTCGCCGTCATCTGGGCTGCCGTGCACCTGGAAGACGACGTCGGAGAGGCCAACCGGATCGGATACCAGGTCGGCCTGGACGTATATGGAGAAGCCGATCCAATATTCGTCGCCGATGGTGAAGTTGAATTCATCTTGCGTTTCCGGCTCGCCTTCCGGGTCGTCCTGGACGGTTACCATCGTGCGGAATGAGTGTTCGGACTCAGTGCGGTGGAGGTAGGCGCGCATCGAATATACCCCACGGCGCACGGGATAACTGACACGCGAGATGACTTCCGGCGTATTGTGATTATTCGTGGTATAAAAGCCAGTCAGGTTGCCGTATTCAAAGTCGCCGCTATCGAACACGATTCCGATTCGGGCCATTTATTTCTTGCCGCCCTTTTCTGGTTCTGGTGGCATAGGCCCGACCATCACTTGCTCGTCAAACGCCAGCACAAAGGTTCCGCTCACGCCTGGCATCCATGTCGGCACGATAGTCGTGGTGCAGTTGTATTCCCGCTCTAACTGCGACCGCGCCTGCATGAACGCCTGCCCCCGCTGTTGCTCCTCTGTTGCAATCGCCGTTGCAATCGTGCTCATTCGTACCTCCTTATGTCAGCGTCACGGTTACCGCAATATTCACCTCTGCCACTGCGCCAGAGACGGCAGAAACATCAACCGTGAGATAAGCGCCCGCCGCCAATGTCGAATTGTTAAACCCGGCAGTGACGCTTTCGCCGTTTGCATCCGCCACCATGTCAGATGACAGAATATCAGTACCCGCACCACCTGGGGTAGCCCTCTCTTCGACATTGACCGTGCACGATGTGCCGCCGACGATGTTGCCGTCAACTCGCCTGACGGTACAGGCCCACGGAATGCGAACTTGGCCGTATGTCCCTACGCTGGGATTAGGGATGGACCAGACGAATTGCTTTGTGCCGGTGAGGCGTACCGTGGCGCTGTTTTCTATGATATGTACTGCGCCGGCCGTGGAGATAGTGAAGTATTCACTAACGCCACTGTAAGGCGAGAAATCCGTCACGTTGCTCGTCACGTAGCCGATGAATAATCGGTCACTCCCGCCAGTGCCGAGATGGTGCATGATCCAATGCTTGTTATCGCCGCTAGACGGTGCATTACTCAGCATGATGTAGGATGCACCAGTTGAACCATCATCTGCTATGATCTGTAGTCCACACCCTGCTGCTTTTTCCAAGATTTGCACAGCTGAGCTATAATAACCAGCGATATGCTTATTGGCGACAGTACTACCGACGACGTGATGATTAGCCAACGGATCGTTTGTTTTAGCGCCTATGTTCCCGGTGCTACCTTGTATGAACAGCGCGTTCGCCTGCCCGCTGGCCTCCCAGCGGTGATCCACGTCTGCGCCGCTCTCGTTGAATACGACGGCAGACTGTGCATCCAGGCTCACGATGCGCAGGTATTCTTTGCCACCCATGTCAGCGACGTGCATTGCCTGTGCCACATTATTTGGTATGGCAATGACATTTGCACCCGACGCGCCACTTAGTCTGATGCCGGCATTGAATAGATGTAACGCCGTCCACGTCGGCGTTATAGTCTGGTCGAGTTGGTGCGCGTGGTCGGCCCGTGCAAATGAAGTGCCTGAGCCTTCCGCGCTAGCCGATAGGCTTACGCTCGGAGAGGCGGAGGCAGCGCAGACTATGGCATGCTCATGATCGCGCTTGGCGGCCACTGTAGCGGATCCCGCCGCAGCCGCATCATCTGGCTCAATCGTGTTCGGCACAGTGGCGTCAAAGCGTGCCGTCCAGACAGGCGTATAAGGATCGGCCCCCGTGATGGGGACTTGCCCCTCTGCCGACGGCGCGGCCAGCAGCGTCCAGGCGATTGCGGCGTTGGCGATGATCATCTGGTTCTGTACTGTCGGCTGTGGCATCGCAACGCCTGCGCCCCCGCTGCCGACGGCGCGGCCCAGCGTCAACGTCTTGAACCGTCGCGCTTCGCTGATTGCACTGCCGTCAGATAGCCGTCTCATCGCTCTTCTCCAGGCAGCGGCTCGCGCTTGAATTGCAGGCCGTCAGGTGCGCTGTACTCCACCTCACAAATCCAGGCGGTTCTCGGATCATCGTTGATGTCGCCTGTGATCTGGTCCGGCCCCACCGGCATGTCATCCAGGTGCACCAAGCCGGGTCGCACGGCCCACGGCTTCACCTCGCCGCCGTGCACGTCCAGCAGCCGCCCGCCCCGATAGTGGTAACTCAGCGCCGTCGGGCGCGGGCCGTAATCGAGCAGCCTCCCGCCGTAGACGCCGCACTGATAGCGAGCACCCGTATCGTCCCCCACCCGCGTTGCCCTTTCCAGTACCTCCCAGTGTGTCAGCGGGTTGTCGTCCTCTACCTGGTACGCCACGGCGTTAGCCTCGATGACGCCGGCAGATACGAACTCTGCTTCGGCCAGCACGGCGGGAATTATCACGCTGCTGATAGCGCCTGAGCCGGTCGTCAGCGCATGCCGCCATTTCAGCGTGTGGGAGTAGCCGGTGAATAAGATAGACAAGCCGTCTTTGCCGCCGGTCTCCATGATCGAGAACTGCTCAGGCGGAAACCCGCGCGGCCAGGCATGCTCCGCCAGTTTAGTCTTTACACCCGCTTCTGCTGATGCATCGGTCATCGCCGCTTCCAATAGAATGCCTTCCATCCTGCCGTATTCTGCTATCGCGTCGTCGTCGGTGAACCATTCCGTTTCTGCCCGCTGTGGCGCGGTCTGCAATACGGCGGCGTCGGCGTAAATCTCAGCGCCAGAGGCGGCGGCGGTGAGGCGGACGTAGACGCCGGTCGCGGCGTTGTTGTCGCCGACTCGCACCAGGATGACATCTCTGCCCGTGCCTGTCGTCTCGCGTGAGGCTATGATTGCATCGTCGGCGGTATTATGTACTGCCAGCGTCCAGGTTCCGCTTATGACCTCCACTGTGACGTGGCACTGGTACGCCACGGCAGCGGTGATGGTCAGGCCATTCTCGATCTCTACGCCTTCGTTATTAGCATCCGTCACGACGTGCATGCCATAGGTTCCGCGCGTCACCCAGGTCGTGACGCGCTCGCGAGTTGATGGCGTGCCGACAGCGGCCCAGGCGGCGCTCTCCGCTGAGCCGTCGGTGAATACGTTATCACCGATAGTCGAGTAAATTGAGCGTACGGCATTAGCGCAGGCGGGCAGGGTGCGGATATATTTCTGCCCGTCCAGCGTCAACTCCAGATCGGCGGCGAAGCCTTCCCAGGTCGTGAGCCCGCCCGCCCGCTCCACGATGCGCCGGGCCACGCCGTTCAGCCACATCTCTGTCATCTCTGCGCGGTTGTCGCGCCAGTCGGTGGTGGCAACCCAGTAGCCGCCAATGTCTTTGATGATGTGCTTCCAGTTCTGCAGGCGGCCTTTGACGCCGTCGCCGAGGTTGGCAATTGGCGCATCGCTATTCTTGACGTTGTCGAAGAGATTGAGGCTGATCACTCGCTACCTCGTAGCGTGCGCCAGCGCCTGTGAAAAGATAGTGATAGATTGACGCCATCGTCGAGATCGTGTTCCGTCTCTCGCTGCCCGGCTACTATCACAGCCCCGTCGCCCACTGGAAGCGCATATCTGTCCGGCTCAACGGTGAGCGTAGCGCGTGGAAGATTACTTTGGTATGACCAACCACTGATCTTGCCATCAGCAGTCGTCGTGATGGTGGCTGGTCGCAGGTCGCCCAGCGAATATGTCACAGCCGCGCCCGTGATGTGGAGTGCGCCCTCAGTGCGCGGAATGAGAATGATGCAGTCCATGTGCAGGGCATCACTGCCTGATCCTGCCGTGCGGGAAGCATGTATCTCAAAGCCGTATTGTCTTAGGAAGTCGGCTTGTAGGATGCCGTGGGACGGCGGGATGTCTACCGTGCCGAGCGCATGGAGAAACCAATCAGTCGATGTCACCTCAACGCGTTGCTGCGCTCGTATCGCCGCCGTGTAGAGGAAGCCGTCTTTGAGACGAACCTGGCAAGTGGTGCTGGCGTCTACCTTGGCGCGTAGCAATATGGTATATGAACCGCGCTGGTCTTCATAGTCTGTTGTTGCGCTTTGTAATGCAATCTGGATGCGCTTCAGTTCTGTCTCAGTGCCGAATGTGCATTGCGCTCTGTACCCAGCGTAGGCCGTAGCGTCGGCCACGTCGGTCGTCGTGTCGTTCGTGCCTGAGCCGTCAACGCCTAGATCCCACACGGTCTCCAGATTCGCCCGATCGCCAAAGCGATCCGTGCGGAAGCCCAGCCAGAATTCGTACAGGGGGCCGCTGCCGGATACGCCGAGAAACCGCGTCCTGGCTATACGTGCCGGAATCGTGCCGGCTACGGTGATAGGATCTGAGTAATCTCCCAGTCCGCCGGTACAATTGAGCGGAATGGTCGCGGTATTATGGACTAGCGATTCCCACCACGGCGTCCGCTCCAGCGCCAGATTGTAGCCGCGCACAAAGTTTCCCGGCGCAACCAGCGGGCCATAGAATGAAACCGTGGGCTCGCAACGCATGCCAGTTACGAGGGCCTGCCGCGCGTGGTCTTCGTCCGCCATCTGTGCCCGCAGCCAGACACCGTAACGTTCTACGCCATCCGCGTACCAGCCGACTTCTTGTATCTTGTCGTCCAGTGATTGCAGCTTTGTCGCCAGATCATTGTGGCTAGACCCTTCGACGTACAGCGTCATCGCCTCGGCGACTTCGGCATCGCCGCCGGCGACGGCCTGTATCCAGCCCCGGTACGGCAACTGAAAGCCGTTGTCGTAGCCGAGGAGTGACAATGATGAAATATCGGTGCTGAAGTCACGTCGCCTGACGAGTGCCACGATTGCTGCCATAGGTTACCTCAAACGTGAGTCCAGGTGATTCGATGTACAATGCGCCACACCGCCGCCCGTGTTATGCCATATTCTCTAGCAAGAGCCGCTTGTGTAATCTTGTCATTAGCCCATCGTGCCCGGATTCTTATTACCTCTTTTTCGGTCAATTTAGCACGGGGATTCCCTGCGCCTTTGTTGATGATTCGGTATCTTGCCCTTGTCTCTTCGCTATGATGTTTGCCAAAAAAGGGATTATTCTCTCCTCCATTGGCCTTGCCTATCTTTTGCTTATGTTCCTTAGTGAGCACTTTGCCCCTAAATGCATCACCAATTTTGCGACGATGTTCTTTTGATAGAGTCTTGCCTTTATGAGCCTCACTTATTTTGTGCCGAAATTCTTCGGTATCTCTACCATCGTAGGCCCCTCTGCGCCAAGCTGCTTTCACTGCGTCGGATTGCTTTTGCCTGGTTGCAGCTGATTTGGTATGTGGCGAGCGCCCCTCTCCACCATCGCCGATGTTTGTTAAGGGCCATCCTTCATTACGTCCATGCGCTATCCACCAGCACTCACGTGCTTCCCACCCCTCTCCTGCTGGGATAACCTCAAGTGTTTGCCAGATTGGTTTTAAGCCTTGCTCTTTGAGTTGAGATATCCAGCAACCTTTGCGGGTATGGAATCTGCGCTGTAGGTGCCTCCTCAGCCGCGCCGCTGGAGTTTGTATTGTCTTGCCGATATAGCGAACAGCAGCATCCCGTGGATCGAGCAAGGCATAGATAGTTGTTGGCCTGTTAGTTATTGTCAAGTAGCAGTCCCCAATTTATTAGCATAATATTCTACCCATTGTCCGACGATGTGAAGCGGTCCCGTGCACTCTGTGCCATCGGTCAAGTTCACAGTCATCTCCACCACGACGGTGTCACCGGCGGCGATGGGGTAAGTGGCCTCGTTCCAATCAATCACGCCGGTCACGCGATTGATGACATCTATCGCCTGATCGCCACCCGTCAGGTTCAACGCGAACGTCACTGCCTGGCCCGCGTCGCCCATCGTCTCGCCGTCGGCATAGCCCCGCGCCTGGCCGGTAAAGCTCACGTCGTCGTTATCAGTCTCGGCTATCTCGTTACCGACCATGCAAACCATTGTTAGGTCACTGGCCTCATCCCAGTCATTGGGGGCCTCAAAGGACACGAACCAGGTCTCGCCGTCGGCGTCAAGGTTGATGGACGGTGCGGCGTTAAACGCCTCGCTGGTAGCCGTCCCGTGCTGGCTGTCCAGGCCCAGCGGGATAGTCCGCGTCACCATTGCCGTGCCCGCTAGTTCAATTTCGCCGTCTGGGTGTACGATCAACTCATTCGTACCGTCTCCGATGCGTACTGAGCCGTCGGCCACCAGGTGTAGAACGCCGTCGGCGCTGGAGTAGGCATATATGGCAGTGTCGCGGAAATACAACTTATTATCTGTGCCCATCGTCCAGCCCGTGGCCCAGGTACGCCCGCCTGATACAACTTCACCTGCTATCAGCACAACAGCCCAGTCGTCGTCCGAGTCTGCGGTGTCTACTTTTTCGTACCACGCGCTTTCATCTGTGCTTGCATCAGTACGCAGGTAGAGTGAGCCCTTAGCGGCATCAGATTGCGGAGATGAGTTTCCGTCTGGTGCCCCCGTGGCAACGACGAGTACGACATCGGTCGAACCAAATTTCACCACTGTGGTCGCGGAACTGCCGAGCGTTACATCCTGATCTAATGCCATTTTATTCTCCTCACATTCCTTCTATGCGCTGGATGCGCCTGTGCCGGTTCTGTTCTAGCGCCAGTGCCATAGCTAATCTGTCATTGATGATGTATGTATCTCCGCCAAAACTATTGCCAATTGCTGCTTGCGTCTCTGGTGCATCCGTTGACCACACACGACTACCGCGCGGTAATGCCACCAGCTCTGGCCCCCGATCGCCGAGGATGGCTAGGCCGCCGCGCCAGAAAGGTGTGCCGTGCTGGAGGGGCGGCGGCACACCACCCCCACCGCCCCCGCCTGGCAGCGCACTGGGTGGCGTGCCTGTATGCTCATAGTGTATTACTACGGTATACTCACCTGCCATCTGGTTCAGCACGTCGTTGACTAACGAGATGTTTTCGCCAAACTCGGCGGTCTCTATATTCACAGGTATAATTTCATCCTTGAAACTCAGCATCGAGGTAGTGGCGTCGTCGGTGCCTTCTTGTAGCCCGGAAACCGCCCGCGTGCCTTCCAGAAACTCCTCTCGTAGTGCCTCGGTTTCAACCCGCGCCGCTACCGCTGCCGCCTCGTCTGCCCGTGTAGATGCTGCCAGGTCGTCGAAGCCGGTAGCCAGGTTGGCAGCAGACAGTTCCCCCTCGCCAAACATCTCAACCAACTTATAGCCTTCGAGTGTGTTCTCTATTTCCGCCTCAGTCGCAATGCCTAGTGTTTGCGCCAGCGTACTCAACTCGTCCAGGCTGGCCCCGCTTGCCGCTGCCATCTTCCATAGTTGTTCGTCGTCAAATTCCATCTCGCCGAATGAACTAGCGACAGTGTTGACAGACGTGCTCAACTCATACATCGACTCTGACGCAACGTTTCCCGCCTCTGCCGTGCCGAACAGTGACGATGACCAGCCGTCTACCTGCGAACGCCCACTCTCAACTGCTTCCGCCACGCCTTCCGCCATTGCAACAGCGCGTGCACGGAGGGCTTCCATCGCGCTTCCGGCCTCATAAAGATTGGTGCCCGTGGCGTCAAGTTCGCCAGATAGAATTCCTGAAGCATCTGCGAGGGTGCCCATGACGTCCTCAGTCTGGGCTGCCTCCACAGCGGCGTCGCCGAGTTCATCTCGTAAATTATCTATCTCGCGCTGCGCGTCTATCACCGCCCGCGTTACCGTTGCCGCCGCCTCGGCTACCTCTGCCATCGCCGGGGCCAGTGCCTCGCCGGCCATTACTTTCAAGTCGGCCATAGACGCTTCTAGCCGCTCGTTCGCTAGTAGTTCGTCGTCGGCAGCATCCCCCAGCCGCTCCATCGCCTTCGCGCCCTCTTCGTTGACGGCGGTGTTAAAGGCCATCTCACGGCTCAGGCCAGGTGTTGCCTTCTGTAATTCCAGGATGCGGGCGCGAACCTTGCTCGCGCTAATTCCAAACGTGTCCAATCTTGGAATTGATTGGTTTGCGAGCATGAGGGAAAACTCTTCTACGGCTGGCCCGGCTTCTTTGCCCATCGCCGCGCCCAGCGTCACGGCCATTTCCGTGACGCCTTCCAGCTCTTCGGCATTATTGGCGAGGCCCATCTGCAACAGTTGATTGGCCGTCGCCATCATGTTCTGTTCGCTCATCGCGCCGCGAGTGGCGCGGCGCATGGCGTCCAGGTTGTCGGCGGCGTTGAAAGCACCGCCAGAAATGGCATCGAACGCTCGCTTGGTGCGGAGAGACTGAGCCCCAAGTACGCCTAGATTGTAGGCAGCCTTGCCAGCCATGACGATGGCGCTGCCGGCGAGGGCTGTCTTGGCAATATCAGCAGCCTTAGCCAGGCCTTCCAAGCCCTTTGAGCTGGACTTGATACCCGGTCCAACCTTGCCGAAGGTTTTGTCAGCCTCCTTCGCCCACTCCTTGGCATCAGAGGTTGCACCGCTAAGACCTTTAGCAAAGCCGGTCGTATCTGCTACGACCGGCGCATAGAGTTCGGCTACTTGGATTCTCGTCATGTCAATCTACTAACTCCGCCTGTGTCTTCACGACCTTGCCGCCGAACAACCGGGTGATCATGAGCACCTGCTGGTAGTGCTCGCCTGATGTTACCGGTAGCCTACGCGCTGGCTCCTCAAACTGCGGCATGAAGTCGTACGGCTTGAACGCAGGTTGACCCTTGCGCCGCGCCAGGCAGTTTGCCATCGTTGCTGCTACAATACCCGCTCGCAGGTCAGCCCGCCCCTCGCCGAACGGCTCCAGCGCAGCAAATGCCCGCCACTCTTGCCAAATTCGCCAAGGCAGTCGTACCAGCATCGCATCGGGATTCGGCTGTCCCAGCGCCAGCGCCAAGCGAAAAGCATCGCGCCGGGCGGGCGTCATTCGTTTTTTGCTTCGGTGTCCTCGTCTTCACCTTCATTCTCAGCCTCAGCTAGGCGAGAGAGCTTCATGATTTTGGCGATGATACGGTCGGCCGGCCTAACAGATTTAGCAGAGAGGCGATTCACGTCATCTATAGACAGGATAGATACACCTCTTTCATCTACCACACACCAGGAAATCATGGCCGGTATATTCTCAGCATATTTAGCCCGGTTAGTCCTAAGCCTGCCCTCTGCATCTTCCCCTTCATATACACGAAATCTAACTTTCAGCATTTCTAGCGCACTTAATTCGCGTACCAGCACAGTGCCGCCCCATTCTGGTACGTCTACCTCGTCGGTTCGGAAATCCTGAGCGTTCAGGATGTCGTCGCGGGACAGATACGTAGTCATTTGTTTACCTCTCTGTGACGCCTGCCTGTCGGCAGACAGGCCGCTATGGCGTGACGATGGTCAATGTCGGTTCGCCGCTGATCTCGATGGTCAAGGCCATTTCGTGCTTGCCTTCCAATGGAGATGTCAGTGGTATGCTAGTAGGGAAGCCAGCGAATGTCCATGTTGCACTCGTGACGACGGCGGTGCACATGTGCATCGTGATCTCCCAGGTTGGCAACGTGCAGGCGTCGGCGTCGAACTCGGTCACGAAGTCCTCGTGGATCGTGTCCGCCGGGTCATAACTGACGGTGAAGCTGAGTTGTCCTGCGTCTGGGATACCCGCCAACTTCGTCGCCCAGGTATCGTCGTGCGCCGTCACGACGATGACGCCCCGGCTCGGCGAGACGATTGAGATGTCACTCGTGATCTGGCCGACGGCAGTGTAGCTTGAGCCCCCGGCGAAGTCTACCTTGACAATCGTGCCGTGCGATGGATGGTCTGCCATCGTTTACCTCCTAATTCTATATTCCGTGCTCTATCATCACATCCACGATAGCACGGTATGCGTTGATCGCGTCCTCCCTGGTCATCAACCTGTTGGCTTGCCAGGCGACGCTGACGGTACAGCCGTCCGTATATCCATCCCAGGCCAACCGTAACTGGTCGGCCAGCGCCGCCGCGCCGTCGCCGGTCTCGTCGTAACAGTTAAACTGGACGCGGCTGGTCTCAAACTCGGTCGGCCCGCCGTCGTGATTGCGAAACGGCGCGTTGTCTGCCGACACCCGAAAGTACGTCAGTGCCGGATACGTCACACCCTCCGGCAACCGGTCTGGGTAGCAACGCGTGCCAATCAGTGCCGCTATTCCTGCATGGCCGATGCACCGATCGTAGACGGTCGTGCGCAGCGCCATAGCCTATGCTACCGCTGGATCAGTTTCCGTCGTGCCCTTCCAGTTCTGCATCCAGTGGTTGCCAGTCCCAAGGGAAACATCCCGATAGGGGTTTTGCGTCATCGTAGATGGGCCATAGTTGGCGCGGTTCCCGGCGATGATCCAGTTCTGGTTATTGCTTGCACCCATTGTGATAGCCAAACCATCGGCGGCATCAGCGGCCAAAGCGAAGGTGTTGTCCAGGATCATACCGTCCCCGGCAGTGCCCATCACATAGATGCACCTTGGTGTCATTTTACCAAAGACGTTGAGCTCGTACCGAAGCTGGTAGCCAGCAACTGAATAGATGCCGCCATCAGTGAGCGCGCCCTGGAAATAGTTGTCCACCACTTGATGCCCGCCGCCGGCCGTCCCGTCTAACAGGACGCCGTAGGCCCCGAAGCCGAAGTAGTTGTTCCTGAAGCAGCAACGATGGACGTTGGTTGTGGAGACCTGTATCCCCGCTTTCCCGGCACCCGCCCTGGTCTCGAAGCCCTGGATTAGCACCCAGTTCGAGGCAGCGACAAACACGTCCTCGACAGCGGAGCGTGCATCTAGCCTGATCCGTGAATAAAAACCAGGGGCAGGATAGCCGATAACATTGGTGCGTGCCGCGTCGATAGTGATTGGAAACGTATCGGCGGGCAATCCACCCACGATGATATTATCGACCACGTCGTCACTATCCGTGCAAAGTGAGACGGCACCGCTTGAGCCGCCAATAGTCAACTTGGGAGCTAGTGGGTCCGTGCCTGGATTGCCATCATCGCCACCATTAGCAGCAGAGTTTACAAAAATGGTCACGCCATTGCTCGCCCTCAAGTTGCCAAAGGTGTCCACCAGGTCCCGGTTGTGGTCGTCAGGATCACGCTCCATAAAGTAGTCCTTCAGCCATTGATTCGTTCGAACGGTCATTTGTTTTGCCTCCTATTTGACAAACTACGGTTTTCTAGTACAATATGGTTGTCACACATCGGATTTGCTCACAATTAAAAACCTGCTATACTATCAACCTAGCGCCATTGGCAACCCGATGTGTGACAACTTTGGGCAAATGCCAGTGGCGCTTTTGTTTGAAAGGAGCACGATGATTGAGCAATGGCGCGATGTAGTTGGTTATGAGGGCTGGTATCAGGTTAGCAATACGGGACGGGTAAAACGTGCTGCGTGGGGCGGGCCAAACACTTACCCGGGCCGTCTTCTCAAGCCAGATATTGCTCACAATGGATACCTCCGAGCTACCCTGTGTAAATTGAATAAGCCTAAAAAGTATCCCGTTCATCGCTTAGTACTCACCGCTTTCGTTGGTCCGCCCCCATCGCCAATTCATCAATGCAATCACGCAAATGGAGACAAGACAGATAACAGATTAGAAAACTTGTCTTGGGTTACTCCTTCTGAGAATCAACGACATTCTTTTGAAGTCCTTGGCCGACGCAGCAGCGGCCCCAAGGGGGAACGATGCTCTCTCTCAAAGCTCATTACTGAACAAGTTGTTGAAATTCGGCGCTTGCATGCCATTGGCGAATTTACCGCACTTGAACTAGCATCCATGTTCAGCGTAGCCAGAAGAACTATATATGGTATTGTAAATCGAAAGAGATGGAAACATATTCCTTAGCCCTTGACAACGTGCGCCCATTTCCCCCCAAGTGACTGTCCTACTGTCAATATCGCCGCCTTTTTCGCTGTATCTATGGCAGGTCGCAAGTAGGGTCTTGCTGGTGTTACTAATTTTGTACTAAGCGCCATTGCTTTCCACATATCATCACCAGTCTCCGCAAACTTTGCCCAGAAGAAACGGCGCTGCTTGTCCGTGACGATTTGAGTTTGACCATACTCCATCGCCGCACCATAGACTGCACCTACCACGATGTCAACTCTATATTGGTTAATCTTGCGTGTATGAATACTATCGCGCAAGTCTCCGCTTTCGTGGAGGCCTTGAGCCATCGCGTTCTGCTGCGCCTGCCACACGATCTCCTGCGCGCCAGTCGCCAGTGAGTCGGCCAGTTCAGCACCGCCCACCACGGCAGCGATGGCTTTCAGGTTCGCCTCCAGGTCTTTCAGGCCGATGACTTCTGTCTGTAGTGCCATTACTCTATCACCCTGACACTGACAGTGCCCGCCTCGGGCGGTTCTACATCCAACAGCTCCTCACTGCCGAAGCATTCTACATAGACCTCTACCGCAGAGTCATAGGCCGCATCTATGACGACGCGCCGAACTCTTAGGTGCTCTAGTCCCAGGCACTTCACGACATGCGTTATCCATTCTTGCCCCGAAATAGGCTTTGTTGTCATTCTACCTTCTCCAATTTCAGCATCCAGTGATGCGCTACCGTGCTGCTACGTTTCAGCAGCGCCTCGACGCTAAACGGCCCGGCGTTCACCACGCTGTCATCTGTTCTCCACAAGATGTCTATAACCCGGTCATCTTCCTCTACGTCCTCGCCCTCATTGCATAACAGCATGTGAGACTCCAGCATCATGAAGCCTATCCCCTCGGCAGCGATGCGTTCTGACTTCTCGACGTAGCGACAGTTGATCTCACCCACGTCAGTCCAGTCGTCAATCAACTCGCCGCTCGTACTTGTCGTCGGCGTATTGCGCTGTACCATTGCGCTATGGATGAGGTGCTTTTTGAAATGTACACTCGCCATCATACGTTGAGGTCTTCGATAGTCTCATAGTCCACAGTCTGAAAGGTCGCACGCTTCAGGCCATACTTCGCCAACTCGCCCGAACAGTCCAGCGCCAGTGCCTGCTGGCCATAGAGACTAGCCTCCAAGCCCAGGCCGTCCTGGCCCAGGTAGGTCACGCTCCATTCCCCGCCCACCGACTCGCTTTTCGTCTGTCGTTCGTAGACGGTCAGGAAGTGCGCCGCCAGCCACAACTGGATTTCGCACAGCGCGTCCGCGCCTCCGCAGTCGTCCAGTAGGTTGGTCAGCGGGACGGTAGCAAAGTAGGCCAGGTTGATGAAAGCGTTGATCCGCGCATCGGCCAGGTCGCTGTCGATGATCTCCTTGACCGCGTCCGGCGTGACGCTGGCACAGACACCACTATTGAGCGTCGCCATTCGGTGCAGCCTCCGCTTCGTTGTTCAGAAACGTCTCCACGTCAGCCTTGGTGATGCGCCTGTCCCGCCCGCTGCCAGTAATGCCCGACAGGAATAGGCTGATGCCGTGCTCTACAGCCAGCCCAATAGCGCCTCTCGTTGCGCTAATAGGTTTAGGTTCAAGTTTAGGCTCAGTCTCCTCCACCACCATCTCTGTCACGTTCCATTCATCGTCCTCGACCGGTTCAAACTTGTCGCCGAACGACTCCATCTCGGCAGGGGAAGCGTCAAACACGTCCCCTGCCTTCAGGAGCTTTTCAGTGACGCGATGCGTCACGTTGGATCTGATTTTTACGAGGGGCATTAGCGGCCTCCTAACAAGCTGTCGCGTGGGCTATCCCCGAATTTCCCTGGTAGTCTGTTTTTAGGCGTGGCACCGCGCTCATCATCACGACGAAGAACATGGCCGACCCGTCGGGGGCCTCCCAGCGCCGGTTCTCCAGCGTCAGGGCAACCTCCACGTCTACCACGTTGCGCGTGAGCTGCACCATCAGCAGGTCGCCTGCTGTGGTCATCAAGTCGTTTGGTTTCACGAACTTGATCTGGGGCAGAGACTCCACACGCTCTAGCGCGGTCTGCCCGCTGCCGTCGGTGTAGAACTCCAGCATCTGGTGGTACTGTGTATTGTGGATATAGCAGCCGAAGGGGCCGTAGTACCGCAGGGCCGCCAGGGCGCTCAGCATCCCCAGAAACGTGCCGGTGATGTTCGAGATGGTGCCAAAGTCGCCGCCGCCGTAGCTCGCCGCCGTGCCAGTGTCTCGCGCGCTCAGGGTGCGGTAGCCAGAGATTGAACTGCCGCTGACGACGACGGAGGTGTCTCCGTTGATCAGGATGTCCTCCGCCTTCTCCACGACTGCCGCTGTCGCCTCCTGCGCCTCAAACGTCTCGATCTGCTGGCCCGCTGCTCGGGCCGATAACAACTCACGCCGCCCCAGGCTGTACTTCGCGCTGATGATGGGGATTGGCACGCCGTAGGTTTTCTTGTCAGTACGGTCTTCGTTCAGCCGCGTGCGGAAGTCCATCGTGACGTCGGCGGCCACGCGCTCGCTCGCCACGCGCCACTTGCTGTACCAGGCGGCCAGGGACGACGTGCGCTTGAGTCCGGCACTGATGAGATCTTGATACGCGCCCAATCTCAGTTTCGCCATCTCAAAGACGGCCTTGTCCAGGATTTCCCATTCCTCGCGGTTGAGGAAGGCATTGCTCGCCAGCGCCCGCTCGTTGACCGCCATCTTGCCGCGCTCGTCCACCGGGCGTCCGCGCTTGTCAAATCCGTAGGGCCTCCAAGAGTTGGTGACGAAGTCCACCGCGTCCGTGCCTTGTGTTATCTTCACATCCATTGTCATAGCCTCCTATGTGATCCGCACGCGGATCAGTTCGTCTCCGCTGGCGGTCTTGTCCTCGTCGGCCACGCCGAAGATGGCACCGGCGATAGTGTTTCCGTCTACCGTCTCGGCTTTGAGCGTGCCGTCGCCGTTGCTGACGAGTTGAGTGATACCCTTCACCGTGGTCTCACCGTTCGCCAGGAAGACCATGAGGATGTCCCCGGCTACGGCCTCGATGTAGTAGGCGGTGTCGTCGGCAGCATAGGGAATCGAGATAGCCGCCGTGGTGGGGTAGGTGATGGTATCTGGTGTCGGGTTGATCGCAGCGACTAGCTTGCCGACCAGCACGCCGTCGGCGGTCGCGTGCAATTCCAGTTCCTCTGACGTGTCGAAGCGCAATACGTGACCGGGATAGAATATCTCATCCGCCAGCGCCTCCCGGCGCACTACGCCCTCCAGGCTCGCGCTCTGGACGACGATCGTGTGTTGTGTGGTTGTCCTTGCCATCGTTAAACCTCCTGTGCTTCTGCGAATATGTCGGGCATCTCGTACTTCTCGATGCCCCTGTTGCCAGCGACCAGCCCGCCGCTCTGCCCGCTGTAGTCCGCGGGTGAGAAGCTGTGCGCCAGCGCATCCAGCGTAGCCACGTCCAGCGCCTTCAACTGATCTCCGGTCAGGGTGCAAGTCGCGTTGCTCGTCAGCGCCGTGACGAGTTTGGCCTTCCGCGCGTCGTCGTCGGCCTTTGCCGCAGCCTCCAGCGCGACGATGCGGTCCTCAAGCACCTGCATAGCCTCGTTGGTCTCCGGTTCTGGTTTGGCCTCCGGCTTCTGCGCCTTGGCCTTTGGCTCCTCGTTGCTCTCCGGCTCTGGCTCTGGCTCTTCCTCTGCCTTCGGCGTCGCCTTGAGCGCCTTGAGCATCACGCTCAGCACGTCCTCGTCCAGCGCCTGCAACTGCTCCTCGTTGAGCCCCAGCCGGCCATCCTCCAGGATCGCCTTGATCAGTTCTGCCATTTTGCTTACCTCCGTATCTTGCTGATTGAACTCGATTCCAAATACGCCTGCGATAGCCTTCAGTGCGCATAACACACGGTCCTTGTTCGTAGCCTGTTCGGTCTTGAACTCCTTCTCCAGTAGCGCGCGCGCCACGGCTTGCGCCGACTCCTTCGCCGCCTGCGGGATGTTCGCCTGCGCCGCCCGGCCCCCCAGCACGGCCCGCACCGCGCCGCCGCTGAGCTTGCCTTGCGGCGTGACGACCGGGAAAAAAGCCAGGTCGCGTTCATTGTCCGCCGCCGGATCACCGAGCAGGGTGTGGCCTGCAATCCAGTCCTTGGCGGCTTGCGGCAGGTCGGCCACGCGGTTGCTGTCTGGCTTGTCGCCGGGATAGGCGGCCAGCCAGCCCTCCAGCGTCGGCGCTTCCCACGGTGCGTCGGTTGTGCCGCTGTAGGTCGGCGTCCGCGCCTTACCCAATACGTTCGCTTCCATAGTTTCCCCCTCGCCTTGCCTAGTCTTTCCTCCCCACTTTTCAGGTACAATGCTGTTCCTGACTTTGTGCTCCGACACTACCTCGCCCGGATGCTCTTTTTTCCATTGTTCATAGTGTGCGAAGCAAAACCAAGCCCGTCCCATTCCTTCCGCCCACAGCACATCAATTTCTGGCGGCTTCTTGCAAAGCATACATTGATCCTGCCTATGCCGCGCATTTACCCTCGGGGCGCCGCAGCCGTCGGCCCAACTGCAAGCGCCTTCGCCGTCCAGTAGTGCGGCCAGGTGGTCGGGACGTAGGTTGCGGGCGACGGCTTCATATTCTGTGCCGTCGAGCGTGCCCGGCTTCTCGTCGCGGTCGCGGAAATAAGCGGTCGAGATTTCCAGCGGCCTGCCGCCCTCCAGCCGGGCCACTATCTCCGGCCCGCCGTCCACCAGCTTCGCCCGGCTGACGTCAACCCATATCTCGCCTTTCAGCGCGCCGTCGTCAAAGTGGGTATTGAACAGCCAGCCCAACTGCATCTTGGCGAGCAGGGCAGGATCGTTGACCGACGTGTCCTCGCCGTCAGCCTTCGGATGGCCGACGACGAAGGGCCGCCCGTCCCACGAATGGAAGTGCGTGCCGATCTCGTCCGCCGTAACCAACTCGCCGTTCAGCACGCCCGCCTTGATCGCCACGGTCGGCGCGATCAGGTACTCAACGCCGCCGACTGTCTCGCGGCGCACCTGTGCCGTTCCCGTCTGGTTGACAAATATCAATTGATCAGACATCATTCAAACCTGTCGAATCCGTAAGCAATGCAATCAAATCCATCTACGCCTGTACAATCGTCTCGCACTTTCAGCACTAGTCGCTGCGTCGTGCCACGATCTAACTTGATGCCGAATGGCGGCACTAGTCGCCGCAGGTCTAGCACGGGAAGGTATCCCTCGCTATTGCCTACCACGTTGCTGGCCCTGAACGCTGTCGTAGCGTCTCCGAAAGCGGGTTGCCCCAGGCATAGCCGTACAAAGTCAAAGTTTGTTTTGAGTGTACTGTGTATGATGGTAGTCTGCGCCAGCGTCTCATAGTATAATTGACATCCGTTCGTCAGTGCTGTCACGTTTCCAAATTCGTTGAGTGTTGCATTGACGTCTGCGATGATGAAGCTCAGGGTCGTTATGTAACGATCGTCGTTATTGTCAGCCTTCACCCAAAACTCAACGGCGGTTGTACTGCCGTTCACTACCATGTCCTCGCTGCCCGATGCCGTGCCGTCGTCGGTCAAGTATTGGCGGAACACGCGGTTCTTTTGTTGCATTAACGGCGGGCAGCCCACGTCGGAAACGAGGAGAGCGAATTGATCCGAGACCTTTGCGCTCCTGCCTGTGCCCGCGCCGTCCGTTGCGACGGTCTTAACTGTCATCAGTCGGCCGAGTGAAAATTAAAGACCACCGTGCCGGCGACGGCCACCGCGCCCGTGGCGGCGCACATCGTGAATACGCCGTTCTTGGGTATGATGATATCTTGCTCAAAGTTATAGTGCTGCGTCGCTGTATTGGCGAGCCAATACTTCTCAATCGTAACGCCACCGCTCAGGCCGGTGATGTCGTTGCCCGTCTCAAATGTACCGTCGGCCACCTTGCCGCAGCCTGCGTTTAGGTTGGCAGGCGTCGCCGCGCTTCCGCCCGAGGTCGTGCCCGTATCGCCCATCTTCATTACTATTTGCTCGGCAGAAGCTACGCGAAACCAAATGCCCTCAATGCAGATGTCTTTGTTGTTGCTGTTGTTTTTCATATACAAAAAGCAATCGTTAGCCGCTGTTGGTGTCTGGGCAAACAGTAGATGATATGCCTCACCGTCGTTGTGGTTGACGCTGTGCTCCGCCGTCGCCGTAACCGCGTGCACATCGAGCCGCTGCTCAATGTCAACCGTAGCCCGTCGTCCTGAACCGCCGCCGTCCTCGATCTGCATTGTCATTCCCCCAAGATTCGTTCGTCCGTTATGGCGAGCAAGTGCACGTTAATCGCTCGCAACTCTACCAGTATTTGCCGCAATAAGTCGTGGTTAAGGGAACTGTCAAGCACATGCAATTCCCCGCGCGTAGACACGGCAAGGGGCTTTTCGTCACCGTCAACCGTCTCGCCGTAGGCCAGTTGATCGCCGCCGCCGCGCTTGTCATACCGCCCCATCGCCACCGCCCGGCATCATCAGCCTCGGCCCCGGCTGGTCGCTCTCGGTCGCTACCCCTGCCTGCGCAGGCAGGTCCTCCGGCGGCTCTTCCTGGTCAGTCGGTTGTTCAGGTACAAATGTGAGTAGTGCCTGCGCGAAGTGCTGGCTCGGCCCTAGCATGAACGTCGCCACGCCGCCCAACGGCTGCCAGCCCTCGCCGAGCAACCGGTTGACCTGCGCCTCCAGGTCTTCGAGTGCGACTTCAGTTACTACTCTGTACATCGCTAGAACTTGATGACCGCCACGCCGCTGGCCAGGTCGGCGTCCACGGCCACGTCCACGTTGCCGTCGGCGGCATTGTAAAACTCGACCGGAAACGGACCGATAACCCACTCTTCCGAGGCATCCACTGAAACGTCCTTCGTGGCTACCGCCTCACCGTCGACCGTGCTCACGATCGTAAAGTTGAGCGCCAGCGCCCCGGCGTCGTTGTTGACGACGAGCAGGGTACGTCCGGTGTTGGGGAACTCAAATCCCCCTGCGGTTGTGACTGCCTGGAGGGCGATCTGTGCTCCTGTCCTACTGGCGGTCTGCGCGGTCAATGTTTCCAGTGCCATCTATCACCTCCACAAAAGAAAAAGCCTGCTTTCGCGGGCAAGCTTGCGCTGTCCCAAAAAAGCGGGCGGACCATCCTCGGATAGCGGACCCTGTTATTCGATTGTCTCTAGTATACCACAGTTACGTATGTTTTGTCAAGAGTCAATTACGCTGCATATTTCCCCCGCGCCTTGCGGGAGAAGCCGAATTCCTGGCACAGCCAGTCATCCAAGATGATGAGTATGCGGTGTATGGTTTCGCACAGAGAGCGCCAGCGGTCAGGTGTCATTCGCTTAACTGCTGGCCTTTTTCGCCTTGCGGCGCGTAGACTCCTTCTCTGCTGCCTTACGTATTTGCATCTCTGCGGCCTCCCACTCGTCGAGCGTCCGGCGCAGGAGATCGTATCCGCACACCTCCACTAGCCGGCGCAGCACATCGGCGCCGCGTAGCTTGCCGGTGAATGAAAAGCGTTGATTGAGCTTGTCAGGTTGTTTGGCTTGTCCTGTCGAGTATCTTGGCATTTAGTTCCTCCTGTTATTTTACGGTAGCCTTGGCAGGGGACCCCTGCTCATCGGTGCGTCGGTCGGCACCAGGTCGCACAGTCAGGCCCAGCCCTCGCACTCCAAATAGGAGTTGGGCGGGTTCTGCGGCCTCACTCCTACCCGCTGCCAATAACTGGCGCGCTTGACTTTGCGGTTCAGCTTGTACTTGCACGTGCCGCAGGGTTTCTTTGTCGCTCCGAGTGCCTGGTGCACCCACATCAACTTTTGGTCTCCGCAGGCAGAAACCTTTGCCTGATTAGCCACGTCCTTGTATCTTAGTATCCACGCTTCCGCCCGCGCGTGTAACGGGCCGAGCTTGCCGCCGTTGGCCTTATTGCCCGCTTCGACCTCAGCGGCAAAAGCGTCAATATGGCCCACCTCGTTTGCAATTGCCTGGGCCAGCGCCGCCCGCTCTGTCGGCGATAATTCCGCCGGCAGCACGCCACAGGCGGCGGCACCTTCATGCTGAGCGAGCGTCAGGCCATTACGGATCGCAGCATCCATCGCGTCGTAAAACTGATAACTGTCAAAGGCGCTGAGCCAGTAGCCCCGGACGGCGGAGCGGATGCCGTTACGGTAGTTGGTCGCGCCAGCGGTCATTGCGTCGCCTCCGCCCACTCCGGTTGTACTTTGTAGAACTGTGTCCAGGCAACAAGGGGCCAGTTCACATATATCTCCACTGGCAATGCTTCTTTAAGTGAGTATACAAAAACATCATACATCCCGTCGCGGCCTTGGCGATTGTCTCGATTCATTAGCTTAAACTCAGCGGCAGGAACAATCCAATTGACTATCCCGCCACCACCAGCGATGGTAAATCCATAGTAAGTAGTTTCCTCATCCATTGCCTTGTATCTCCAGTGACATTGCCTCCGCCCACTCCGCAATCGCGAACGCCGCCAGCGTGTCGGCGTCGATCGTGCCTGCGCGGTAGTTCGCCATCGCCTGCGCAATCTGAGCCTCAACCATCCCAGCGTTGGCTGCCATCTCCTCCGGCTCCTCTGGCTCCTTGGCCTCCGGCTCTTCCTCTGCCGGGTAGCCGAGCAGTTCCCGTTGCTCCTCTGTCGTGATCGGCAATGCCAGCGTAGCCGGATCGACGAGTGCCTTGGCTGCGTTGGCCCGCGCCTGTGCAATCTCTGCCCGCTCCGCCTCGGTCATCACGATAAGCGCGGGCCAGTAGCGCATGCCGTCGGTCTCCAGCGTACCGATGTCGTAGCCATCGGCGGGCGCAGGCAGCACGCCATACCAGATCATGCGATTGATGAACGGTCGCAGTATCTCAGGCTCGGCATAGTTGCCTTGTCGGAAAGTAATCTCGCCCGCCCATTGCTTGGCATCATATTCGGCGGCGGCCAATTCACCCTGGGCGCTGCCGACGAGCACGCGCTGGGGAATGCCTGACGCGGCGGAGATGAGGGAGAGCACGGTATCGAACGGGCCAGATACGTCAGATACCTCACCTGCGCCGATCTGCTTGGCCTCGATGCCTTCCATCATCAAAAAGCGCAGCGGGTCGTGGGCGTAGCGTTTGACCTCGGCCTCCCTGTCGGCCTTGCTGTCATCGTCCTGGGGAAGCGTGAAGCCCTCGCGGTTCGTCAATACTGTGCCTGGGCGCATTCCGAGCCAGGTCGCCTCAGCGGATCCGCCGACCAGTTTCATCAAGTCGTCGAGGCGATTGTACACGCGCTGGAGACGGGGGACGCCGTAGACCTCGCTGTCCAACTTGTTCTCGGCCAGGTGCACGATGCGCGTCCAGTGCACCTTCTGTGCCGACTTGTCGTCGCGCAGTTTAATCACGTACAGCACTGGCAGGCCGTAGCGTTCGCTGGAGGTGTTATCGTCCCACGTGCTGATGTCGGCCTGGCCCTCGCTGAACGGTCGCAGGTAGAGAATGTCGCGCTCACGCTTCAGGCTTCCCTGCGCCACGGGTTCCGCCAGATCGTCACCGTCGCGCACGCCGATCAGCAGCACGCCGTAGCGCCCGATGCCACTGAGCTTGTCGGCGCGGGACAATGCGCTCCACACGCGCAGGCGGTCAACCATTGCCTCCCACGCCTGGACAAAAGTGGTTTCGGTCTGGTCGTCCTCGCTCACCAGCGGCGGCTTCTTCCAAGTATCTTGCGCCGGTAGGTCCACGATGCGCCCGGCAATGTCCTGCCGCTCGTAGCGGGCCAGGTAGTCATCGAACTCGATGGCCTCGGGATAGCCCAGTGTCTCGTAATAGTTGCGGTCCCCCCCGTAGGCTGTTTGACCAAAAGCGCGGGCCATCTCATAGCGGTTGTACGACACCGCGAAGGCCACCAGGTCTTGCTCATTGTAGCGTTGTTCTGTCATCGCAGTTTGCTCCTGCCAGTTTCACGAATGCGTCCTCGCCAATCTCGAAGACGGCTTCTATGAATAACTCCCATCTTTCCCATCCTTGCCTATTGCGTAGCAACTGCTCCACGCTATCACGCACGTCTCCTGGCGATATGCCGAGTACATCCAGGCGCGGGAGGCTCTGCCTCTGCAATGCTAGCCCCAAGGTTTGCCACCATTGTCTGAGTTCTGTTTCTGTCATCTCAGCGACCTCACCACTCGCTCCGGCTCCCGCCCCAACCCGTCCACGTGAGCCACGGTATAGCGCGTCATGTCCAGCCCGTCGTCAAATTCCTTCACCGGTTGCTCCTTGGCTTTTCTGTTGGCCCACACGTAACCTGGAAACTCCTGCTCAGTGGCAAAGGGCCGCTTCTCGAATTGTAGCACGAAGTCGGCCTGGCGCAAACTGTCGCGCACGATGAACAGGCGCGAATGGCCGTCGCTTGCCTTTGCCAACCGCTGCTGCACTGCGTCAATGCCCGGCCTCACCTTGTTAAACCCAGCTACAGCGTTCAGTCCCGCCTGCCGGTACTGCATAATGTACGCTGGCTCCGATGGATCGCATGCAAACGCCTCTATGCCGAACTCCTCATCGAGCGCCTGCGCTTGCTCAATCCACCAGTCGATAGTCTTCTTGGTGCGGTATACCTGCGCCACCAGATACATCCGCCCGTCGTTATCCAGGCCCCACACGCCCAGGACGCCGGGGTGAGTATAGCCCCAGTCCTGCCCAGCCACGTAGCGGCGCAGCCTTGGTACAGCATCGGCATAGATGAGATGCACGCCTTCATCCCACGCCTCGTATACCACACCTTCGGCCCGCGCCGCCTTGCCCTCCAGCAGTCTGGTGCGCCGCAGCCCCGTCAGCGCCTCCAGCACGGCCATAGCGCGCTGGCCCTGCGCCGTAATTTCACCTGTCTCCTGATCAAACAGCGCCGGGTTCTCGCTGTGGCGCGAATGGAACAGGCGCAGCGACTGGCGGTTGTAAATCCAGTGTGTCGGCCAGGCCGGGTTGCAGTCGCCGATGGTCTGTGAGTAGGGCATGTTGCCCGCCCGCCCGGTTGTGCGCGTCGTCAAGGTTTCCCACTCTCCCAACTCCAACTCACCCGCCTGGTTAACAAAAATCAGGTCAAACTCACTGGACAGAACCTTGCTCGACTTGTCCATCCCGGTCATCCAGATACGGGAACCGTTGGGATAATCAAACCATTGCGGCTTCTCTCCGCCATAAGCCTGAACCGGTGAGTCTTTGCCCAGCACCTTCTTTTGAAACGTTACCAGCACAGTGCTGTAGGTGCTCGCTAGTGTTTTACGACAGATAGCAATGCTCGCGCCGGGATACTTGGCAGCGCAGGTATGCAGTTTGTAAAGTGCACCAATAGTCTTGCCTGTCTCTGCTGGCCCGTGGACTATGGCCTCAGCGCCACGGTAGTTGACAAATTCCTTGACGCCGCCAAAAGCCTCAAAGCACCTATACTTCATCAAAGCCTTTTACTTGCAAGACGACAGGCCCCACGCGCAAGTCCACGCCTAGTGCCTGCTTCGGCGGCCCGTCAATGTGCCCGTAAAGAAACTTGACAATGCCAAGCCAGTCTGAGAGGGGGATGACCACCGTCTCTTTGGCGTCGGGGAATTGCACGACGCCAGTAGTCGCCGCTTGCCACAGCAACCGCGCCACGATGCGCTTGCCTGAACGCCGCTTGCCGTCGCGGTCTTCGATGGTCTTGCTACCACCACGCGCCAGAATCTCAGTGAGCGCCCGGTTTTTCTTGGGCCGCCCCTTTGGATTGCCGCTTTGCCCTTTTTCCCAGCCACCCTTTCCTGTTGGATTCGCCATCTTAATCAAGCCTGTTTATTAAGCTGTTCCACTCTATACTACCGCGCGCGTCACGTCTGCCGTCACTCTAGCATCACCAGCGGCCAATGTGGTCACATCGCCATCGTCGAGCACCTGGATATCATATACTAGCGAATTATGCGGCCTCAATCGCGCGGTCTCCACTTCCTCCAATGTCACCGTGATGTTACCCGCCACCTCATCATCAACTGTGAGAGTGCCGTTCCCTGCCGTCTCTGCATCATCACCGTCGATGTAGAGCAGTCCATCAGTCTCCTCAATCTGGAAGGTCGCCTCCGAATCTGCCTGGGAAAATGCCCCCTTGACTGTAATCCACAGTTTTGTCCTGCCAGAGATGTCCCCCATGCCGGTCAGTTCGACACTGAAACTATCACCCCGGCGGATCGTAAGGTCATCCCCGCTCAGTGCCGCCGCCACTTCGCCGACGGCCATAGCCCGCAATGCCGCAACCACATCATCGGGAATATCTGAAACGGCTGCGTCTACTACAATGACGTCACTGGTTATAATAGTGGTCTCGGAGTGAACGAGGATTAGTTCACTCTCGATAGCGGTAGTGTCGGATTCAATTACAACAAGGTCAGACTTGGCAATGACGAGACTTGACTCCACGTCGGAGACTGCCGCTTCGAGAGCGGTCACATCACTGTCGATGTGGGTGGTATCGGAGTAGATCAGGATGAGGTCACTCTTGGCGATGACAAGGCTGCTCTCCACATCGGAAATAGCATTATCTATGACGATTATATCAGAGACAATGACGGTCGTTTCAGAGTGGACAAGAATTAGTTCACTTTCAATCGCC